>Ga0209382_10003230_pt1 | contig 22757 bp, 13 predicted proteins | sample SoiMetdeltSBSDD5_FD_187599 | JGI IMG/M metagenome (GOLD analysis project Ga0209382, IMG submission 187599) | Bulk soil microbial communities from a Populus tree surrounding site in Tennessee, USA - Soil MetaG P. deltoides SBSDD5 (SPAdes) (version 2) | ecosystem: Environmental > Terrestrial >...
GGTGTAGTCGAAGATCAGCGCCACGGCGATGATCACGGCGACGAGCAGAAAGGTGGTCGACATAAAGGTGGCGGTCGGCAGTCAGCTTTCAGCTTTCAGCCGGAACCTTTCTTGAAGCTCGCTTTCCGGCTGAGAGCTGTTAAGCATTCTTGAGGACGATCGCCTCGAGCACATTGGCCACGTCCTCGCACTTGTCGATGGTGCGCTCGAGCTTCTCGTAGATCTCTTTGAGCTTGATCAGCCGGATCGGGTCGTGCTCCTCGGCGAAGAGTTGCCCGACGGCCTCGTGGTGGAGCGTGTCGCCTTCGTGCTCGAGCGTGTGGATCGCGACGCACTCCTGGAGGACGCGGCCGTCGCCCTTGCCGAGCGAGATGACGGCGCGCTCGAGGGCGGCGGTGAGGCGAACGATGACGTCGATCATTCGGCGCGCGTGCTCGGTCGGCTGCTCGAGGCGGTAGAGCACCGTCCGGCGGGCCGTGTACTCGATGTAGTCGACGATGTCGTCGAGGGCGCTGGCGAGCTCGTGGATGTCCTCGCGGTCGATTGGGGTGATGAACGTCTGGTTGAGGCGACGGACGATGTCATGGGTGATCTCGTCGCAGGTGTGCTCGACCTGCTTGATCTGGTCGACGTACTCCGCGCGGCGGTCGAAATCGGCGAAGAGCTGCTGGAGCAGCAGAGCGGAGCTGGTGAGGTGCGACGCCATGCGGTTGAAGAGGTCGAAGTACCTCTCCTCGCGCGGCAGCAGACGGAACATGGGGGCTCTCCTTTACTTGTTGCTGATTAAGGCCCGGGGTCGGGAATATGCGAGTATACCCTGCGCCCCGGGATTTGAAAATCAGATCCGGGGGCCCGCCGTCCTTCCGCCCGGCCCCCGGATTGTTTATACTGGCGTTCACCATCAATCACCAAATCAAGCTGACACATGTGGGCGCAGGCACCGGTAAAGATGTTCGACAAATTCAGAGAAGAGTGTGGGGTTTTCGGGATTTACGGCCATGACGAGGCGGCGCGGCTCGCCTACCTCGGCCTCTATTCGCTGCAGCACCGCGGGCAGGAGTCGGCGGGGATCGTCTCGGCCGACGGCGGGCGGCTCTACGCCGACCGCGGCATGGGCCACGTGAGCGAGATCTTCGACGAGGGGAGCCTGGCGCGGCTGCCCGGGCGGCTGGCCATCGGGCACGTGCGCTACTCGACGGCCGGCAAGGTGAGCCTCAACGAGGCGCAGCCCTTCGCCGTCAAGTGCAGCTTCGGCCAGCTCGCGCTCTGCCACAACGGCAACTTGCCCGACGCGAGCGAGGCGCGCGCGCGGCTCGAGGCGGAGGGCGCGATCTTCTCCTCGACCTCAGACACGGAGGTCGTCCTGCACCGCATCGCCCGCTCGCGGGCGGTGACGCTCGAGGAGGCGATCGCCGAGGCGCTCCGGGGTGACGAGGGGGCCTTCTCGATGCTCTTCGCCACGCCCGACTCGCTCATCGCCGTGCGCGACCCGCGCGGCTTCCGGCCGCTCTGTCTGGGCGAGCTTGACGGGGCGACGGTGTTCGCCTCGGAGACTTGTGCCTTCGACCTCATCGGGGCCAGGTACCTGCGCGACGTCGAGCCGGGCGAGGTGGTCGTCGTCGAGGCCGGGGGGCGGCGCTCGCTCCGGCCCTTCGCCCCGCGGCCGCACAAGCACTGCATCTTCGAGCACGTCTACTTCTCGCGCCCCGACTCGATCGTCTTCGGCCGGAGCGTCAACAAGAGCCGCCACCTGCTCGGCCGCTACCTCGCGCGCGAGTCCCCGGTCGACGCCGACATCGTCGTCCCGGTCCCGGACTCGGGGGTCGCGGCGGCGATCGGCTACGCGGCTGAGTCGGGCCTCAAGTTCCGCTTCGGCCTGGTCCGCAACCACTACGTCGGGCGGACCTTCATCGAGCCGCGCTCGCAGATCCGCCACTTCGGCGTCAAGATCAAGCTCAACCCGGTGCGCGACCTGATCGAGGGGCGGCGCGTAGTGCTCATCGACGACTCGATCGTCCGCGGGACGACCTCGCAGAAGATCGTCCGCATGGTGCGCGAGGCCGGGGCGCGCGAGGTCCACATGCGGATCAGCTGCCCGCCGACGATCTCGCCCTGCTACTATGGGGTCGACACCCCGACGCGCGACGAGCTCATCGCCGCGCAGCAGCCGGTCTCCGGGATCCGCGAGTTCATCGGCGCCGACTCGCTCGGCTACCTGAGCCTGCGCGGGCTGCTCGAGGCCTGCGGCGACCCGGCCGACACGCGCTTCTGCACCGCCTGCTACACGGGCCGCTACCCGACCCAGCTCGGGCACGGCGTCGAGACCATGCGCGAGCGCGAGGAGCAGACCGCCGTCCCCCTGACGAACGAATGATCCACGACTGAGCATGGCCGGAAGGAACACATCGAGACGGGGCTGCCTCCCCGTCTCCCTGGTCCTCCTCGCGCTGGTGGTTGCCGGCTCGTTCCTGCTCTACCAGCGCTGGGGGCGACGGCGCGAGGGGCCGCCGCCCCCGTTCGTCACCCAGGGCCGGCTTCGGGTCTACGCGCTCGACGTCGGGCAGGGCGACAGCCTGCTCGTCATCTCGCCCGGCGGCAAGAGCGTGCTCGTCGACGCCGGGACGCCGCAGTCGGCCGGCGCCATGATCGCCGCGCTCCGCCGGCACCGCATCGAGGGCCTCGACCTGGCCGTGGCGACGCACCCGCACGCCGACCACATCGGCGGGATGCGGCGCGTCCTCGAGGCAATCCCGGTCAAGAACTTCCTCGACAGCGGCCGCGACTACACGACGCCGACCTTCGAGCGCATGCTCAAGGCGGTGCGCGACCGGGGTGTGCGCTTCATCGCGGCCGAGCGCGGGCAAATCTTCGAGCTCGATTCCGGGGCCAGGCTCGAAGTGCTCAGCCCGGCGGGCAAGGGCCAGTGGATCACCAGAGTGCGCGAGGGCGGGAGCGTCGAGAATGCCAACTCGGTCGTCCTCCGCCTGAGCTACGGCAACTTCGCCATGCTCCTCACCGGCGACGCCGAGGCCGAGACCGAGGCGCAGATCATGGGGGCGGGCGGGGAGTTGCGCGCGCAGGTGCTCAAGGTGGGCCACCACGGCGCGCGCTACGCGACGAGCGCCGACTTCCTGGCGGCGGTGCGCCCCGAGGCGGCGCTCATCTCGTGCGGGGCCGACAACAAGTACGGCCACCCGACGCAGGAGACGCTCGACCGCCTGCGCGCGGCCCAGGTCCAGGTCTACCGCACCGACCTCGAGGGCGAGATTGAGGTCGCCTCGGACGGCAACGGCTTTCAGATTCAGCCCGCGCGGCAGGCCGAGGCGGCCGCCCTCTGGCAGGGGCGCCAGGCGACGCAGAGCGACGTCAGGCGGGGTGATTAGGAGATCACGCGGGACACGCGGAATAGATGGAAGACGCGGAAAAAATCCGGGGAGGGTTCCGCGTGTTCCGCGTGAGTTCAAGCTTTGCGGGAGGGCTTATGGCGGACAAACCGGGAGTCATGGTCGTCGTCGACCGCGTCGAGGGGAAACTCGCCGTCATCTCGCTCGGCGAGGACGAGGAAGTGCAGTTCGAGTTGCCGCTCAAGTACCTCCCGGCGGGCACCGTCGAGGGCGACCACCTGAGGATCCGCTTCGAGCCCGCCCCGGAGAGCAGGGAGCGGGCGCGGAAGCGCGTCGAGGAGTTGAAAGAGGAACTGACCAAGGGCCAGGACACGGGCCAGAAGCGCTTCAAATTATGACTCAATCATTCCGCTACCGCGACGCGGGCGTCAACATCGACGCCGCCAACGACGCCAAGGCGCGCATCAAGCAACTGGCGCGCGCGACTTTCGACGACCGGGTCCTCTCCGAGATCGGCAGCTTCGGGGGGATGTTCAGCGCCAGCTTCGCCGGCGCGCGCGAGCCAGTCCTCGTCGCCAGCTGTGACGGAGTCGGGACCAAGCTCAAGGTCGCCTTCGCCACGGGAGTCCACGGGACGATCGGCTACGACCTGGTGGCGCACTGCGTCGACGACATCCTGGTCCAGGGGGCGCGCCCGCTCTTCTTCCTCGACTACATCGCGACCGGCAGGCTCGAGCCGCAGGTCGTCGCCGAGATCGTCGAGGGGCTGGCGCGCGGCTGCCGGGAGGCGGGCTGCGCGCTCCTCGGCGGCGAGACGGCCGAGATGCCCGGCTTCTACCCCGAGGGCGAGTACGACGTCGCCGGCTTCATCGTCGGGGTCGTCGACCGGGTGAAGGTCATCGACGGCTCGCGGATCACGGCGGGCGACGTGGTCCTCGGGCTGCCCTCGCTCGGCCTCCACACCAACGGCTACAGCCTCGCCCGCAAGCTGCTCCTCGAAGTCGCCGGCCACGGCGTCGGGACGCGCCTGCCGGAACTTGGCTGCACGGTCGGCGAAGAGCTGCTCAAGCCGCACAAGAATTACCTGCCGGCGCTCGGGGGGCTCATCGAGCGCGAGGGCGTGATCAAGGGGCTGGCGCACATCACGGGCGGCGGGCTGGTCGAGAACATCCCGCGCATCCTGCCCGCCAACGTCGACGTCGCGCTCCGCGAGGGGAGCTGGCCGGTGCTCCCGGTCTTCGACCTCATGGAGCGGGTCGGCAATGTCCCGCGCGAAGACATGCTCCGCACCTTCAACCTCGGCATCGGCATGGTCGTCGTCACCGCGCCGCAGGACCTCTCCCAGGTCACCGCTGAGCTGGAGCGGGCGGGCGAGCCCTACTACCGCATCGGCGAAGTCGTCGACGGCGGCGGGAAAGTCACTTTCATCAGCTAATGACCGAGACGCTCAGCGCCCTGTGCATCGTCGCGCTCCTCGTGCCGCAGCCGGCACTCGCGCGGCAAAAGTTCGAACTCACTGTCGAAAACATCATGCGGGGGAACGACCTCGTCGGTCACGAGCCGACCGGGGTGCGCTGGTCGCAGGACGGCCGGCGCGTCTACTTCCGGTGGAAACGCGCCGGCGAGCCGCGGCTCAAGGAGCCCGACCTCTACGTCGCCGACCGCGACGGCTCGGGGCTGCGCCGGCTCACCGAAGAGGAGGCCAGGCTCGCGCCGCCGGCCGGGGGCGACCTGTCGAAAGACAAGCGCCGGACGGTCTTCGCCGAGGACGGCGATCTCTTTCTCTACGACCACGAGAAAGGCGGGCGGCGCCAGCTGACGCGCACCGTCGATGGGGAGAGCGCCCCGCGCTTCGCGCGCGACCAGGGACATGTTACCTTCACGCGGCAGAACAACCTCTACCGGCTCGGGCTCGAGACGGGCGAGCTCGCCCAGCTGACCGACATCCGCACGGGCGGCGCGCCGGACCCGGACGCGCCGAAGCGCGGCCCCGAGAGCCAGGAGCTCGCCAAGAAGCAGGAACGCGGGCTGATCGAGGCCGTGCGCGAGCGCGCCGCGCAGCGCGAGGAGCAGGAAGCCAGGCGCCGGCGGCGCGAGCCCCGCAAGCCTTTCAACCTCCCGGCGGGGCAGTCGCCCGCCAACCTCATCCCCTCGCCGGGCGGCAAGTATGTCGCCGTGACTGTCGTCCAGTCCGCGGCCGGGGCCAAGAACACGATCGTCCCCAACTATGTCACCGAGTCAGCCTACACCGAAGACATCCCGAGCCGCCCCAAGGTCGGTGACGCGCAGGGGCGCGCGCGCATGGCGGTCATCGAGGTCGAGACCGGCGAGGCCCGGTGGGTCGAGCACGGGCAGCAGGTCGAGGGGGAGAAGAAAGAAGGTCAGGGCCAGCCGCGCGAGCGCGAGGCGCAGCTCTCCGGGCTGCAGTGGTCCGAGGAGGGCGACCGCGCCGTCCTCTTCGCGCGCTCGGCCGACAACAAAGACCGCTGGCTGCTCGCCCTCGACCCGGCGAGCGGCAAGACAAGGGTCCTCGACCGCCTCCATGACGACGCCTGGGTCGACGGCCCCGGGGCCTCGACCCTTGGCTGGCTCGGCGACCAGCGCACAGTCTACTTCCAGTCCGAGCGCGACGGCTACGCGCACCTCTACACGGTCGGGGTCGACGGCGGCGAGCCGCGGCAGCTGACCTCGGGCAAGTTCGAGGTCTCGGACGTGAGGCTCTCGGCGGACAAGACGAAGTTTTATTTCCTCTCGAGCGAGGTCGGCCCGGCCGAGCGCCACCTCTACTGGATGCCGGTAGGGGGCGGGGCGCGGACGCGGGTCACGGGGCTGCCCGGCCGCAACGAGGCGACGCTCTCGCCCGACGAGGCGACGCTCGCGCTCGTGCGGTCGTACAGTAACCGGCCGCCCGAGCTGTACCTCGCGCCCAACCGGCCCGAGGCCGAAGCGCGGCAGGTGACGACCTCGCCGGCCGACGAGTTCCGCGCCTATCACTGGATCGACCCGCCGATCGTCAATTTCCGGGCGCGCGACGGGGCGACGGTCCCCGCGCGCCTCTACAAGCCGGCGGGGTTCCGACGGGGCGGCCCGGCCGTGATCTTCGTCCACGGCGCGGGCTACCTGCAGAACGTCCACAAGTGGTGGAGCTCGTACTTCCGCGAGTACATGTTCCACCATCTGCTCATGGAGCGCGGCTTTCTGGTGCTCGACGTCGACTACCGCGGCTCGGCGGGCTACGGGCGCGACTGGCGCACGGGCATCTACCGGCACATGGGCGGCAAGGATTTGACCGACCATGTTGATGCAGCGCGCTATCTGGTGGCCGAGCACGGCGTGGATGCGCGACGCGTCGGCATCTACGGTGGGAGCTACGGTGGGTTCATCACGCTCATGGCCATGTTTACCGAGGCGGAGGTCTTCGCGGCGGGTGCGGCGCTGCGCCCGGTGACCGACTGGGCGCACTATAATCATAGTTACACGGCGAACATCCTCAACGCGCCGCAGGCGGACGTCGAGGCCTACCGGCGCAGCTCGCCGATCTACTTCGCCGAGGGCTTAAAGGGGTCGCTGCTCATCTGCCACGGCATGGTCGACATCAACGTGCATTTTCAGGACACGGTGCGCCTGGTCCAGCGGCTGATCGAGCTGCGCAAGGAGAACTGGGAGCTGGCGATCTACCCAGTCGAGGACCACGGCTTCGTCCAGCCGTCGAGCTGGGCCGACGAGTACAAGCGGATTCTGAAATTGTTCCTCGGCATGCAGGCGCGGGGGCAGGCCGGCCTCCCCGCCGCCGCCGCCCCGGCTCCCGGACGGCGGCGGTGACTCCGCCGGCACGGGGGCGTTACCCCGGGCGTCCCGCCTTATGATATGATGCGGCGCCGCCCACCTCCCCGGGCTGGACGAGTAGAAGCAGCGCCACGCGGAGTGCATTATGATTCGGGGCCGCCTAGTCCGGACGTTCCTCCTCAGCCTGATGATGCTGGCCCCGACGGCCGGCGCCTTCGGGCAGGAGGACGAGGCCCGCGCGCAGCGCCTCTACGAGCACGGGCGCACGCTCTATCGCGCCGGCCGGACGGCCCAGGCCATCGAGGAGCTCTACACCGCCCTCACCGTCCGGGAAGTCTATTTCGAGGCCCAGATGCTCCTCGCGCGCTCGCTGCTCGAGGCCCGGCGCCCGAGGGAGGCGGCCGGGGTGCTCCGCGGGATTGACTCGATCGAGCGCGGCAAGGTGGCTTACCACCGCCTCCTGGGGCAGGCGAACTATCAGATCAATAAGGTGCGCGAGGCCGAGGAATCCTTCCGGTACGTGATCGCCGAATCGCGCCACCCGGACCCGGAGATGCATCATCACCTTGGCCTCACCCTCTTCCGCCATGGTGACGCCCGGGGCGCGATCCGCGAGGCGAAGCGCGCGCTGGCGGTGAGTCATGATTATGCGCCGGCCCGGAAACTGCTGAGCGATGCTTACCTGCTCGAGAAGGACGCGGCGCGCTCCGCCAGGGAGTTGGCCCGTTACTTGCGCCGGGTGCGGGACCGGGCCGAGATCGAGGAACTCCGCGAGCGGCTGCGGGCGATCAGGTCGCTGGCCGGGGCGAAGTCCGACCGGGCGGTGACAGGTCACTTCACCCCGCCGCTGGTGCATCGTGTCCCGCAGCCGGCCTACACGCCGGAGGCCCGCCGCGGGCGGATCGAGGGGACGGTGAAGCTCGAGGTGCTCTTGGGGAGTGACGAGGCGGTGCGGCAGGTGGTCGTGGTGCAGGGTCTCGGCTACGGGCTGGACGAGGCGGCAGCGGCGGCGGCGCAGTGGATCGAGTTCAGCCCCGGCCGGCTCGACGGCCACCCGGTGTCGGCCTGGCTGAGGGTGCATATCCGCTTCGACCTGGGCGCCGACCAAAAGAGGGACCCGGGGGGGGAACGGATCGCCGCCGTGCGGAGTGGGAGAGCGGCCCCGGGTCGTCGCGCCCCGCGGCCGCCCCGGGGCGAGAGCCGCGCATGAAGCGCCTGGGCATTCTCATTTCCGGCCGCGGCTCGAACATGGTCGCGCTCGCCGACGCCGCGCGCGGGGGGCGCATCCCGGAGGTGGAGGTTGCGCTCGTGATCAGCAACGTCGGGAACGCGGCGGGGCTCGAGCAGGCGCGCGCGCGGGGGATCGAGACTGTCGTCCTCGACCACCGCGGCCGGCCGCGTGAGGAGCACGATCGCGCCATGGCGGCCGAGTTGCGGCGGCGCGAGGTCGACCTCGTCTGCCTCGCGGGCTATATGCGCTTGCTCTCGCCCTGGCTGACGCGCGAGTTCAGGCAGCGCATCCTCAACATCCACCCTTCCCTCCTCCCCGCCTTCCCCGGGCTCGACGCGCAGCGGCAGGCGCTCGCCTACGGGGTCAAGTATTCGGGTTGCACAGTCCACTTCGTCGACGAAGAACTGGACCACGGGCCGATCGTCCGGCAGGCGGTCGTCCCGGTGCTCGCCGGCGACACGGTGGAAACACTCTCGGCGCGCATCCTCGCCAAGGAGCATGAGACCTACGCAGACGCCGTGGCGCTGGTGCTCAGCGGCGGGTACGAGGTCATCGGGCGGCGTGTCGTCGAAGTGCGAGAGGGTTAATGAGGGAAGACGGATGCGACAGATGACCACGGATCGGCACCGATCGATCCGTGGTCATCTGTCGCATCCGTCTCATCCGTGTTCCCTCCCGCATAACTTATGATGAAAGGGATGGATTTCCTGCGCGTCATTACTGACTTTGTCCCGCCGCTGGTGGCGGCCGTCGGGCTGACACGGGAGCCCGAGCCGGAGGTCGTGGCGGACGAGGAGCCGCTGCGCGCCGAGCTCTTCAGCCTCGGGCGGCTGGAGCAGTTCGCGCGCGAGCTGGCGGCCGCGCACGTGCTCGCCGCCGACGGGCGCCGGCGCAGCGTCCTGCTCGAGCGGCTTGAGGACAACGGGCGCTTCCTCGACGCTGCCTACCGCGACACGGCCGAGTCGGTCCGCCAGGGCAAGACCATCACGCCGGCGGCCGAGTGGTTCATGGACAACTTCCACATCGTCCAGGAGCAGGTGCGGGAGATCAAGGAGGACCTACCGGGACACTACGAGCGCGAGCTGCCGAAGCTCGCGCGGGGCGCTTACGCCGGCTACCCGCGCGTCTACGCGATCGCGGTCGAGATGATCACGCACAGCGATTGTCGGCTCGACGCCGAGGCGCTCCGGCGCTTCACGCTCGCCTACCAGTTCACCGCGCCGCTGCGGATCGGCGAACTCTGGGCGGTGGCGATCATGCTTCGGCTGGCGCTGGTCGAGAATCTGCGGCGGCTGGCCCGGCAGTCGCTCTGGGCGCGCGCTGAGCGGGAGCGGGCCGACGCCTGGGCCGACCGGCTGCTCGAGACGGCCGAGCGGCAGCCGACCGAGGTCTTCGTGCTCCTCGCCGAGCGCGAGCGCATCCGCGGGGAGCTGAGCCCGCCCTTCGCCGTGCAGCTCCTCCAGCGGCTGCGCGACCAGGGGCCGGGAATCGCGCCGGTGCTCATCTGGCTCGAGCAGCGGCTCGCCGGGCAGAGCGCGACCGGCGACGAGATGATCCGCGTCGAGCACCAGCGGCAGGCCGCCAACCAGGTGACGGTCGGCAACGTGATCACGAGCATGCGCTTGCTCTCGACGATCAACTGGTCGGAGTTCGTCGAGCGCACGAGCCTGGTCGAGCAGGTGCTCCGCGACGACCCGGCCGAGACGCACGCTCTCATGGACTTCGAGACGCGCGACTCCTACCGCAAGGTGATCGAGCGGGTCGCCAAGCGCGCCGGCGCAGGCGAGGTCGAGGTCGCGCGCCGCGCCGCGCAGTTCGCCCTCGAGTCGCGCGCCCGCGACGCGGACGACGAGGAGCGGGCGCACGTCGGCTATTACCTCATCGGCCGCGGGCGGGCCCGGCTCGAGGCCGAACTCAACTACTGGCCGACCCCGGCCGAGATCCTCCTGCGCGCGGCGACCCGCTACCCGGCCTTCGTCTACCTCGGGACGATTCTCCTCCTCACCGGGCTCATCATCTGGCTGCTGCTCAGCTACGCGCGCGGGCAGGGGGCCGGGGCCTGGGAGCTGGTCGCGCTCGCGCTGCTCCTGCTGCTCCCGGCGAGCGACCTCGCGGTGAGCGCGAACAACCGCGACGTGACGACGCTCATCCGGCCGCGGGTCTTGCCGAAGCTCGAATTCCGGGACGGCATCCCGCCGGCGTACCGGACCATGGTCGTCGTGCCGAGCATGCTCGTCAGGGAGGAGAACGTCCGCGAGCTGATCGAGCACCTCGAGATTCACTACCTGGCGAACCAGGAGGAGCACCTGCATTTCGCGCTGCTCAGCGATTGGGCCGACGCCCCGGCCGAGACGCTGCCGTCGGACGAGCCGCTGCTGGCGCTCGCCTCGGCCGGCATCCGCGAGCTCAACCACCGCTACGCGGCGGCCGAGGGCGACCGCTTCTACCTCTTCCACCGGCGGCGGCTGTGGAACCCGCGCGAGGGTGTGTGGATGGGGTGGGAGCGCAAGCGGGGCAAGCTCGAGGAGTTCAACCGGCTGCTGCGGGGCGCCTCCGACACGAGCTACGCGGCGCGGGTCGGCGACGTCGGCCGGCTCGGCGAGATGCGCTACGTGATCACGCTCGACGCCGACACGCAGCTCCCGCGCGACGCGGCGCGGCGGCTCGTCGGGGCCATGGCGCACCCGCTCAACCGGGCGCGCTACGACGCGCGGGCCGGGCGTGTCGTCGAGGGCTACGGCATCCTCCAGCCGCGCGTCAGCGTGACGCTGCGGAGCGCGGGCCGCTCGCGCTTCACGCGCATCTTCTCGGGGGACACGGGCGTCGACCCCTACACGACCGCGATCTCGGACATGTACATGGACCTCTTCGGCGAGGGCAATTTCGTCGGCAAGGGGATCTACGACGTCGACGCCTTCGAGCGGGCGCTGAGGGGGCGGATCCCGGAGAACCTGGTCCTCAGCCATGACCTCCTCGAGGGGCTGCACGCGCGGACGGCGCTGGCGACCGACATCGAGCTCTTCGACGACTACCCGTCGACCTACCTGGCCTACGCCGCGCGCCAGCACCGCTGGGCGCGGGGCGACTGGCAGATTCTCCGGTGGCTCGGCTCGGGGCTGCCGCTGCTCTCGAAGTGGAAGATTTTCGACAACCTGCGGCGCAGCCTGGTCGCGCCGGGGGCGCTGCTGCTGCTCGTGGCGGCCTGGACCTTCCTCCCCGGCTCGCCGCTCGTCTGGACGCTCTTCGTGCTCCTGACGCTCGTCTTCCCGGTCTACGGCCACCTCGGCAACGCGCTCATGCTCCACCCGCGCGGCGTCCCGTGGACGAGCCACCTGCGCAACGTCTGGGGCGACGCGCTGCGGAGCACGGCGCAGGTCGCGCTGACGATCGCTTTCCTGCCGCACCAGGCCTACCTCATGCTCGACGCGGTGGCGCGGACGCTGGCGCGGATGCTCGTCACGCGGCGCAAACTGCTCGAGTGGGTGACGGCGGCGCAGGCCGAGCGGCGGCTCGGGCGCGGGCCGGCGGAATTCTGGCGGCGCATGCTCTCGGCGCCCCTCATCGCGGCGGGGCTGCTCGGCCTGATTGCCTGGGTCGCCCCGGGGAGGCTGCCGGAGGCGGCGCCGTTCCTTCTGGTCTGGCTCCTCTCGCCGCTCATCGCCTATCTCGTCAGTGAGCCGCTGCCGGCGCGCCGGCCGGCGCTCGAGGCGCGCGAGCGGGCGGAGCTGCGGCTGGTGGCGCGCAAGACGTGGCGCTTCTTCGAGACCTTCGTCGGGCCGGAGGACCACTACCTGCCGCCCGACAACTTCCAGGAGGACCCGAAGGCGGTCGTCGCGCACCGCACCTCGCCGACGAACATCGGTCTCGGCCTGCTCTCGACGCTCGCGGCGCATGACTTCGGCTACCTTAGCCACGCGGAGCTGGCCGGCGCGCTCGACCGGACGTTTGCCACGCTCTCGCGCCTCGAGCGCCTCTTTGGCCACTACTACAACTGGTATGACACGCAGACGCTCGCGCCGCTGCCCCCCGCCTACATCTCGACGGTCGACAGCGGGAACCTCGCCGGGCACCTGCTGGCGCTCAAGCAGGGCTGCCACGAGGCGCTCGTGGGGCCAATCATCCACCCGCGCATCCTCGCCGGCATGGAGGACGCGCGCGCGCTGCTGGCGCACGAGCTGCGGGCGGCGGCGGGCGAGGGCGTCCGGACGCCTCAGGTCGAGCGGCGGCTGGCGTCGCTCGCGGAGCTGCTCGCGCGGCGGCCGGGCGGGCCGGGCGAGTGGGGGCGGCTGCTCGCCGAGGTGGCGGCCGCGGCCGACGAGCTGGAGCGCGCCGTGCGCGGGCTCGACTGGCCGCCGGAGTCGGCAGCCGGGGACGAGGCGCGCTACTGGGCCGCGGCGCTCGCCCACGCCGCCCGCGCGCACCGTGACGAGTTCGAAGCATTTCAAATCTCAGACTTGGAATCCGAGCCTGCGGGCGGGTTGCCGGCGCTCGAGGAGTGGCCCGCGGCGGCCGGGCTCGCGGCGCGCTTCCGGGTGATTGCGGCGCGCGCCGAGCAGATCAGCGCGGAGATGGACTTTGGCTTCCTCTTCGACGAGCGGCGGCAGCTCTTCATCATCGGCTACAACGCGGCCGAGGGGCAGCCCGACAACTCTTACTACGACCTCCTCGCCTCGGAGGCGCGGCTGGCGAGCTTCGTCGCGATCGCGCGCGACCAGGTCCCGCAGCAGCACTGGTTCCGTCTCGGGCGCGCCATGACGAGGACGAGCCGGGGCAAGGCCCTGCTCTCGTGGACGGCGACCATGTTCGAGTACCTCATGCCGCTCCTGGTCATGCGGACTTACGAGCACACGCTGCTCGACGATACGTACCAGACGGTGGTCAAGAGGCAGGTCGAGTATGGGGCGCAGCACGGCGTCCCGTGGGGCATCTCGGAGTCGGCCTACAGCGCGCGCGACCTGGCCTTCAACTACCAGTACCAGGCCTTCGGCGTGCCGGGGCTGGGCCTCAAGCGCGGGCTCTCGGACGACCTCGTGGTCGCGCCCTACGCGACGGCGCTCGCCCTGCCGCTGCGCCCGCGGGCGGCGCTGAGGAACCTGAGGCGGCTCGCGGCCGACGGGCTCTTCGGGCGCTACGGTTTCTACGAGGCGGTCGACTACACCCCGGCGCGCGTCCCGAAGGGGGAGGAGCGCGTCCCGATCCGCGCCTTCATGGCGCACCACCAGGGGATGAGCCTGATCGCGCTCGACAACTGCCTCCACGACCACCCGCTGCCGCGGCGCTTCCACGCCGAGCCGCTGGTCCAGGCGACCGAGTTGCTGCTCCAGGAGCGCATCCCGCGCCAGGTGCCGCTCGCGCACCCGCACGCCGAGGAGGTCTCGGCCGGGCGGACGGTGCGCCAGGTCTCGCCGCCGGTGACGCGCCAGTTCAACACGCCGCGGCTCTCCGCGCCGCAGACGCACCTGCTCTCGAACGGCAACTACACCGTCATGGTGACGCACGCCGGCGGCGGCTTCAGCCGCTGGCGGGGGCTCGCCGTGACGCGCTGGCGCGAGGACGCGACGCGCGACCACTGGGGCGCCTTCTGCTACGTGCGCGACGCCGGGAGCGGGGACTTCTGGTCGACTGGCTACCAACCGACGCTGCGCGAGCCGCAGTCCTACCTCGCCACCTTCTCGGCCGACAAGGCGGAGTTCCACCGCCTGGATGACGAGGTCGAGACGCACACCGAGATCGCCGTCTCGCCCGAGGAGGACGCCGAAGTCCGGCGGATCACGCTGACCAACCGGGGTGACCGGGAGCGCGAGCTGGAGGTGACCAGCTACAGCGAGGTCGTGCTCGCGCGCTCGGCGGCCGACGCGGCGCACCCGGCCTTCAGCAACCTCTCGGTCCAGTCCGAGTTCATCGCGGAGCACGCGGCGCTCCTCTTCACGCGCCGCCCACGGACTCCCGAGGAGAAGCAGTTCTGGGTCGTCCACGTGCTCGCGGCGCCGGGCGCGGAGGGGGTCGAGTGCGAGACGGACCGGGCGCGGTTCCTCGGGCGGGGGCGGACGCCGCGCGCGCCGGCGGCGGTCACCCCGGGGCGGCCGTTGTCGGGGACGACGGGCGCAGTGCTCGACCCGATCGCCAGCCTGCGGCGGAGTTTGCGGCTGGAGCCGGGCGAGAGCGCGCGCCTGACTTTTGTGACGGCGGTCGCCGAGACGCGCGAAGCGGCCCTCGAGCTGGCCGATAAGTACCACGAGCCGCGCGCCATCGCGCGCGCGCTGGCGCTCGCCTGGACACACAGCCAGGTTGAGCTGCGCCACCTCAACATCTCGGCCGAGGAGGCCCACCTCTTCCAGCGCCTCGCCAGCCGCGCGCTTTACGCCACGCCGGAGCTGCGCCCGTCGGGCGAGGTGCTCTCGCGCAATACCAAGCAGCAGTCGGGGCTCTGGGCCTACGGCGTCTCGGGCGATTTGCCGGTGATTCTGGTCCGGATCGCCGAGACCTCCGAGGCCGAGATCGTGCGCCAGCTCCTGCGGGCTCACGAGTACTGGCGGCTCAAGGGCGTGCCGATCGACCTGGTCATCCTCAACGAGCACCCGAGCAGCTACGCGCAGGGGCTGCACGAGTACCTCCTCAGCCTGATCCGGACGAGCCCCGCCCAGGCGATGATGGACAAGCCCGGCGGCATCTTCCTGCGCCGCGCGGATTTCATGCCCGAGGAGGACCGCTATCTGCTGCTCGCCGTGGCGCGTGCGGTGCTCGTCGGCCAGCGCGGCACGCTCGCGCAGCAGCTCGAGCGCCGCGGCTGGGAGGAGCCGCTGCCGCCGCTGCTCAAAAAGCCCGCGGCCCGCGGCCCGCGGCCCGAGGCCGAGGGCCCGAGGATTCCGGACTCCGAGCTCGCGGCCCTCGACTTCTTCAACGGCCTCGGCGGCTTCGCCCCCGACGGGCGCGAGTACGTCATGATTTTCGAGCGGGGGCGGGTGACGCCGGCGCCGTGGGTCAACGTCGTCGCCAATCAGCGTTTCGGCTTCATGGTCACCGAGTCGGGCGGCGGGTACACATGGTCGGAGAACAGCCGCGAGAACCGGCTGACGCCGTGGTCCAACGACCCGGTCTCGGACCCGGCAGGCGAGGCCGTCTACCTGCGCGACGAAGAGACGGGTGAGTTCTGGACCATCGCGCCCGGGCCGGTCCACCGCCCGGGCCGGGCGGTCGTCCGCCACGGGCAGGGCTACACGGCCTTCGAGCGCCGGAGCCAGGGGCTGAGGCAGGAGCTGACGCTCTTCGTGCCGCCGGACGACCCGGTCAAGATTTTCCGGCTCAGGGTGAAGAACGAGGGCGCGGCGCGGCGGAGGCTCTCGGCGACGGCCTACTTCGAGTTGGCGCTCGGCGTCGCGCGCGAGACGGCGGCGCAGCACGTCGTCACCGAGGTCGACGCGACGACGGGGGCACTGCTGGCGCGCAACAATTACAACAACGAGTTCGCGCACCGGGTCGCCTTCGCCGACGTCAACGACCTGCGGCGGACGCTGACCGGGAACCGGGCTGAGTTCCTCGGGCGCAACGGGGGCCCCGGGGCGCCGGCCGCGCTCAGCCGCGTCAGGCTCTCGGGGAGGGTTGGCGCGGGGCTCGACCCATGCGCCGCGCTCCAGACCGTCTTCGAGCTCGCGCCGGGCGAGGAGCGCGAGGTCGTCTTCACGCTCGGGGAGGGCGACGACCTCTTCCAGGCGCGTGAGCTGATCAAGCGCTACCGGCAGGGCGAGGCGGTGGCCGCGGCCTTCGAGGGCGTGACGCGGCAGTGGGACTGGCTGCTTGGCGCGGTCGAGGTGCGGACGCCGGACGCGTCGATGGACCTGCTGCTCAACCGCTGGCTGCTCTACCAGACGCTCGCCTGCCGCATCTGGGGCCGCTCGGCCTTCTACCAGTCGGGCGGCGCCTACGGCTTCCGCGACCAGTTGCAGGACACCTGCGCGCTGGTCTACGCCGTGCCGGCGGTCCCGCGCGACCAGATCCTGCGCGCCGCGTCGCGGCAGTTCGTCGAAGGCGACGTTCAGCACTGGTGGCACCCGCCGACCGGGCGCGGCGTCCGGACGCGCTTCTCGGACGACCTCCACTGGCTGCCCTTCGTCACCTGCTTCTACGTCCGGGCGACGGGCGACGAGAAGATTCTCGACGAGCCGGTACCCTTCCTCGAGGGGCGGCCGCTCGAGCCGCACGAGGACGAGTACTACGGCATGCCCTCGACCTCCGACGAGACGGGGACGCTCTACGAGCACTGCGCGCGCGCGCTCGACCGCGGGCTGGAGGTCGGCGCGCACGGGCTGCCGCTCATGGGGTCGGGCGACTGGAACGACGGCATGAACCGCGTCGGCAACCAGGGCCGGGGCGAGAGCGTCTGGGTGGGCTGGTTTCTCCACGCGACGATGACAGCTTTCGCCGAGGTCGCCGCCGGGCGCGGCGACCTCGAGCGCGCCGGCCGCTACCGCCGGCACACCGAGCAACTCTCCCGCGCGCTCGAGCAGGCGGGCTGGGACGGCGCCTGGTACCGCCGCGCCTACTTCGACGACGGGACGCCGCTCGGCTCAACGGCGAACGAGGAGTGCCGGATCGACTCGATCGCGCAGTCGTGGGGCGTGATCTCCGGGGCTGCGCCCGCGGAGCGCGCCCGCCGGGCGATGGCCGCGGTCGAGGAGCACCTGGTGCGCCGCGAGGACCGGCTGATCCTGCTCTTCACGCCGCCCTTCGACCGGACCCCGCTCGACCCGGGCTACATCAAGGGCTACGTCCCCGGCGTGCGCGAGAACGGCGGCCAGTATACGCACGCGGCGATCTGGACGGTCCTCGCCTTCGCGCTGCTCGGTGACGGCGAGCGCGCGGGCGAGCTCTTCGCCATGATCAACCCGATCAACCACGCGCGCACGCCCGAGGAGGCGCAGCGGTACAAGGTCGAGCCCTACGCCGTCGCGGCCGACGTCTACTCGGTCGCGCCGCACGCCGGGCGGGGCGGCTGGACCTGGTACACGGGCTCGGCGGCGTGGCTCTACCGCGTCGGGCTCGAGGCGATCCTCGGCTTCCGCCTCCACGGCTCGTATTTTACGGTCGAGCCGTGCATCCCGGCGAGCTGGCCGAAATACGAGGTGACTTACCGCCGCGACGGGACGCGCTATAATGTCATCGTCGAGAATCCCGACGGCGTGACGCGCGGCGTGGCGCGGGTCGAGTTCGACGGCGCGGCGCTCGCCGACGGCCGCGTGCCGCTCGACCAGGGCGGGGCGTCGCACGAAGTGCGCGTGATCATGGGGTGAGGTTTATGGAAAATTTCGAGCTGCCTCTGCCGGGGCGTGAGCATCACGCGCTGGAGACTTATACGCGGGACCTGACCGACGCGGCGCTGCGCGACGAGCTTGAGCCGGTGCGCTGCCGCGAGGCCGAGACCGACCGGCTGATCGCGATCCTGCTGCGCCATTCGAAGAACAACCCGGTGCTCGTCGGCGAGGCGGGCGTCGGCAAGACGGCGATCGCCGAGGGGCTGGCCCAGCGGATCACGGCGGGAAAAGTCCCGCGCGCGCTCGCCCGCGCCCGCGTGCTCGCGCTCTCGCACATCGACCTCATCGCCGGCACCTCGTTCCGCGGCCAGTTCGAGAAGCGGCTCCAGGGCGTCATCGACGAGGCGAGCCGTGACCGCGACGTGATTCTCTTCATCGACGAGCTGCACAATCTCATCGGGGCCGGGTCGGCCATGGGCCAGCCGCTCGACGCGGCTAACTTACTCAAGCCGGCGCTCTCGCGCGGCGAGATCCGCGTCATCGGGGCGACCACCCGCGACGAGTACGACCACTACATCCGCCCCGACGCCGCGCTCGAGCGCCGCTTCCATCCGGTCGAGGTCCGCGAACTCGACCGCGCGCAGACGCTCGAGGTCCTCCGCGCCCGGCGCCCGCGCCTCGAGATGCACCACGCGCTGGCGATCACCGACGAGGCGCTCGACGCCGCGATCACCCTGTCGGACGCGCGCGGCGAGGAGTACGCCGGGCGCAAGCAGCCGGACAAGGCCATCGACCTGCTCGACGAGGCCTGCGCGCTCGACCGCATGCGCGACCCGCGCGAGCTCCCCGCCGAGACCGCCGCGCTCCTCGCCGAGCGCGCCCGGCTCGCCTCCGTCGAGCGCGAGGCGATCGACATGCTGCTCACCATCGCGACCGCCCGCGGCAACATCCTCGAGCGCTTCTCGATCGGGACCTACAAGGCGCTCGAGGCGGTCGGGCTGAGCTTCGAGCGCCTCTTCACGGGGGAGACCACGCCGCGCCCGCCCCTCGCCAAGCCCGACAGTGTCCGCCGCATGGAGGAGACCAACCCGGCGGCGCGGCTCGCCGAGGCGCACCGCGACCGGCTGCTGGTCGAGGACCGGCTGCGCGAGGAACTCATCCGGGCGGGCTTCGTCATCGACGCCGCGCGGCTCGAGGGCATGGCCCGCGGATGACGCGGATCGAGCGGATCGGCACGGATCATGCTCAAGTTCCCCCACCTCGCCGCCCTGGCGCTCGCCCTCGCCGGCGCTCTCGGCGGCATCGCCTACTACCTCATCGCCGCCGCCTCGGCGCGCCGCCTGCGGCGGTCCCGGTCGCGCGCCCCGCAGTTGCCCGATGCCCTCCCCGGGATCACGCTGCTCAAGCCGCTGAGCGGGCTCGACCCGAATCTGGAGGACCACCTCGCCGGCTTCTTCCGGCAGGACTACCCGTCCTTTGAGATCATCTTCGCGGTGCGACACGAGAGCGACCCGGCAGTGGCCGTCGTCCGGCGGTTGACGGCGCGGCACCCGCGCGTGCCCGCCAGCCTGATCTTCACCGGCGAGCCGCCCTACGCGAACGCCAAGGTTTACAGCCTCGAGAAGATGGCCGCCGTCGCCCGCCACGGGATTCTGGTGATCACCGACAGCGACGCCTCGGTCGCGGATGATTACCTCAAGGACATGGCGCGCGCCTTCGCCCTCCCGGGGGTGGGGGCGGTGACCAACCTCTACCGCGGGGTGAGCGGGGCGGACCTCTGGTCACGGCTTGAGGCCCTCGGCATGAGCGCGGAATTCATGGCGGGCGTCGTCGTCGCCGAGCGGCTCGAGGGGATGAGATTCACGCTCGGCCCCTCGATGGCGATCCGCGCCGATTGTCTGCGCGCGATCGGCGGGTTCGCCGCCATGGCCGATTACCTGGCCGACGATTTCGTCCTCGGCCAGTGGGCGGCCGAGGCGGGCTACCGGGTGGCGCTCTCGCCGCACGTCATCAATCACCACGCGACAGCGCTCGGCTTCGTCAAGAACTTCCGCCACCGGCTTCGATGGAACCGCAGCTCGCGCTTCTCGCGCCCGGCCGGCTACCTCGGCCAGGGGTTCACCTACGGGCTGCCGTGGGCCGTCTTACTCTGCTTGCTCGCGCCGGCGGGCTGGAGCGCCGCCCTGGTGATCGCCGCGGGCGCGGCCCGGTGCTGGATGGCTTATGAGGTCGGCACGCGGCTGCTCGGCGACGTGGCCGTCCTCCCCGGTCTCTGGCTCCTCCCGCTGCAGGACGCGCTCAGCTTCGGGACCTGGGTCGGGGGCTTCCTCGGGCGCGAGATCGTCTGGCGCAACGAGCGCTACCGCCTCCTCGGTGGCGGGCGCTTTACGCCCATCCTCCCCCGCGAGTCCTGACCCCAAGGGCGGCAGGTAATTTCCTCTACTACCGCGGGCTCCGTGTCGGCGGCGCGGGCGTCACGCCGTCCCAGCGAGCGTCGCCGGTCCGTCGGTAATCGCGCGGCAGCTTGTCCCAGTCCGGCCGTGTCATGCCGTTCAGATCATAGACCACTTTCCCCTCTCGCAGGGTCAATTCGCAAGTGAGCTTCCGCGTCCCCCGCAATCGGGCTCCGTACATGTCGACAAAGCCGAAGTCACCTGTCTCGAGCCTGAAGACCGCGATGTCAGCCACGGCGCCCGTTGAAAGGTGACCCAATTCCTCGTGCCCGATCTCTCGGGCGGGGTTCCACGTCGAGCGCAGGATGACGTCTTCGAGGGACGGCCCCATCGCCAGAAACTTATTCATGACGTTGAGCATGTCTTTCATGCCGGCGTTCATGCTCCCGATATGGAGGTCGGTAGAGATGGAATCCGGGAGGAACCCGGCTTTCACGGCCGGTACCGCAATCCGCCACGCGAAGCTGCCCCCCCCGTGGCCCACGTCAAAGATCACCCCCCGCTTTCTCGCCTCCCAAAGCGCGGGATTGACACGGCCGGACTCGTCCTGCTCGCGGCGAAGCCCGGAATAGACGTGGGTGTAGATGTCGCCCGGCCGGAGCTTCCGGGACACGAGTTCACTCAACGGGCGCTCCGGATGGTCGATCCCGAAGTCTACCATGACGGGAATCTGCGCCAGCTTACCCGCCTCGACGGCACGCTCGACCGGGGCCCATTCCGGGCCGGCGTAGTGGGCCGTCTTGATGCCCACGATCAAACCCCGGTGGCGCAGCGCCAGATCCGCCGTCGGCTTGGCTTCCATGTCTGCCAGGTCCTGCTCAAACTTGCTGCCCCGCATGCCATGGCCGACGATATTGAGGAATGCCAGTACCCGGGTCTTGGATCGATCGATGACCCGCTGCCGGAAGTCCGCGAAATTTCTCCAGCCCGCGCTTCCGGCGTCGGCAACGGTGGTGACCCCCGCGCGGAAAGTGAAGCCGTCGGGATAAACGCTATTGTCGCCGGCGTAGGAACCTCGCTCGCCCGTCCCCGCGTAGACATGAACATGGATGTCAACGAGCCCGGGCGTGACGTAATGTCCCGCAACGTCGACGACCTTGAGCGCCTCGGCGGGATCGACTCTGTCTGCCACGGCGGCGACCTTCCCGTTGGCGATGGCCACGTCACGAATGGCACTCGTCTTGTTCTTAGGGTCGATGACATGGCCGCCCTTTAAAAGGAGGTCATACTTTTGCTGGGCCGAGACGTCGCTCACCCAGGAAAGAACAAGAAACATCACGGCGAACATGCGTTGCTTCAGCGGATTCGTCATCGTGAATCTCGGGCTGTACTTACTGCTTGGGCCGCCAGAACGGATCGCCGCCTGGCAGGTACTGAATCGGCACTTCGGTGACAAAAGTCTTGAGCCACCTGGCGCACTCCTCCATGCCACGCTCCTCCGAGGGGACGTGGCCGAGGACGATCAGCCCTTTCTTCTTGCCCGCTGCGGCGCCATCGCGGGCGTATTCGACACCCTCCCATTCGCGCGTCTCGCCGATCACCAGCACGTCCACGTCCGGGCCGTCCAGCGCCCGCTTGATGCCGGGGAAATTATTGAAGCCCGGCAGCAAGACCACTCGACGCACGGTCATCCGCGGATCGCCGATGACGCGCGGCGCGGCCGCGCCGAGGCGGCTTTGCATACTTCGCGCCAACTCTTCGAGGGTGGCGCCGGGGAGCGAAAAGAGCTGCGGCTGTTCGGCGGATCGGTACTTCCCCCAACCCAGCGCCTCGGTCATCCCGGCCAAAATCCCGTCGGGCTTCCGCGCATGCCAGTGGTCGTGAAAGCGCCAGACCACGAGGCCGTTCTTCTCAATGAAGCCCCGCTTGGCCTCGTAAATCTCCCCGCCCAGACTGGCCGTCTCGTCGTTGTGGTTATAGAAGGTCGGCTCGTGCACGATCAGCAGATTCAGCCCGGCGGCCTGCGCCCGCCGGCAAACGTCGAGCGTCGCGCCGAAAGAGGTGGCGATGCCTTTGACGATCGTCTCGGGATCGCCGATCTTGAAGGTGTCCACCGTTTCACTGCGCCACGGGACGCCGACGTTCTTCTGAATGCGTTCGATGACCTGTCGCGCCGTGATCCCCGCGGGGGCGGCGCGTCCGGCAGTGTAAAGCCCGGCCCCGGCGAGCACAAAAAATTCTCGTCGTGAACAGTTCGAGAGAGTTGTCGGGTACAACGGGCACATCGGTTGAAAGTCCTTTCACTCTGCCCTATATACTTTAATTATCATTCAAATGTAAACCTCCCGTCTCAGACCGGGGGTCTGCCCGCGGCCGCGCCCGGGCTCGGCGCGCCGCGGGCTCAAGCCGTCACTCTAAATCATGCTCAGGCCTTATTTGACTTTTCCTTAAGGCTGTTTACAGGTAATCTTTAGACTCGACTCGTACGATAACACCATCCACCTCTGTTCCGGGCCCGGGCCGCGGCCGGATCGACTCCGCGGAGGAGAGAACCATGCGCCGAGTCATCGTGATTGCTTCTGTGTTGGTTCTGACGGCGGCGTCTGTCGCGCTCGCGGGCGGCTGGCGCAAGGTGGCGATCTGGGCGGGCGTGGTCAAGCCCGGCCCGACGCAGGACGGCAAAGCGATCGTGCTCCCGAGCGGCTGGAAGATCACGCCCGCGGGCCGGCACCTCAAGCTGCCCGGCGACATGGTC
>Ga0209382_10003231_pt1 | contig 22752 bp, 19 predicted proteins | sample SoiMetdeltSBSDD5_FD_187599 | JGI IMG/M metagenome (GOLD analysis project Ga0209382, IMG submission 187599) | Bulk soil microbial communities from a Populus tree surrounding site in Tennessee, USA - Soil MetaG P. deltoides SBSDD5 (SPAdes) (version 2) | ecosystem: Environmental > Terrestrial >...
CCTCTCTAATTCTGTAGTGACCGACCGAAAGACCAAGAAGAAATCCGATGGGAATACAGCGTCAAGGTCCAGGCTGACGAAGACCGCCGGAGGAATGTGGAATCGGATAATGCCGAATAACCAAATCGGTCATAACAAGTTCCTGGTGCACACGGACAAGAACGGAAACGCCAAAGCAGTACTGTTCGGCTCTACCAACTGGACCGCTACCGGGCTCTGTACCCAGACCAACAACACGGTTGTGATCGAGGATCCGCGGCTCGCCAAGCGGTACCTGGAGTACTGGAAAAACCTGGCCACCGATACGACCAGCGCCAAGGGAGTTCCGAAAAGTCTTCAGGGAGTAAAGCTGCGGACCTGGAACAAGAGCGGTAAGCAGTTTTTAAACACAGGGGGATCTCTTGATAGTTGGTTTTCTCCCAACACTCCAAAGCTCCGGGGAAAGCCGGGGAAGGGTGAGACATGCCCTCCCGACATGAACGCCCTCATAAAGCGGATCAACAAGGCTGAGCATGCAGTCCTCTTTCTCGCTTTCTATCCTGGAACCCCCAGCATCGCAAACTGGGCCGCCAAAAAGGCGAAAGAGAAAAAGGACCTCTTCGTACGGGGTTGCGTCACGAACAAGTCCGCCTCTGAGGGTTTTTACTACGAACTGAAAGGGATGACTCCTCCCAAGAAAAAGAAGGGTGAAAAGAAACCAGTCAAGCAGGATCCAAGGGTGATCGGTGCAGAGGCCTTGGACGGGAAGGTCATTCCCATTGGCTGGCAGAAGGAGCTACTGAATGCAGGGTTTGCGATCATCCACGACAAGATCGTGGTCATCGATCCCTTCTCGGACAACTGTCTCGTCGTTACGGGCAGTCACAACCTGGGGTACAAAGCGTCATTCAATAACGATGAGAACCTCACCTTCATCAGCGGAAACAAGCCGCTCGCTCTCGCCTACGCCACCCATGTGCTCGACATCTACGACCACTTCGCCTGGCGTTATCTAGTCAAACGCTCTGGCAAAAAGGGGGCCGACCAGTCGCTTAAGAGCACACCCGATGAGTGGATGGAAAAGTACTTCGATGCTGACGGCAACATAAAGGTCGCCCAGTTGAAATTCTGGATGCAGGCTAAGAAGTGAGGGAAGCACAACCTTTCACTGGAGATGAAGTCAACATATCAAGCTGAGGTAAGGTCTACACATCCAAATTCTGCACGTTCAGCGCATTCTCCTGAATAAATAACCGCCGCGGCTCGACCTCGTCCCCCATCAGGATGGCGAAGATCTCGTTCGCTTCCACCGCATCCTCTAGCTTCACCTTCCGCAGCACCCGCACCTCCGGGTTCATCGTGGTCTCCCACAACTGCTCGGGGTTCATCTCCGCCAACCCCTTGTAGCGCTGCACGTGAACGCCCTTCGCGCCCCCGAACTCTGTGGCCATCAGCCGATCGCGCTCTTCGTCCGCCCAGGCATAGAAGCTCTTCTGCCCCTTCGATAGCCGGTAAAAGGGCGGCTGGGCAATGAACACGAACCCGCTTTCGATCAAGGGCCGCATCTGCCGGAACAAGAACGTCAAAAGCAACGTGCGAATGTGTGCGCCATCCACGTCGGCATCGGCCATCAAAATCAGTTTGTGGTAACGCGCCTTCGTGACGTCGAAGTCCATCCCCACGCCCGAGCCCATCGCGGTGATGATGGTTCTAATTTCTTCGTTCCCGAGCATCTTGTCCGGGCGCGCCTTCTCGACGTTCAAGATCTTTCCGCGAATAGGCAGGATGGCCTGAAACTCACGATTGCGAGCCTGCTTTGCCGACCCACCTGCCGAATCACCCTCGACGATGAACAGCTCGGATTCCCGCGGATCACGCGACGAACAATCGGCCAACTTGCCCGGCAAGGATCCCGAATCCAACGCCGTTTTCCGCCGCGCCAACTCGCGCGCCTTCCGCGCCGCTTCGCGCGCGTGGGCAGCGGCTACAGACTTCTCGATGATCACCCTGGCCGATGACGGGTTGGTTTCGAAGTTGTTCATCAACCCCTCGGAAACCACCGAGTCCACGATCCCCTTCACCTCGCTGTTCCCAAGCTTGCCCTTGGTCTGACCCTCGAACTGGGGCTCGGGCACCTTCACGCTCACCACCGCCGACAGCCCTTCCCGCACGTCCTCACCCGTCAACGAAATTTTCTCGTTCTTGAACAGCTTCTCGCGTGTGCCGTAACTATTCAGCACCCGCGTCAACGCAGATCGAAAACCCACGAGATGGGTCCCACCCTCAACGGTGTTGATGGTGTTCACGTACGAGAACACGTTCTCGTTGTAGGTGTCGTTGTACTGAAGCGCGACCTCCACTTCAACGTTGTCGCGAGTCCGCTTCAAATGCACCGGCGCGTGGAGCGTCTGATGGCCGCGGTTCAGGGTCTGCACGAACTCCTCGAGCCCGCCGTGATACTGGAAGTTGTGGCTCTTGTCCGACCGCTCGTCGTAAATCCTTATCAGAATTCCCGCGGTCAAAAACGCCAGTTCGCGAAGCCGCTGCGACAGCACATCGAAGGAATAATCCAACGTCTCGAAGATCTCGCGATCGGCCATGAACGTGACCTTGGTTCCGCGCCCTACCGCCGGCCCTAAAACCCGCATGTCGGCCAGGGGCTTCCCACGCGAGAACGCCTGGTAGTAGCGCTGTCCTTCGCGCTCTACCTCGACCTCGAGCTTCTCCGACAACGCGTTCACTACCGACACACCCACGCCGTGCAACCCGCCCGACACTTTGTACGAATCCTTGTCGAACTTCCCGCCGGCGTGAAGCGTGGTCATCACGATTTCCAGCGCCGGGCGTCCCTCTTTGGGATGCATGTCGACCGGGATCCCGCGGCCGTTGTCGACCACTGTGATCGAGTTGTCCTTGTGGATCGTGACCTCAATCTTGTCGCACTCCCCGGCCAGCGCCTCGTCGATCGAGTTGTCCACCACTTCGTACACCAGGTGGTGCAACCCCGCCGCACCGGTCGAGCCGATGTACATGCCGGGACGTTTGCGAACCGCCTCCAGACCCTTGAGGACCTTGATCGACTCAGCCGTATACGTATTCACGCTCGATTCTGGATTCATGCTTCCTCACCCGTTTAAAGACGGGCCTTTGTTACTCCACAAAAACACAGAAACCATTCACCCCGGCCGCTTCGGTAACAACCGGATATCCGTAACCCGCTCGGTTCCCAGCTGCGCGTTCAAATCCCCGGCGATCTTCCGGCGCAAATACGCCAGCTCGTTCATCCAGGCCGCGGTGTCCACCTCCACATACACCACCCCATCCCGAAACGACACCGCTCGCGCATGCGCGGCTACTCGCGGCCCTACCACCGACGGCCACAACTCCACCGCCTGCCATCCCGCCATGGAATCCCGCAGGTTGAGCGCGCCCAAGAGCTCGTCCAGCGGCCCGCCAATGCGCACCGGTGCGGCGCGGCCCTCCGCGTCCAGACCTTTGCCCTTACGGTTCAATCCGCTAGGCCTCCGCCAAACGCAACGGCATGACCAGGCACACCAGCTCCTCGTCCTTGTCTCCGTCGACCGGAGTCAAAACGCCCGGGCTGGTCGGCGTGTTGAGCGACATCCGCACCATATCGGTCGACATGGTGCGCAGCGCTTCCAGGAGGTAATGCGCGTTGTAGCCGATCTCGAGCGGCTCGCCTCGGTACTCGACGCCCAGCTCTTCCTTGGCCTCGCCGACGTCGGCGGTACTCACGCTGAACTCCACGCGCTCGGGTTTCAGCGTCATCTTCACTTGCCGGGTTACGTTGTCGGCCAGTACGGCCACGCGTCGCAACACCGAGATCAGATCCTCGCGCTTCAAATCGATTTGCTTGGGGTTGTTCTTAGGTATGACCTGCTCATAGTTCGGGAAATTCCCGTCGATCAAACGAGAATAGACCGTGGTCGGACCCACTTCGAAAATCGCGAAGTTCTTGCTGACTGAGAGCTTGACCACGGCGTGTCCGGCCCCGAGCCGAACCACCTGGGCGAGGGCCTTGGGCGGAATGATGAGATCCCGGCCCTCGAGCCCGGCATAGGCGCCCTTGAAGGCCGTCTTGGCCAGACGATGTCCATCGGTTCCCACCATGCGAATCTCACCCGGCTTGAACTGGAGCAAGGCGCCGGTCAGCATCTGCCGGGTCTCATCGCTCGAAACCGCGTAGGTCGTGCGGCGAACTGCTTTTTCCAAGAGCTCGCTGGCCAGGTTCACGCTTTTTTCCGCATCCACTTGCGGGAGCTGGGGAAAATCTTCCGGATCCAAGCCCACGATCGTGAACGAGCCGTTGCCGCAGGTGAGCGTGAGTTTCTTGTCCTTGAGCTCGGCCTTCACCTCCGCGTTGGGAAGCTCGCGCACGATCTCGCCGATCCGCTTGGCGGGTACCGTCACCGCGCCCGGGGTCTTCACATCGGCATCGCCACGGGTCCGGATCGAAATATCCAGGTCGGTGGCGACGAAGGTGAGCCCCTCCTTATCCGCCTGGATGAGCACGTTCGACAGGATGGGGAGGGTGCTCTTGGCCGGCACGGCGCTCACCACCACCGAGAGCAGATCCTGAAGCGCAGCCTTGGAAATCGTGAACTTCATGCCGCTTCCTTTCCTACGGCCCAGAGGACGGTGCCTTCAGAATGCAAGATTTTGGGAGACAACCGATTATAGCCTTCCACGCCCCCCTGGACAAGCCGGGGCCTCGCATTCCGGTAGGGTGATTGAACTCCGAAAACATACGATCTCGGAATAGGGGTTTCCCCGGGTGAGCGTTCCTCTTTTTTCTTATAAGTAAAGGTAGTAGGAGTAGCAGAGGAGCCGTACCTGGGGAGAACAAGACGAGGGTTCGTGTAAGTGCATTCATTCCCCCTGTTTAAAGGATGCCTGCTTTCCACGAGTTATCCCCCTGTTCCGACAATGTAAGGAGTTTTTCCCCGACACCGTCAAAACGTATCTCGTTCTCCCCAAGATTCTCCCCGAGTCGTTACTTGCGCAAATCCTCTTCCAAGTCCTGCACCGCGCGCGCGACTTCGACGTCAGTTTCGACCATGGCCTTCACGCGATCGCACGCGTAAAGCACGGTCGTGTGGTCGCGATTACCGAAGTACCGGCCGATCTCGGCCAGCGGAGCGCTGGTCAGAGTGCGGATCAAGTACATGGCCACTTGCCGCGGAACGACAACGTTATTGGTGCGGCGCTTGCCTTTGACCGATTCCGGGGTGACGTTGTAACGCGTCGCAACCGTCTTGATGATGACTCGAGGATCGAACCGTTTCTCTTGATCGGTGCGGATGAAGTCCTGCAGCACTTCACGCGCCAAGGGCAGGTCGACGGAGCGCTTGGCGAGGTGTGCGAACGCCGTCAACCGGATCAGGCAGCCCTCCAGCTCGCGGATGTTCGAGGACACGTTCTCGGCGATCAGGTGCGCCACGTCTTCGGGCAGGATCGTATCCTCCTCTGCGGCTTTCTTCTTCAAAATGGCCACCCGGGTCTCGAAATCGGGCTTCCCGATATCGGCCAAAAGGCCCCAGTGGAAACGACTTACCAGCCGTTCCTCCAGCATGCGGATTTCCTTGGGGGGGCGGTCGCTGGTCAAAATGATTTGCTTCCGGGAGTCATACAACGCGTTGAAAGTGTGGAAGAACTCTTCCTGCGTGGTCTCCTTGCCGGCCAGAAACTGAATGTCGTCGATAAGGAGGGCGTCCACGCTCCGGTACTTGTTCTTGAACTCCATGGTCTTGGAGTGCTGGATCGAGAAAATCATCTCGTTGGTGAAGGTTTCGCTCGAGACGTAGTGCACGCGGACAGCGGGGTTGGCCGCCAGCATCGCGTTCCCTACCGCGAGCATGAGATGCGTTTTCCCTAACCCCACGCCTCCCCAGAGGAACAACGGGTTGTACGCCGTGGCCGGGTTCTTGGCCACGGCCATGCACGCGGCGGCGGCGAGCTCGTTGCCCTTGCCGACAACGAAGCTCTCGAAGTTGTACTTGGGATCCAGGCCGGCGCCGTTCGTATCGCCGTTACGCAGCTTGCGGGTGATTTGCGGACGCATCATCTCCGGCGCGCGCGTCTCGAGCTCGGGATCGACCTCGAAGTCGATCGCGTCCGCACCGAAGACGCGACTTGCCGCCTTGCGCAAGACGTCCATGAAGTTTTCCGAGAGCCAGTCGGCGACGAACTGATTCGGTACACCGATCGTGATCTGGCTGTCCGAGTAGTGATTGAGCCGAATCGTGCGAAACCAGGTTTCATAGGCCTGGTCTTGAACGCGCGTGCGCACGTCCTCGAGAAATTGCCTCCAGACGGGGGGGTCGGGGTGAGTGGCCATCAGGAATGCCCCTTTCCAAAAAAGTTATCCACAACGGCCAAGCCGAGAGCCGGTCGCGGCAGGGCCGGGAAATATCGATGAAAAACGACGTTTGCCCGGAATTAAGGGTCCGAGCGATTCCCGCCCTTTCCACAGTTGTGGAAAAGACACCAAGCCGTTGTAAAGGGAAGGGTTAGCGCCGTGAAGCTCGGGTCTTCTTCACGAAGTTATCCACAACCGAGCGATCAGTGGGGACGCAAGCGTCCCCATCGCGCAACCCATTGTGCAGCTTCGGGTTGGGGTTTCGAGAAGCGCGGCCAAGGGTCTGATCAAGTGCGGGTCGCATCATAGGTCCGTCACCTAGTTGCCATCAATACTTTTCGGGGACTCCTCTAAAATTTATAACTCCTTGTATGATATAGGCTTGGGTGTGTAAATCGAAGTTATAAACACAAAACATATTCATCGAGGTCTCCGGACCTGTGTGGTTTTCATTTTTTGATCCCCGGAAGCGGCTGGCAGCACTTGTCTTGACGCCGATGCTTCAAGTTCGTAAGGTTTCTCGCTCTCGTTCTCATCGTGTTCGGCGCACTGGTCGCGGGCGGAGCCCGCCCCCGGGTCTTCCGCGCTCATCTTCGAATCAAGGGGCATCGCGTGAAGCGCACGTTTCAACCTCACAATCGGCGCAAAAAGAAAAAGCACGGCTTTCGCCACAGAATGAAGACAAAGAACGGCCGCCTGGTATTGAAGCGGCGGCGGGCGAAGGGCCGGGCACGTCTTTCGGCATAGTGCCCCGAGAGGGCGGCGCCGACCAGCGACTCCCCGCTTCGGAACGCATCCGGCATCGTCCCGAATTCGAGCGCGTCTATGACGAGGGTCAACCCCACCGCTCGTCCCTGCTTGTCCTGTTCGTCTGGTTGGCTCCCGAGCTTGCGCGTAAGGCGGGGTTCGTGGCCGGCCGGCGGGTCGGTGGGGCGGTGGCTCGTAATCGATCCAAGCGCCTGATGCGAGAAGCATATCGGCGGAACAAGAGCCTGTTGCCGGAAGCCGGAGTGCATTTGGTGATCGTGGCACGCAACGGTTGCGGCGAGGCGACGTACGGAGACGTGGAGTCGCAGCTCTTGAGCTTGTTCGAGCGGGCTGGTTTGACGCGCGCGGCGTCGCGCAAGGATACGCAGTGATCGGAATGTCATACGACCGCAGGCTATCTCCTTTGGCCTACGTTTTCCTGGGGCTCATTCATCTGTACCGGAACACGATGGGCGTTGTGTTGCCCAAGGCGTGCCGGTTCGAGCCCTCGTGCTCGACCTACGCCCTGGAAGCGGTGGCGCGGCATGGCGCGATACGGGGCGGCTGGCTTTCCGCCTGGCGGGTGATGCGCTGCAATCCATTGAGCCAAGGCGGGAGCGATCCGGTGCCGACCCGTCTGGGACGAGGTCACTAGGTCATGGATCGCAAGTTCGCGGTAGCCGTGGTGCTCTCGTTCGCGGTGTTGTTCGTCTTCCAGATCTGGTTCGCGCCCAAGGCCAGCCGCAAGGTGACGCCGGTGGTCAGCGATACCACGCATGTCGAGCCCGGCTCGGCGGAGCTGAAGCCCATGGAGGGCACCACTCCAACGCCCAGCGTGGCCTCGGCCGAATCCTCCTTAGCCGCCCCCGATTTCGTGCGGGGAGAGCCCGAGGAAATTGTTTGGGCCCGCACGGCTCAGTTCGACCTCTCGTTCACAACGCGGGGCGGGCGTTTGGCCTCCTGTTCCCTGAAGGATTACAAAGCCAAAGACGGCACGCCGGTCGGATTGCTGAAGGGCGCGGGTGAGCTGGATCTCTTGCTGGAGCGCGGCAAGGACTTCATCGATCTCGAGGACGTGGCGTTCACGCATCACGAGACGACGGGCCCGGCCGGCGAGCAGGTGATCACGTTCGAGACGGTGGGTGCGAACGGCCTGCGCGTGACCAAGACATACACGGTGCCCTCGAGCGGATATTTGATGCGCATGGACGTCGATATCGCGGGCAATCCCGACATCGATCAGTATCGCCTGGCCTGGGAACATGGCTTGCCCGTGGTTGAGGATCCCAAGCAGGATCACATGGCCAGCGCGACCATTGTCATGGCGGGGAAGGACGTCGAGAAGTTGCACCCGTCCGCGTTCAAGAAGGCGAGCGAACGCGAGATCGCCGGTAACGTGCGCTGGGCCGGGGTGCGCAACAAGTACTTCATTGCCGCCATGATTCCGCCCGCCGAGACGTCGAGCCGCGTGGTCGGGATCGGCGACGCGGTCGCCCAGGACACCGGCGTGCAGCTCGTCATGCCGCTACAAAATGGGAGCGGGCGCCATCAGATCCAGGTGTACGTGGGTCCTCTCGATTACTCGATGATGAAGCCGCTCGGCCTGGGGCTCGAGCACGCCGTTGACCTGGGCTACAAGTTCGTGCGCCCGCTGTCGCAAGTGCTGCTGGTCACTATGGAGTGGCTCTACAAGTTCCTGCCCAACTTCGGAATCGTCATCATCATCATCTCCGTAGTGGCCAAGCTCGCCTTTTATCCGCTCACGCGGTCGAGCATTCGCAGCATGCGCGCCCTCCAGCATTTGCAGCCCAAGATGGAGGAGCTCCGGGGCAAGTACAAGAAAGACCCCCAGCGGATGCAGAAGGAAATGATGGCGCTGTATCGGGAGCACAAGGTGAACCCGATGGGAGGCTGCTGGCCGATTCTCATCCAAATGCCGGTCTTCATCGCGCTTTATGCGGTACTGGCGAACTGCATCGAGCTGCGCCAGGCGCCGTTCTTTGGCTGGATCAGCGATCTGTCCACGCCGGACGTGCTGTTCAGAGTGGGCTCCTTTCCGATTCACGTGCTGCCGTTCGTGATGTTCCTGACCACGATTCTGCAGCAGAAGCTCACCCCTATGACCGATCCGCGCCAGAAGATGATGGGATACATGATGCCGGTCATGATGCTGTTCATCTTTTATTCGTTCCCGGCGGGGCTCAATCTCTACTGGACCATGAACAACGTTCTGACCGTAATGCAGCAGTGGAACATCCACCGTGAGGCGGAGCGCGAAACGAAAGTGGTGGTGGCGACATGACGGTGAGTTCGGAAACGGTTTTTTCGGGGGCGTCGGTGGATGCTGCGATCGCGGCCGGCTGCGAGTCGCTGCACGTGACGCGCGACGAGGTCTTGATCGAGGTATTGGATCGTGGCTCGCGGGGATTTCTGGGATTCTTGAGCCGGCCCGCCCGGGTGAAGGTGGCGCAGAAGCTTGCGCTGGCCGGGGTGGCGGAGGAACTGGCGCGCGAGATATTGGCGCGAATGGGGATGAAGGCAAAGGTACAGGCGGTGCAAACGGGTACGAACGTCGTGGTTCGCGTTGACTGCGAGGAAGCGGGACTGTTGATTGGGCGGCGCGGGGAAACCTTGGAAGCATTCGAGCACGTTTTGTTGCGGATGGCCTCACGGAAAACGGCGGGAAAGATTCGAGAACTCCGCGTTGACGTAGCGGGATATCGTAACCGCCGGGACGATCAGCTTCGGGAAGAAGCATTGGCCTTGGCCGAGCGCGTGGAGCGCTCGGGGCGGCGCGCCATGACCGAGCCCTTGCCGGCCGCCGAGCGGCGGGTGGTGCATCAAGCCTTGGCCGATCGCACCGGCGTGACCACGCACGTGTCCGGAAACGGAAGCGACCGGCGGGTCATCATTCTGCCCGCGAAGAACGGGTAGAGTTGCCAGTAGCCGCTTCATGCGGCTGAGTGTCCCTCATGATTCGATTTGCCCTCGACGACACCATTGCTTCGTTGGCCACGCCCCCGGGCACGGGGGCTTTGGCGGTGATTCGCGTGTCCGGTCCCGAGGCGTTGATCGTGGGTGCGCGCGTGTTTCGGGGTGAGCGAGACCTGGGGGCGTTGCAGGGTTTTCAGGGGACCCACGGTTGGATTCACGATGGGTCGGGTCCGATCGATGAAGTCGTGGCTTGGGTCTATCGCGCGCCGCGCTCCTACACCGGCGAGGACATGATCGAGCTGTCGTGCCACGGCGGTTCGGTTTCGGTCTCGCGGGTACTGGAAGCGTTGTGGGGAGCGGGGGCTCGGCCGGCGGAACCCGGCGAGTTCACGCGCCGCGCGTTTTTGCATGGCCGCATCGATCTTGCCCAGGCCGAAGCGGTGGCGGATGTGATTGCCGCGCGGGGACGCCGTGCCCACGAGCAAGCGCTGGCCCAGCTTCAGGGTGGGCTGTCGCGACGGGTGCGTGACCTGGCGGGCTCGATTCGCGAGGTGTTGATGGCGATCGAGGCCCATTTGGATTTTGGGGAGGATGTGCCCGAGATCCCCGAGGCGTTCGTTTTGGCGTCGCGATTGAAGGAGACACAGATCGAATTGGTGCGCCTCCTGACGAATCGCGTGCCCTTGCACGCGCGCGAGGGATGCGTCATCGCCTTGGTGGGGGCGCCCAACGTAGGGAAATCGTCGCTCCTCAATGCCCTGGTGGGTCGCGATCGCGCGCTGGTGCATGACACGCCCGGAACCACCCGGGACGTGCTGGATGTGGTCGTGGAGTGGTCCGGCATTCCGGTCCGCCTCGTGGATACGGCTGGGCTCCGGGACGGAGGCGACTCCATCGAACGGGCAGGGATGGAGCGAACCTATCGTGAGGCAAAGGCGGCGGACCTCGTGCTATGGGTCATCGATGTGTCCAGTACCCCACCCCCCGATGACGAAGATGTTGTCGATCCAGCCTTGAACCCTAACCGGGTACGTGTTGTCTTGAACAAGTGTGATCTAGAAACTGAATGGAAGGAATGGTGGGTGAATAGTCACTACTCCATGGAGGGGTTTCTTGTATCGGCGATGAGTGGGAGTGGGGTGAGTGATTTACAACACTATTTAGAGACGCTGATTGCCAACGGGCAGTTCACTCGAAGTGAGCCGGCTTGGCAGACCAGCGAACGCCATATCCAGCTCCTATTTGCCGCGGCGGATGATTTGAGTCGCGCGGGTCAGGTCCTCAGCGAGGCGAGGAATCTCGAGCTCGTTGCAGCCGACTTGGGCCGGTCACTGGCTTCCTTGGCGGCGATCACTGGGGATGAGGTGGGGGACGATTTGCTGGACGCGATCTTCAGCCGGTTCTGCATCGGGAAGTGAGCATGCGCGATAGCTATGACGTCATCGTGATCGGGGCCGGGCACGCGGGCTGCGAAGCCGCGTCAGCGTCGGCGCGCATGGGCATGTCGACCCTGTTGTTGACCTTGAACCTGGATGCGGTCGCCCAGATGTCCTGCAATCCCGCCATTGGCGGGGTGGGCAAGGGGCAGATGGTGCGGGAGCTCGATGCGCTGGGCGGGATCATGGGGCGCGCCATCGACAAGACGGGCATTCAGTTCCGCATGTTGAACCGCAGCAAGGGTCCGGCCGTGCAGTCGCCGCGCGCCCAAGCGGACAAGAAGCTCTATCAGACCACCGTGCGGCGCATGATCGAGAGCACCCCCGGGCTGGATCTGCGCCAGGGTCAGGTAACGGAAATCGTGTTGGATGCGGGGGGCATTCGGGGGGTGACGCTCCAGAGCGGGCGCCATTATCGCTGCCGCGCGTTGATCATCACCCCGGGAACGTTCCTAAACGGCTTGATTCATCTCGGAGATTCGCAGATTCCCGGTGGGCGTAACGGGGAAATCTCCGCGCCCCGGTTGGCTGATGCGTTGCGCGAGACCGGCTTCCGCCTGGGGCGCATGAAAACGGGGACGCCTCCGCGCGTGCACCGGCGGAGCGTGGACGTAGCGCGTCTCGAGATTCAGCACGGAGACGTGCCTCCCGAGCCGTTCTCGCATTTCACCGGCCGTTTGGACGTGGAGCAGATTCCGTGCTGGCTGACCCATACGACGTTGGCCACGCATGACGTGATTGCGCGGAACCTGCACCGGTCCCCGCTCTATTCGGGGCAAATCACCGGCACCGGCCCGCGCTATTGCCCTTCTATAGAAGACAAAATTCGCAAGTTTCCATCGAAAGAAAGCCACCATATCTTTGTCGAGCCGGAGGGCCGGGACACGGATGAGTTTTATTTGAACGGCATCTCGACCAGCCTGCCCGAGGACGTGCAGATGGAGATTCTGGCCACGATTCCGGGGCTCGAGGAGGCGGAAATGCTCCGCCCCGGTTACGCGGTCGAATATGACTTCGTGTACCCCGACCAGCTGCATCCGCATCTGGAGACGAAGCGCGTGCCCGGGTTGTTTTTGGCCGGGCAGATCAATGGAACCACAGGTTACGAAGAAGCGGCGGGGCAGGGGCTTCTGGCCGGAATCAATGCCGCGTTGACGTTGCGAGGGGACGCGCCGCTGGTGTTGCGGCGTTGGGAAGCCTATATCGGAGTGATGATCGATGACTTGGTGACGCGGGGGACCGAAGAGCCGTATCGGGTGTTTACCTCGCAATCGGAGTACCGGCTGTTGCTCCGCAACGACAATGCGGACGAGCGTCTCATGGAGTACGGGGCTTCACTGGGATTGGTGGGGCCTGAGGAGCGTGGGTTATGGGTCGAGAATCGGCGCCTGATTGCTGAGGAACGGGCGCGAATGCAGAAGACGCGGGTTTCGGTGAGCGCGGCTGGATGTGTCGATGGCGAGGGCTCGGTGACGTTGGAAGAGCTCTTGCGTCGTCCCGAAGTGAGCTATGGCGATTTGCGCGGGCGGGGCGATGCGGCATTGCCGGCCGATCTGGGGCGGCGCTTGGAGATCGAGGTCAAGTACGAGGGCTACATCGCGCGTGAGATGTTGGCGTTGGAAAAGCAACAGCGCATGGAGTCGCGGCTCATTCCGGGTGGGGTGTGGACTACGGAGCTGCGGGGCGTGTCCATGGAAGGCCAGGAGGCATTGCGCCGTGTGAAGCCGGCGAACGTGGGCCAGGCCTCGCGCGTACGCGGGGTGTCCCCGGCGGATTTCGGAGTGTTATTGGTGCGATTGGAAGAATGGCTTGGCCGGTCTGAATTGGCGCGCGTCGCCGAGCGGTCCGAGTAGTTTGACGTCCTCCGATAAGACCAAGTTTATAGCCTGGTTGGGCGAGAAATATAGTTCGCTATCCGAAGCCCAGGTCGGCAAGCTCCTTGAGTATGGGGACCTCCTAAAAGATGCCACCAATCGTATGGGTATCGTGTCCCGTGGGGATCGTGAACGTTTACTCACCCGCCACGTCGTGGAGTCGATCGCCCCCGAGCTGGTGACGGCTATTGGAGAATCGGCTCGCGTGCTTGATGTGGGATCCGGGGGTGGTCTTCCGGGAATTCCGTTGGCCATCGTTCGTCCCGATGTTCAAGTGACGTTGCTGGAGTCCAGAAGCAGCAAGGCGGCGTTTCTCGATCGGGTAACGTTGGCGCTCGGTTTGGAGAACGTGCGCGCGCGTGCAGGGCGGATGGAAGAGTTAAGTGGTTCGGTGACCGGTCGTTGGGATTGTGCAATCGCACGAGCGGTGGCCTGGAATGGAGCGATGGTGCGGGCCCTTCGAGACTGCATTGCAGACGGGGGGTTTCTGATTCGATACGGCGCACCCCAGGGTCGAGTACCGGACGGAGTGAAGATCGTTCCTCTAGAGAGCTCTAATGAACGGGCCCTTCATTTTTGGCCATCGGAGACCTGGGATTCTCTGACGAACACGAAGTAGGTGTTTGTGCGGAGTCCGGGACGTCGACTTTGCATTCGTGCCCAACCCGTCCGCGAATGACGTGGGTCGAGGCACGGCATGGGCCCGCGAATTGATTCAGGAATCTCGAGACCCCCTCTCAGGGCTCTCGCTGCTACCACACAAGGACCCACTTTCCGTGAGTCTTAGTTATTGATGAATAGGCGCTTACAAAAAGCATGTTCTGATACCGTGCATGGTCTCATGGATTAGATATGCAAGCTGCATTGCAGCAATTACTTACGAGGCGATGATAGTGAGTCCTTGAGTGGTAGCACCAAGCTCTCCGCGAGTGGTGCGAGATGATTCTCCAGGCGCAAACAATGGAGTTTGCGTTTGGCGCAGGGACGATGGTGCGAACTCGGTCTAGACCGAGTAGTTTCTGCCAACGTTGACTCCCGGGTTTGAACTGCTCCCAAGAGCAGTAGTTCGCTGCCAATGTTGGCCCCGGGTGATCCCAGGGAACTGGTTTTGAAACGAGTAGGTGCTGCCAACGTTTGCCCTTCGGACTCGAGTTCGCGCAGGCAGCTGGTCCTAGGACCAGTTCCGCCAATGTTTGCCTCCTGATCCAAGAAGAACTCGGTCTGCACCGAGTAGCTCCGCCAACGTTGGCCTTGGGCGAAACTCGGTCTGGACCGAGTTAGCTGCTGCCAATGTTGCTCGCCGGCGTCAAGCGCCACGCTTCACCCACGCACACGGTTCCCATTTCAGCTTCGCGCCAGACGCGGTTCGTCCCTACAGGCAACCCGGAGAAGGAGAATTCTTGAGTGGGGTGAGCAATGTTTCACGTGAAACATTCGTCCTACAAGCCTTCTCTTTGTACATAAGAAAAGGGTTGTAGGAAGTGGCTTCCACAACTATTTATGGTTGTAAATCGGCTAAGGGAGCCTGTGTGGCCGGCCTGGGTCAGCTGGGGAGTTTTGGGGCTCGACCCCAATGTTTCACGTGAAACATTTTCGGAAGCCCGTCGGAATCGATCCAGGCATTTCAGTTTTGGTTAGCGCAGACCTTGATCCAACTGATGGACGGACCTCAAGTTCCTCCGGCCGCGTGATCCTCTAGCGGAGATCTCTGGGGGGGCGTGACGGCGGCTTGAGTGGCCAGCTGGCGGCCTGTGCGTTTCGCTGGCGAGATCAACACAGTCAGAATTCCCCAAACAGATCCAATCTTGGCCGACATTGGTTGCCCTGGACGCCTGCCTCACAATTCTCTTGGACGCGCGGACCACGGAGAGGCGGGTCCACCAAGAAGAGAACCCGGGCACCAAGAAGATTTGACACACGGGCTCCGCAGCTGGCAACTGTCGACTGGCATCCAATGCTGCCTGGGAACATCCCGCGATGACGCTTCGCGGCGCCAGCGATTCCCTCCGGTTAATCTGCGACAAAGCCCTTCGGTAAATAATCTGACGTAAACATGTCCACAAGTGCCGTGGAGCGAATCCCTAAGCCGCAAAGATTGCTAGAGATAAGGCCACGGCAAGCGAACATCGCCAGAAGCAGGTGAAAATGGAAATGTTACTGTGCGCGTTCGTCAACTCAAGGTTGTCCGCGGCAACTCGACCGGGCGATCGTGTTCAAGTGCGTGGCGGTGTTGCGCAGTCGATCAGTCTCAATCTTGCTCGTCTCATCGCGCCAATGTTTCACGTGAAACAAAATGCGGCGCGATTTTTGTTCCGAAACGAATCATTTCGTTGACAGCTCACAAGTTCGAGTAGCAATATGGCGTGGGGACTGGAGGGCAACCCAGCCTCACCAAACTTCTAAGCTCCGTTGTGGCAGGTGATTGTCATGATGGAGTGCGGCCGGCGAGTGCTTGGCCTGCCCTCCTTGTGCGTGGTTTATGCCGCGTAATTTCAGTCGTCACCGGACGGCAAGGGGGGCGAAAAAGTGTCACGCTTCATTGCCATTGCCAACCAGAAGGGCGGCGTCGGCAAGACCACCACAACGGTCAACCTCGCCGCATCGCTGGCCCGCTTCGGTCAACGAGTTCTCGTCCTCGATATGGATCCGCAAGGGAATACCTCGAGCGGACTTGGCGTTCAGCCCAACGCGCTTCATCGCGGCATTTACGAAGTGCTCTTGGGGACGATGGCCGTTGAGGAAGCCATTACCTCACAAGCATCTCCGGGTGTTGATCTCTTGCCGTCCGGGCAGCGCCTCATCGGCGCCGAGGTCGAACTCGTCTCGGCCCTGGCTCGGGAGCGCATCCTCGAAAAAAGCATCCAGCCCGTCCGGGACAACTACGACGTTCTTCTCGCCGATTGCCCGCCTTCACTCGGATTGCTGACGGTAAATACGCTAACTGCCGCGGACACCGTGCTCATTCCAATGCAGTGCGAGTACTACGCGCTCGAAGGGCTCACCCAGCTCGTCAACACGATCAAGCTCATCCAGCAGGCACTCAACCCGCGACTCGAGATCGAGGGCATCCTGCTCACGATGTTCGATGCGCGCCTCAACCTCTCTCACGAGGTGGCGGAAGAGACGCGTAAGTTCTTTCCCGGCCGCGTATACGAAACCGTGATTCCGCGGAACGTCCGCCTCAGTGAGGCCCCCTCATTTGGCAAGCCCGTCCTTGAGTACGACCCCGAATGCGCCGGCGCACAGTTCTATCTCAAACTGGCGCGCGAAGTTCTGAAGCTGCCCGGGGATGCGATGCCCGTGGCGCCGCAGGTCGAAGAGCCCGAAGCACAAGCGGTGGCGGAACCTAGGTTCGAAGACGCTGAGCCCATTCATGAGAGCCATGCTGCGCTCAGCGAAGAACCGCCTGCTTCTCCCGAAAGTAGCTTAGACCGAGCCAGTGTCGAAGCCACACTCCACGACCCAGCGGCATCGATCGCTATGGATCGTGACGCACACGAGGTCGAGGCAATTGCGGCTCAGCTGAGTGAGGCCACCCCGGTGGCGAGTGAGTCAGAAGACATGACCCCGGCCGAAGTGCCCTCCGGCGACATCGCAGTAGCCGAAGAGGAACCCGAAGCCGAGGTGCCGTCCACCGACGTGGTGGTAGCCGAAGAGGAGCATCAAGCCGCCGACCTGGTCGTGGCCGAGATTGATCAAGCCGAGGTTCTTCCGTCGGCTGGGATCTCAGTGGATGTCCTGGTTACCAGTGACCTCCCGCCAGCGTTGCCCGACGAAGAACCCATCGTTACCCAAGAACAGCCCCTCTCCCTTTCCCCAGACGACCTTGCCGAAGACGTGCTCACGCTTCCTGAAGAGAGCATCGTGCTGGCGACGGAAGCGGAAGCGATGGCTCTCGCGGTCGAAACTCAATGGGGCGCCGATCCTAACGCCGGCGAGATCAGCCAACCCGCCGAACTCGTCGCATCACCCGCTAGCGACACCCAAAACGACACGCCCCCCAACAACGCGGCGCAATACAACGACCTCCAGCCTTTGACTGAACAGGACGACCACCACCCCCAAGAGGAGCTGGTATCTCATGACTAGGAAAGCACTTGGTCGCGGACTCGGAGCTCTCATCCCTCAGGCGGATTCAGAGGTGGCGCTGGCCGAACCTACCGAGCAGTCACCCGGCGAGGTCGCGCTTACGTCTATTCGCCCCAATCCGTTCCAACCTCGCACCGTCTTCAATCCCGAATCACTAGCCGAGCTCGCGGCCAGCATTCGCGAAAACGGTCTCATCCAACCGCTCGTGGTCCGCGAAACTCAGGACGGCGCGTACGAGCTGATCGCCGGGGAGCGGCGTTTTCTCGCCTGCCGGCAGGCCGGCCTCACCCACGTGCCGGTGGTTGTCCGCCAGGCGACCCGTCGCGACATGCTGCAGATGGCCCTCGTGGAAAACCTCCAGCGCGAAGACCTGAACCCGATCGAGGAAGCCGAGGCCTACCATCGCCTCGCCAACGAATTCGCACTCACTCAGGAAGAAATCGCGGAGCGGGTCGGAAAGAGCCGCGCCACCGTAACCAACGCCATGCGTCTCCTCGGTCTCGAGGACGATTTGCGCGAGCTCATCGCCAAGGGCTCACTCTCGTCGGGGCACGCTCGCGCGCTTCTCGCGATCCCGTCCCCAGACACGCGGCGCAAAATCGCCAAGGAAATCGTCGAGCGCAGCCTCTCCGTCCGCGATGCCGAGCTGCGCGTCCAGGGCGAGCGCCCCCGCCGTCCCCGAGCCACGGCGCGAAAGCGGACTCACCCCGCTCTCGATGCGTGGGAGGACAGACTTCGCGGCAGATTCGCCACCCAGGTGCGCATCGTGGGTGGTCTGGCCCGAGGCCGTGTCGAGATCCACTACTTCAGCCACGAGGACCTGGAGCGGGTTCTGGAATTGGCGGGAGTCGGACCGAGCCTTTAACCTTTGCCGACGGGGCCGGGAAGCAAACCGGCCCGCTCCGGTCCGTACGAACGGGCCCGATTTTCAGGGACCCGGCCGCCTTGAAAGCGGCACCAAGAGACAGCCTCATCGGCAAGGGCTCAAAGCGTGAAATCTTCGCGCCGGCTCACGATTTACATCTCTGCGGACTCCCGGCGCCAGCCCATCGTGCTGAGCCTACATTGGCCCTGGGTTTTCCTCCTGGGCGTCATCGCGGCCGCCCTCCTTGCCACCGGCGTACTGGCCGCCTCCACCTACATGCGGACCATGAACCGGCTCAAGGACTACGCGGGTTTGGCCGAGCAGGTCACCACGCTTCGCAGCCAGAACGAGCGGCTTCAGGACCTCGAAAACGAGCTCCACGAAATGCTGGTTTTCCAGGAGCGAATGTTGCATCTCGCCGGAGTCGAAAGAGCGCTAAGGGCGGACCTCCAAGCGGGCGATAACAACGGTGGGTCATTTGGCCCGGATTCCACGAACGGCTCGGGAATCTTGCTTGTCTGGCCGGTAACTGGGAAGCGCATACCTTCCCGTGAAGCCGGTCGGGTTGGCGTGGATATCGTCGCGCTCCCCGGAGAGACCGTGATGGCGTCGGGAAGCGGCAAGGTCGTCGGAGTCGACAAGCAAAATGCCGGTGTCCGGCTGCGTGTCGCTCACGGCGATTCCTTGCTCACGGTGTACAGCATCGTCGGCGAGAGCCTGGTGGCGGTTGGTGATCGCGTGCACGCCGGGCAAGCGATCGGCCGAGTGGGATCTGGAAGCATGGGAGGCACGCTGCACTTCGAAGTATATCGAGGTGGCGCGGCCGTTCCGCCCGAAGACTTCGTGCGGCGTCTCGTGCGCAAATGACCGGATCCGGACGGTATCGGTCGAGAGCCAATGGGGGGACCACGCAACCTCGCGGGTCCGCCACCCTAAGGAGGCACGCATGTTCGGTAACAAGGAAGTGAAAGAAATGAAGCCGGAAACCCGTGAGACGCATACCCCGACTCCCACCACCAATACGACCATGCATCACACGCCGCCGACCGTGAGCCCGGTCCTTCGCGAGAAGAAGACGGGCAGCGTGATCGGTGAAGGCGTATCGATCAATGGCACGATGCGGGTCGAGGGTACCCTGGTCATCCACGGCGAATTCGAAGGCGCCATCACCTGCTCCGAGCAGCTCATCATCGGTCGCAGTGCTCGCGTGAAGGCGGATCTGGACGTCGGCAGCGCCACCATCGGCGGCCGGGTCGAAGGTCGCATTTACGCCAAGGAGCGGGTCGAGCTGGAGACGAACAGCCATCTGAAGGGCGACGTGCACGCGAAGTCCTTCGTCATCCAGGACGGCTGCTTCTTCCAGGGGAACTGCGCAATGGGCGAGGCGCACGATTCAACGCGCCGCCCGTCCTTTACCCCTGAGAAGGAAAAGACCACTACGCAGCAGGCGGCCTAAGTTCCGGCAAGAGCCTGATTTGTGGAAAACAGGCAAAACTGTGGATAAAACTTAATCTCTTGCTAAGCAAGGGGTTGAGGAGCCGATTCCTCGGCCGAGGCGGCTATTATGCACAGCCTGTACCAAGATCGGGTCAAATGCCGCGTCTGCTTGCAAGGTTGGTTCAGGTGGGGCACATTCCCTCCGAGCTTGCGCGTCGACGGAGCCCGGGCACTGGTATAGCGCCCGGGCTTCGGCAGACCGCTTAGAATCGAGGGTCATGAACTTCCTCACCCGCCCGCGCACGATCTTTCTCCTCCTCATCATCGCCGTGGTCGTAATCATGGCGATCCAGAACAGCTATCCCGTCCCTCTCTTTTTCTTGTTCTGGCGAGCGAACGTGGACGGTCTCCTCTTATTCCTACTCGTGTTCCTGGTCGGGATGCTCGCGGGATCGTTGCTCTCCTGGGGTTGGCGCCGCGGCCGGAATTCTTAAGGCGATATCGGATTGGCTTGTCGCCGGCGAGAATGAAATGAGCCGGCGAAGGCGACACCCCGCAGCACAGCCTGAGTTCGGTGGGGCATTGGGTTCTTGCGAGGACGTCGCCTGAGACGGCTCGTTCATTCGAGTCCGACGAGAAGTCAATCCGGAATCGGCATCATCCCGAGGGCGTTCGGCACCACGAGCACGCGCGCGTCGGCCCCCAATGCCGGCATCAACACCGCCATCGCTTCGCGCGCGTCATGCGGGCCGGCCAAGTGACACGCACTCGCCAGCGCCGGATCGCGCATCCCCACCATCATCAGCCGATGATGCAAGAGCGCTTTCGCAACCAGAAACGCCCGCTGACCGCCGGCTTGGTAGCGCCGAGTTCGTAACCGCGTCATGACGTCGGCCGGATTCGGGCCGTCCTTCATGAGCTCTAAGAACTCGGTCTCTCCGGGCCCGAGCCCTGCACCTTCCACGCAGGCAGCGGCGGATACGATCCATCCCTCCTCGCGTAGGAGCGGTTCGCGCGCGAACGCAACATAGGTTTGCGCCCGCGTCGCTTGATATAGGTTCGCATCCTTGGGCGGCGGGACCCCGGCGAAGACCGCGTCATACGGTCCCGGCGCAACACGCGACGTGAAATATGGTGCTCCGGTTCGCACCAAATGACGGAGCACGGCTCCGGGCTCGCCGCACGCAACGCCGATCAACTGTCCTTGACCGTTCTCGGCGACGTTGATCACGAACTGCAAGTTGGCGCGGGCGGCAATCCACTCCAGCGCAGCATGAAGCGGATTGCCCTCGAGATTGCCGAGGCGGGTTCCGACATGTTCGAGCATCACGGGGCCATGCAGGTGGCCGATCGTGTCCGAGGACGCACAACCGATCGCGACCGTCTTGCCCCCGCCGGAAAACCCGGCGAGTTGATGCGGCTCCACCAAACCGGCCGCCAACAGCAAGTCACACTCGAGCACGCGACGATGCATGCGAACCGGAACGTCCTCCGGCAGCCCCGTGATATCACTGGGCACGGATCCGAGGTCGCGATAATGAAACGTGTCGGCCCCAGTGGCTTGGTCCACCGGACAGCGTCCCGCCCAATCTCGCAGGAGCGTAGCGATCTCGGCATCGCTCAGCCTGCGATGCATGCCCAGCGCCACCAACAGGGTCATGTCTCTTTCGCGTACGCCGGCGGGCTCGAGCTCGGTCCAGAGCGCGTCGAGCAGTTGGGGCGTAGGACAGGCGCGCGTGGCGTCCGGCACAACGATCGTGATCTTCATCTGGGGGCGCGCCAAATCTCGCAAGCGTGGACCGGAGACCGGTTGAGCGAGGGCTTCGTTGGCCAAGAATTCGAGGCGGGCTGCCGGCGGGGCCGCGATCTTTGCGTGCTCCACGCGCCATCCGGGCGGCACCTCGAAGGTGAGGCTGCTCGAACCGTAGGGAAGGCGTATGCTGGAGGCGTTCATGAACGCAGCATACATTGAAGTCTTGGGGTCAAGCGTCGATGGCGCATAAATCCTGGTCAACCACTCCGGATCCTCGGTGCGCGGACGATCGGCTGCAGGCGCGGGAAGCAGTGTCCACGCGCGATGCGGCGGTTGGGCGCGTGCTCTGGATCGTGCTCTTCTTGAACCTGCTCGTCGCCGTACTCAAGCTCGTGTTCGGATTTCTCTCCGGCGCGCTCAGCATGGTGGCGGACGGATTCCATTCCGCCCTCGATGCGTCGAGCAATGTGATCGGCCTCACCGGCATGCGCGTGGCCCGCAAGGCCCCCGATCCCGGACATCCCTACGGCCACCGAAAATTCGAAGCGCTGGCCGCGCTCGCCATCTCGCTCTTCTTGTTCATCACCTGCTATGAAATCTTGAGTTCGCTCATCAGACGACTGCACGGCGACCACCAAGTCACGCCCCGCGTGGTGACGTTCGTGGCCATGGGATTATCGATCGTGATCAACGCGTTCGTGACGCGCTACGAACAACGCGCGGCGAAACGTTTCCGCAGCATCATTCTTTCCGCCGATGCGCGGCATACGCAAAGCGATCTCTATGCGAGCGTGGGCGTGGTTGCCTCGCTCATTGCCGCGCTCCTCGGCTTTCCCATGCTTGACTTGATCGTCGCGCTCGTCATCGCGGGGCTCATCGCCTACTCGGGCTACTTGGTCGTGCACAGTTCACTCTCTGTGCTTTCGGACAGCCAGGTTGTCGATCCCGAGCATGTAGCGCGCATCGCCACGCAAGTGGAAGGGGTGAGCTACGCACATCGCGTGCGAAGCCGCGGTTTACCGGATGACATTCACGTAGATTTGCACATTCACGTCGCGCACGACATGAACGTGTCAGACGCGCACGAACTGGCGCACGAAGCCTCGAAGCGTATTCGCGCCGAGATCGAAGGCGTGACCGACGTCGTCATTCACTTGGAGCCCGACGACAATCACGAAGAGTAGGCCATTGGAAAGGAAGTGGCTGGATACGAGCGGGCTTACCTGCCCTGAACTTCGGAAATACCCCTGACATAGGCC
>Ga0209382_10003233_pt1 | contig 22745 bp, 19 predicted proteins | sample SoiMetdeltSBSDD5_FD_187599 | JGI IMG/M metagenome (GOLD analysis project Ga0209382, IMG submission 187599) | Bulk soil microbial communities from a Populus tree surrounding site in Tennessee, USA - Soil MetaG P. deltoides SBSDD5 (SPAdes) (version 2) | ecosystem: Environmental > Terrestrial >...
ACCCGCAGCTCGACGCCGCCCTGCGCCATCAGCAGATCGACATCGCCGTCGGACGCGGCCTGCCGGTGAGGGACGGCTTCGCCGCCGAGACCCTGCGGGCCGAGCCGTTCGTCATCGTCGTCCACCGCACCCACCGCCTGGCCGCCCGCACCTCGGTCGAGTTCCGCGACCTGCGGGGCGACGTCTTCCGGCTCTACCCCCGCTACCTGGCGCCCCACCACTTCGACTTCGTCATGCGGGTCCTGGCCAGCGGCGGCGAGACGTTCGAGGTGATCGAGAACCCCGGACCGCTCTACCGCAACGCCGGGGTCAACGAGCCCAACGAGTTCACGCTGGTCGCCCGGTCGTTCGGGCGCCGCCTGCCGCCCGACCTGGTCCTGCTCGCGGCCGAGGACGACCTGCCCCCCTCCACGGTCGAGCTCATCTGGCGGCCCGACGTGGCCTCGCCCGCCACGGAGGTGGTCGTCGGCGTCGCCCGCCACCTGTCGGCCACCGGCGCCTGGGACTGAGGCCGGCGCCGTAGGCAGTCGCGGGTTCCGGTTGGTACCCAACGGGTCTTTGCTTCGCCGATCCCGCCCGCTGATCGTGTGACCCGTGACCTACAAGGTGCTCGTGACCGCCAGCACGGCCGCCAAGGCCGACGTCGAGCAGGCGTCCGCCGACGGCCTCGAGCTCGACGTGCGGGGCGACACCCTCCGTCCCGACGAGCTGGCCGAGGCCCTCGCCGGCAAGGACGCCTACATCCTCGGCGGCGTCGAGACCATCGACGCCGCGCTGCTGAAGGCCGCGACCGACCTCAAGGTCATCGCCCTCCTGGGGGTGGGCTACGCCGGGGTCATCGATCTCGAGGCCGCGACCCGCCTCGGCATCGCGGTGACCAACGCCCCCGGCACCACCGCCCGCGCGGTCGCCGAGCTCACGATCGCGCTGATCCTCGACACCACCCGGCGGGTGACGGCGCTGGCCAACGCGACCAAGGCGGGCGGTTGGCCGTCGTTCCGGGCCGCCGGCCTGGCCGGTGCGACCCTCGGCGTCCTGGGCATGGGCACCATCGGCGCCCGGGTGGCCGAGATCGCCCACACCGCCTTCGGCATGGACGTCGTGTACCACAGCCGCCGCCGCAAGCCCTGGATCGACACCCGCCTCAACGCCCGCTTCGCGACCCTGCCCGACCTGCTGCGGAGCGCCGACGTCCTCTCCCTCCACGCCGGCCTGACGCCCCAGACCCGCGGGATGATCGGCGGCAGCGCCTTCGACCTGCTGTCCGACCACGCCGTGGTCGTCAACACGGCCGAGCCCGAGCTGATCCACCCGCTGGCGCTGCGAGCCGCGCTGGAGCAGCGCCGGATCGCGGCCGTCGCCATGGACGGCTACTACGTCGAGCCGGTGCCCCACCCGGCCCACGATCCCCACGGCCTGCTGGCCCTGCCGGATGCCCGCTGCCTCGTCCTCCCCCGCACCGCAGCCGCCACCGCCGAGGCGTTCGCCAGCAGCCTGCGGGTCAACATCCGCAGCATCCAGAACCTGCTCACCAAGGGCACCGACCCCAACCTCGTGAACCCCGAGTTTCTCTGCGCCCCCCGCTGGCACCTCTGATCAGACGAAGAACGTGCTCCCAGGGCCGGCCGCGCCGTTACCGCCGGACCTTCTCGGCGAGGAGCTCGTAGGAGCGCAGCCGAGCCTCGGGCGAGTGGATCATCGAGGTGACCATCAGCTCGTCGGCGCCCGTGCGCGAGATCAGGGCGTCCAGCGAGGCGCGCACCGTGTCGGGCGAGCCGACCACGTGGGACGCCTGCCACGTCTTGATGATCTCCCGTTCCCGGGGCGTGAACGTGTAGTCGGCGGCCTCCTCGGGCGTCGGCAACCGACCCGGGCGACCAGTGCGGTGGCGCAGGAAGCCGAGCATCGACGACCCGGCCAGCCACTTGGCGTCCTTGTCGGTCTCGGCGCACACCACCGCGACGCCGAGCATGAGGTACGGCTCGGCCAGGGTGTCCGACGGCCGGAACGTCTCCCGGTACGCGGCGACCGCGGCGTCGGTCCCGTGCGAGGCGAAGTGGTGGGCGAACGAGAACGGCAGGCCGAGGTAGCCGGCGACCTGGGCGCTGTAGTCGCTCGACCCGAGCAGCCACAGCGCCGGCTCGTTGCCCCGGCCGGGCACCGCGGTGATCCGGGCGAACGGGTGGTTCTCGGGGAACTCGCCGCTGAAGTAGGCCCGCAGCTCGGCCAGCTGCTCGGGGAAGTCGTCGGCCAGCAGGTCCTGGCGGTTGCGGATGCGGCGCAGGGCGATGGCCGTGAGCTGGTCGGTGCCCGGCGCGCGGCCGAGCCCGAGGTCGACCCGCCCCGGGTGCAGGGCCTCGAGCATCCCGAACTGCTCGGCGACGATCAGCGCCGAGTGGTTCGGCAGCATGACGCCACCCGACCCCACCCGGATGGTCGAGGTCGCCGACGCGGCATGGGCCAGGAGCACCGCCGGCGACGAGCTGGCGATCCCGGGCATGTTGTGGTGCTCGGCGACCCAGTAGCGGTGGTAGCCGAGCCGCTCGGCGGCCTTGGCCAGCTCGATCGACGCCCGTAGCGCGGCGCCGACCGTCGACCCCTCCCCCACGGGCGCGAGGTCCAACACCGAGAAGCGCACGTCTCCTGTCGTCACACGAGGGGCAACGGCCCCACCCCGTCAGTTGTTCCGCGGCCGATCCCAGCGCAGGAGGCGCTTCTCCAGGGCCGCGTGGGTGGCGGGGTCCTGCAGCCAGGCGATCACCCGCGCCTGGTTCGGTCCGCCCGGGCCGTGGTCGGTGACGAAGAAGTCGTCGGCGAGCCGGCCCCGCGCCAGGGCGTGGCTGTTGTCGGCCAGGTAGCGCTCCAAGTTCCTCGCCGCGGCCGGGGTCTCGAACGCCAGCCACCTGTCGAGGTACCAGTCGATGTCCGGATCGGCCGCCGCGACGGCGGTCAGCGCCTCACCGATGCGGCACGGCGGGCCGGCGAGCTGGTCCTGCCAGTAGGCGTGCAGGAACCCGCGGATCGCCCCCGCCTCGGGCGCCGGCCAACCGGTCCAGAGGTTGGCGTAGTTGAGGTTGCAGCCGATGATCTCGAGCTCGGGATGGTCGAATGCATTGGCGGCCGCGAGCTCGAGGAGCCGGGGCAGGTAGTGCTTGTAGACCTCGATCGTCCCGCCGAGGTGGGGCAGCTGGATCGCCAGCTCCTCCAGCTCCTCGGCCGTCAGCGTGCGGAGCTCGCGGTCGCCGCCCGGGGCCGTCACGGCGACGACACCCCGGTCGGTCGGGGTCCCCGCCCAGCAGCAGGCGCAGCCTTCGAACCACGGGGGCCGTGGGTAGTCGGCGAAGGCTCGGTACAGCTCGTCGGTCGCGGTCCCCAGCACCGCAGGGTCAGCCAACATCACGATTCGGTCCACTCCACAACTGATCGAAAACTGACGCTGTCCGCCGCGCGCCGGGGGTTCCGGGCGGGCGGACAGCGGTCCAACGCGTTGCTGATCGTCAGGCCGTCTCGTTGGCCTGGTCGTACAGCGGCTCGGTCCGGTCGGACCGATCCAGGCTGCTCGGCAGGGACCCGTTCTTGCGGGCGTCCCGATTCTGTTTCATCTTCTTGGCGACAAGCGCGGCACCGACTGCGGCGCCTCCGATCGCAGCGATCTTCGCGATGTTTCGCATGATGGTTCCTCCAGGGCGAGGGTGCGGCAGGGGACCTCGCCTCGACGGGACTATCCCCAGTCGCGGGGGCGAGGCCCATCCCCCGTCGCGGGTGATCCTTCGAAGCGTGGGCTGTCACCCCCCTTGGGTGACGACAAAGCCCAGGTCGCAGCCCATGCTGCCGCCCAAAGATCGCGACGACTCGACGGAAACCACCCATGACCGACACCTACGAGCTCAGGTTGCGCGGGCGCCTGAGCCCCACGCTCCTCAGCCAGTTCGAGCACTTCGGCCTGGTCCCCGACCGCGAGCCGGTCGAGACCCTGCTGCACGGCCCGGTCGTCGACCAGGCCGCGCTGCACGGGCTGCTCCGCCGGATCGAGGCCCTCGGCCTGGAGCTCGTCGAGCTCCGCCGAGTCCCCGATTGACACCCCTCCACGGGAGTGAGTGCCCCGTCAGGCAACGCCTGACGGGGCACTAGATCAGTTCCAGCTCGCGGCCCCGCACCACCGCCTGGCGTCGGCTGTCGACGCCGAGCTTGCGGTACACGGCCTTGAGGTGGGTCTTGACGGTGTTGACCGACAGGTAGAGATCGGCGGCGATCTCGGCGTTGGACATGAGCGTCGGCAGGTGGATGAGCACCTCGAGCTCACGGTCGGTCAGCGGCTCGACCAGCTCACCGGCGCCGGTGGGGCGGGCGCGGTCGAGCAGCTCGAGCGCCACGCCCATGCGCTCGCCGAGGTCCGAGAGGTGCCGTTGCAGCAGCGGCACCACCCGGGCGTTGTGCTGCAGCAGCGGCGCCACCGCCCCGGTGGCCGCCATCAGGTCGAGGGCGTCGCCGAGGTGCCGGCGGGCCGTGTCGTGGTCGTTGCGGGCGGTGCACGCCACGGCGGCCATGGCCGCCGCCTCGACCGCGGTACGAGGGTGGGCGACCGACTGCGGGGCCAGGTCGACCAGCCACGGGCCGACCGTGCGGTCGGCGGCCGCGGGCTCGTCGACGGCCAGGCGGCCCCGGGCGTCGACCAGCGCCTGCTCACCCGGCCCGCCGAGCGCCACCTTGCGGCCATCGGCGGTCACCGCTTCGAGCACCCCGAGGGCGAGCAGGGCCTGTTCGGCCAGCGGGTGGGTCAAGGCCCCCGGGTCGAGCAGCACCGGGCGACCCGGCACGCCGCCGACCCCGGCCCGCACGACCTGCTCGACCAGCCGGACCGGCCGGGCGGTGACCGTGCCGGCGCTGACCCCGGCGTCGCCGAGGGTCTCGGTGGCGCTGCGTTGCTCGCCCCGCTGGGCAAGGCTCAGCACCGACGCCAGCCGGGCGACCAGCCCGGCCTGGGCCGACGCACCGCCCCGCTCACCGGACAGCACGGCGTCGACCAGCGGCAGGGCCTGCTGGTAGTGGCCGGCCGCGGCCTGCAGCAGGGCCAGGAGCGCGGCTGCCTCGGCGGTGACCCAGCAGGTGTCACCCCGCTCGGCCAGGTCGGCCAGCACGGCGCGGGCTGCGTCGAGGTCGCCGGCGTCGAGCGCCAGGTAGGCCTCGCACAGTGCCCCGAAGCGGCGCAGGCCGGGGCCCGACGGGTCGTCGACCGGCGTGTCCCGCAGCGCGGCGGCCGCCACGGCGGCCCGGTCGTCCCCATCGGTACCGGCCCCGAACGTCATCCCGAAGACGGCGTCGAGGACCCGCCGCTCCTGGTCGACGGAGGCCGCGGGTAGCTCGTCGAGCGCGCCCCGGTAGAGCTCGGCCTCGTCCCGGTTCAGGCGCCGGCAGGCGTCGGCGGCCGCCACGAGTGCGAGGCCGGGCGACGCCGCGACGACGGCCGGGTCGAGGTCCGCGGGCAGCAGACCGCCGTCGACGGCCAGGCCCTGGAGCGTGGCGTCGATCCACCGCCAGGTGACCAGCTCGCCGAGCACGTCCCAGTCGCACGCCGCCTGGGCGTGGGCCTCGGCGTCGGCGGGCAGGTCGTGCTCCAGGCACCACTGGGCGGCGCGGCCGTGCAGCTCCCGGGCCAGGTCGGGGTCGTGGCGGACCAGCCGGGCCCGCAGCAGCGCGCCGAACAGGGCGTGGTAGCGGTACCAGCGGTCGTCCTCGTGGTCGGCGACCACGATGCCGCTGCGCTCCAGCTCGGCCAGGTGCGCGGCCGCGCCGTCGTCGCCGGCCAGCAGGGCGGCCAGCTCGGGGGTCAGGCGGTCGGCGACGCTCGTGCGCAGCAGGAACCACTGCATCTGCTCGTCCTGGCGGACCAGGACCTCGCGCAGCAGGTAGTCGGACACGACGGCCTCGGTGCGGCTGGCGCTGCGGACGAAGCGACCGGGGTCGCGCTCGCCCTGTAGGGCGACTGCGGCCAAGCGCAGCCCGGCGACCCAGCCGGCGGTACGGTCGCGCAGCGCCGCGACCTCGTCGCTGGCCAGCGAGATGTCGTGGAGCCGCAGCAGCTCGGCGGTCTCGGCCAGGCTGAAGGCCAGCTCGGTGTTGCGGATCTCGGTCAGGCGGCCGTCGAGCCGGAGGCCCTGCAGGCCGACCGGCGGGTCGGCCCGGCTCGCCAGCACGAGGTCCAGGGTGTCGGGGGCGTGGCGCAGCAGGTACGCCAGCAGCTCCAACGCCGCCGGCGCCCGCAGCACGTGCAGGTCGTCGAGGACGAGGACGTGCCGCGCGGCTTCGTCGCCGGCGAGGTCGCCGAGCAGCTCGTCGAGGGCGTCGAGCGGGGGCAGCAGCGGCGACGGCTCGAGCGCGGGCTCGTCACCGGCGGACACGGCCGAGTGCAGCAGCGCGAGGAAACGGCCGGGATCGTTGTCCCGCTCGTCGAGGCACAACCAGGTGACCGGCGGGGTCACGTGGGGGGAGCTGAGCGCGGTGACCAGAAGGGTGGTCTTGCCCGCGCCCGGAGGGGCACAGACCAGGGTGACCGGCGTGCGCTGGTGATCAGCGAGCCGTTCTTCGAGCCTGGGTCGAGGGATGAGCAGCGGCGACAAGCGCGGTACACATCCCTTGGTGCCTACGGGGACCTGCCCGTGGCGCATCTGACGAGGACCTCCAGTCCCCCACCACCTAATCCCTCTCCGGGAGCGGGTCCGCTATTCCCCGTAGACACCAATGTGATGCATGGAAGGGATCAGGCCTCTTCGAAGACCTCGCGGAGACGAGCCTCCTCGTCGGCCGACAGGTTGGTGCTGACCAGCTCGGCGTCCATGCCGGCGAAGGCGTCGTGCACCTTGTCGATGACGGCGTCACTGGTCAGCGCGAACAGCGCCGAGGTCCCCGGCGTGACCTTCGAGCGGATGCTGGCGATGAAGTCGTCGTCGATGCCGACGTCGGCCAGCGAGCCGCTCAGCGCACCGACCGCGGCCCCGACGGCCATGCCGATCAGCGGGATGAAGAACAGCAGGCCGAAGAGCAGGCCCCAGAACGCACCGCCGAGGGCGCCGGCGCCCGTCAGGCTGGCGAGCTGGCGGGTCTTGGGCTTCTTGGCGCCCTCGGGCCAGGTCACGGTGGCCGCGTCCTGGACCTTGATTAGCTCCTGCTTCTGCAGGCCCTCGAGGATGTCCACCGCCTTCGTGGCGCCTTCGGGGTCCTGGAACTTCCAGACGGTCAGTGTTCCCATGCCGGGGTCGTCTCCTTGGGTCGTGCCTCGCCCGCCCCAAGGCTCGACCGCCCGATCGTGCTCTCCATCACCCAACCGGGGTGGATGTCAGAGGCCGAGGAGCTTCGCCTTCGCCGCCGCGAACTCGTCGTCGGTCAGCAGGCCCTGGGTGTGCATCTGGGCAAGCTGCTGGAGCTCCGCCAGGCCGTCGTCGCTCGGGGGCGGCGCGGGTTGGGCATCGTCTGCGGTGGCGAGCACCCCGGGGCGGCCGACCCGGCGGACTCCGCGTCGTACGAGCATCACGGTGCCTCCTAGGAGTCGAGGGCCGCCGAGTAGGCGTCGGCGACGACGTCGGGCGGGATGCGGTCGTGCATCAGCACCGCGCCCCCGGCATCGGAGATGGCTGCGCTCAGGGCGGACGCCCACGTGTCCTCCCACAGGACCAGCGCGGCCGAGCTGTTCGGCGGCAGCTGCTCGCCCGCGATCACCAGGTCCTCGTCGCTGAACAGCTCGCCGATCTCACCGTCGAGGTCGTCGAAGGCGGCGGCCTGCTCCTCGGCCATGTCGGCGATCTCCATCGTCGTGACGTTGCCGTCGGCGTCCTTGCTGACCATCACGAGATCGATGACCTTCACCGTGCCGTTGTCGGACAAGGTCCCGAGGGCGGGCAGGATCGAACCGTCGAAGCGGTTCTCCGGGAACCCGATGAGCATCATCTCGACCGGACCGTGGGCAGCATGCGCTCGAGCGGACATGGCGCTCAGCATCCGACCGGCGCCGGGGCCTCGCTTCACCCCTCATGGGTGGTTCGACCAGCCCGAACCTCCCAGGCCTCGGCGGCCTCGTACGCCGCGGCCGTCGATGCCCCGATGCGGGGGCTCGCCGGGAAGATCCGGACCGGACCACCCAGGTCGAGCCGGCGGCTCTGGCGGATCTGGGTCGCCAGCGCATCGTCGATCCCGCTCAAGTAGAGGCGCCCGCCCCGGCCCGCCAGCTCCGTGGCGTAGTCGTTGAGCACGACCTGCGACGTCGCCCCGAGCGACGTGCGACCCCGCAGCCGCAGCACCACCACCGGCGCCTCGGCGGCGCCGACCTCGGGCAGCCGGGCCTGCAGGGTGCGGGCGCCGGCGTAGAAGAGGCTGCCGTAGACGTCGAGGACGACGGCCTCGCCGCTGGGCAGCCGGTCCGGGGCCGGCCGCTCCACCCAGCCGGGGCCCTCCTCGTCGTCCGCCGGCACCAACCGCACGACGGCGAGGTCGAGCGCCTCCCGGTTGAGCTGGAGCAGCAGCGACAGCGCCACGCCGATACCCACCGCCACCGGCACGGCGAGGAACAGCGTCGCCAGGAAGGTGGTGACCATGGCGATCTGCGAGATCTGCCCGGTCCGCAGGACAGTGACCACCTCGGCCGGGCGCAGCGACCCGACCGCCGCGACGATCAGCACTGCGGCGAGCGTCGGCATCGCGACCCGCCCGACCAGCCCGGACAGCGCGACCAGCACGACGCCGACCCACAGGCCCGAGCAGACGACCGCCCAGCGGGTGCGGGCGCCCGCCGCCACGTTCACCGCGGTCTGCCCCACCGACCCGCCGACGGGCATGCCGGCCAGCAGTCCCGTGGCCACGTTGGCGGCGCCATGGGCATCGAAGTCGACGTCGGCGTCGGACCGGGTGCCGTCACGGTTGGGCGACCACTCCGCGACACCGGCCGCCTGGACCAGGATGATCGCTGCGACCGCCAGCGCCCCGGTCACCAGGTCGAAGCGCAGCAGCGAGAGCTGCGGCAGCGCGGGGACCGGCAGGCCGGTCGGGACCGGACCGATGTCGGCGACGGTCGCGACGCCGTCGAGGCCGAACCCGACGACGGCCAACGTCGGCACGGCCAGCGCCACCAGCGCACCGAACGACCGCAGCGGCGTACGGGCCAGCCCGACGAGGAGCACGAGCGCGGCCAGGCCGACCAGCAGCGAGGCCACCTCGATGCGGGAGGGGTGGGCGAGGACCTGAACCGCCTTGGCGAGGGGGTAGTCGCCGTCCGCCTGGGCCCCGACCAGGTCGGGAAGCTGGCTGCACACGATGTTGACCGCGATCCCGGTGAGGAACCCCAGCATCACCGAGTGCGACACGAACCGGGTGGTGCGGCCGAGCTTCGCCAGCCCGGCCGCGAGCATCGCGATGCCGGCGAGGAGGGTGAGCAGGGCGAGGGCCTCGGCCCGGTCGTCCGGCGGCGTCCCCTCCACCGCGGCGCCGGCCGCGAGCGCCGCCGCCGAGGTGGTGGTGATGACCATCAGCTTCGTGCTCGAGGTCAGCCCCCCGACGACGGGACCGGCGAACGCCGCGTACAAGCCGTGGACGGGGCTGACGTTGGCCAGCAACCCATTCGCCATGCCGCCCGGGATCGCGGCAACCGCGCCAGGGACGCCGGCCACGATGTCGCCGCGCAGCTCGCCTCGAGCCGGGCGGATGCGGCGCCACCAGGCCCGGACGTCGGGAGGCCTCAGCGCAGTCATCGGCGCCGCTCCCACAGCGTCGCGTTGAGCATGGCCGAGGCGACCATGAGGCGGCCCAGGATGAACAGCCAGGCCAGCAGGGCCGCCGCCACACCGAGGGATCCGTAGAGCTCGGACGCGTTGGCGATGCGGTGCGCCAGGAAGTAGGCGCTGAACACGTGGAGGGCCCAGTAGCCGACGCCGACGAGCAGCGCGCCCGGCAGCATCGCCCGCCACCCGGCAGCCGGGTCGTGCGGCAGCAGCAGGCTGGCCACCACCCACACGGCGACCAGCACGGCGATCTCGGCTGCGACGAAGCCGAGCCCGATGCCCTCCGACTGGTGGCGCAGTGCCTGCAGCCCGGCGGCCGTGCCCCCGCCCACGAGCGCCATGCCGAACGTGACCAGCGACGCCAGCCAGCCTCGCCGCAACCGCTCGACCGGGCGGTCCCACGCCACCCGGTGCACGGCGTGCAGCACCTTGGCCGCCCCGAGGCCGCCGCTGTAGACGGCCCAGAGCGTCAGCGGCATCAGGATCCAGAGGCTGCGGTTCGAGTCCTCGGCCGCGGTCGCCACCGACTTGACGATCGACTTGCTCAGCCCGAGCTGTTCGCCGAGCTCGTCGGTGCTGTCCTCGTTGAGCCCGACGAGGACGCCGAGCGTCGTGACCACCGCCAGGAACAGCGGCAGCAGGTAGACGAACAGCCGGAAGGCGATGGCGCCCGCGAGCACGCCGCCGACCACCCGCCGGTCGCGCTCGTGGGTGGCGAAGGCGGCGTCGACCGCGCTGGAGCGCGAGCGCATCGCCTCGGCTCGCTGCTTGGTGGCTTCGGCCGCCTCGACCACCCGGGTCCTGGCCCGGGCCAGCTTGCCGGGCGGCTCGTGCGGCTCGGGCGGCTCGGGCGGGTCGGTGGGCTCGCAGGCGTTTGCGTCGGCGTCGGCCACCGCGCGTCGCCTCCGCTCAGTCCGTCAGCCCGCCGAGGCCGGCGCCGATCAGCTTGGCGGCGAGGACGACGCAGACGACCGTCATGATCGTGGCGTTGTTGGCCGCCATCCAGGCGCGCAGGTGGTCGAGGGTGTCGGCGGCCTTCTCGCCCAGCGCGAGGTATGCGACGACCGGAGCCACGATCGTGACCGAGGCGATCGCCACGAACACGAGGATCGCCACCGCGTCGCTGCCGGCCGACAGCCCCGCCTGGGCGATGGTGGCCCCGCCGGCCACGGCCAGCGCCAGGTTCTTGGGGTTCACCGCGGCCAGCGCCGCGCCGACGGCGAACGACCGGAGCGGGTCGAAGTCCTGCAGGGTCGCCATCCACTTGGGCAGCTCAGGGGTCTCACCGTCGTGCGGCCGGCTCTGCCACTGCTTCCAGGCGACGCCCACCAGCAGGACGCCCAGAAGCAGCTTCAGCCAGTCGACGCCGGTGCGGGTGCTGCCGTTGCTGTCGGCGCCGCCGGCCAGCGCCACCACCAGGACCAGCACCACGACCAGGCCGAGGACCCAGCCGACGGCGAACGCTGCGCCGTTGGTCCGGCCCTGCGGGGTCGCCAGCATCAGGATCACGGCGACGATCGGCAGCGGGCTCAGCGCGACGCCGACCGCCGCGGGCAGCAGGTCGCCGATGGTGGGGCCGAGCATGGACGGACCGTACGGACGGACCCCTGGCCGGAACGTCACCCCACCTGGGTGAAGGGTTCCCCGGGAGAAGGTGAGCCGGCCGGTGCGCTGCCCTGGCGGTGGCGCACACCAGCCGACTCGATCGACGGACCGCCCGTCCGAGGACATGGCGGGCGACCCGTCAGATGTCGAAGTCAGGAGTAGGAGGCGCGCCGGCCGAGGGCCGGGCCGGGGATGGGCGCCTTCGGACACGGGGTGTCCCGAGGTGCCGGCCGGCGCCAGGATCGGCAAGTCATGGCTGACGATCCCGTCCACGCCTCCAAAGCGATCATCACGGCAGCCTGGCCATCGCACCCTCCGTGAGCATCACCCGCTCTGGGTGAAACGACGGCCATCATCGGACCATGCGCCGAGCGACCTTCGTGCGCGCCTACCGGTTGACCGGGTCGGCGCTGATCCTCGTCGCGTTCGGCTACATCATCTGGAAGCGGCCGTCGACCTTCTCGTGGACGAACTTCTTCAGCTACTTCACGGTCCTGAGCAACTGCATCGCCGCCGTGGTCCTGGCGGTCGGGGTGCTCCGCGTGCGGGCCGACGCCGACACCGACGAGCGCTGGCAGATGGTGCGGGGCGCTGCGGTGCTCTACATGGCGATCACCGGGATCGTGTACGACCTGTTGCTGTCCGACGTCGACGTCTCGACGCCCGACTTCTCGAACACCGTCCTGCACAAGATCATGCCGGTGGTCATGGTGCTCGACTGGCTGTTCGAGCCGCCTCGGGTACGGCTGCGGTTCCCCCGGACGCTGGTCTGGCTGGCCTTCCCGCTGTTGTACCTGCCTTACACGCTGATCAGGGGGCCGATCGTCGATTGGTACCCCTATCCCTTCATCGACCCTCGCGACCACGGCTACGCGCACGTCGCGGGCAACTGCGTCGGCATCGCCGTCGGGTTCGTGGCTGTGACATGGCTCCTCACCTGGGTGGGCAACCGCCTCGGCTCGGCCTCCTAGCCGCTGACCAGCGTCGTCTCCTTCTCGAGGTGGCGGCGGGCCCGCTGGCTCGTCGCCGGGTCGAGCTCGCCCGACGCCTCGTAGAGCGCCAGCTCGTGGCGCTCGGTGGCCAGGACGTCGAGCACCAGCGACCAGCCGGCCGGGGTCAGGCTCTGGGCCGGGGGCGCCGCCAGCTCGGCCTCGGCCAGCTCGTGGACCCGGGTGATGCGGCCCTCGAACAGGTCGCGCAGCGCGGTCGCGCTGTCGGTCGTCACCTTGCCGGCCGCCGCCAGGGCGCCGAGGTGGTGCAACGCGGCCTGGGCCGCGGCGATGCGGGCGGCGGCCTCGCGCCGGGCGCCGGCCGGGCCCTCCCTAGTCACCGACGAGTCGGCCAGCGCCCGCCGCTCGACCTGGAGCAGCTCGACGAGGACCTTCCAGCGCTCGGGCGACACCTCCTCGGCCCGCTCCCGGACCCTGCCGCTCGCCTCGTCGAGGTAGTCGATCCGGTCCTCGAAGAGCTTCCGGAGGTCCTCGACCTGCTCGGCGGTGACGGTGTGACCCGGGGCCAACTCGTCGACCCGGGCCAGCGCGGCGCGGGCGGCCCGCACCCGGACGGTGATCTCCTCCATCACGCCGGCCGTGCCCAGCGGTGCCAGGCCGAAGCTGGCGCTGGCCCCGGCGATCTTGTCGGCGTCGGCCGCGGCGGTGCTCCGCAGCGGCACCTCCTTCAGGAACAGGGCGAACACGAAGGCGCCCAGGGCCAGCGGCACTGCGGCCAGAAACACGGTGTCGAGCGCGTCGGCGTAGGCGAGCAGGTAGGGGCCGCGGACGTTCGCCGGCAGCTGGGTGAGCTGGGTCGGGTCGCCGGTGAACGCCTCGAGACCGGCGTCGGCCTGGTTGTTGGCGAACGCCGTGTTGAAGATCGACCCCAGCAGTGCCACGCCGAACGAACCGCCGATCGAGCGGGCGAACGACGACAGCGACGTCGCCGTCCCGAGGTCGCGCATCTGCACCGAGTTCTGCGCCACCAGCACGAGCATCTGCATGACCATGCCGATGCCGACGCCCAGCATCGCCATGTAGGCGGCCAGCTCGAACCGGCTGGTGCCGACCCCGACTCCCGACATCAGCAGCAGCGACACCGCCATCACCGCGGTGCCGGCGATGGGATAGAGCTTGTAGCGCCCGGTCCGGCTGATGAGCTGGCCGACGATGAGCGACGAGAGCACCACGCCGGCCATCAGCGGGATCAGCTGCAGGCCCGAGCTGGTGGCCGACTCGCCCTGCACCACCTGCTGGTACTGCGGGAGGTAGGTGGTGGCGCCGTAGAGCGCCGCGCCGACCGCGAGGGCGATGATGCACGACACCACGAACACCGAGTTGGCGAAGAGGTGCAGCGGCACCAGCGGCTCGGGGGCCCGGGTCTCGACCAGCAGGAAGAGCCCGAGCATGACCACCGCACCGATGGCCAGGCCGACGATCTGCGGCGAGCCCCAGGCGTAGTCGTTGCCGCCCCAGGTGGTGATGAGGATCAGGCAGCTGACGCCCGCCGCCATGAGGGCGCTGCCCAGGTAGTCGATGGTGTGGTGCACCCGCTGGACCGGGGTGTCGAGCGCGATGCCCACGGCGATCAGGGCGATGATCCCGATCGGGATGTTGACGTAGAACACCCAGCGCCAGTCGACGTTGTCGGTGAGGAACCCGCCGACCAGCGGCCCGGCCACGCTGGCGAGCCCGAACACCGCCCCGAAGTAGCCCTGGTAGCGGCCCCGCTCCCGGGGCGACACGACGTCGCCGATGATGGCCTGGGCCCCGACCATGAGCCCGCCGCCGCCGATGCCCTGCAGGCCCCGGAAGATGATGAGCTCGGTCATGTTGCGGCTCTGGCCGCTGAGCGCCGAGCCCACGAGGAAGATGACGATCGCCGCCTGGAACAGCCGCTTGCGCCCGTAGAGGTCGCCGAGCTTGCCGTAGAGCGGTGTCGACACGGTGAACGTCAGCAGGTAGGCGGTGACGACCCACGAGTACTGGTCGAGCCCGCCGAGGTCGCCGACGATCGTCGGCAACGCCGTCGCCACGATCGTCGAGTCCAGCGCCGCCAGCAGCAACGACAGCATGAGGGCGGCGATGACGACGTGCAGACGGGCGCCGGTCTCCGGGGTGGGCGGCGCATCCGGGCTCGGGGCGTCGACCGTGAGCTCGCTCATGGCCTCGGCGACGCTACGACCAGCGGCGGGGGCCGCGACCCACCCGGGGCGGGTGATGTGGTGGCGGCCTCTTCAGATGCCGAGGCGGGCCGCGATGCCGTCGAGGATGCAGTCGAGGCCGAACTCGAAGCGCCAGTCGGCGTCGTCCTTGCGCTTCGCCTGGCTGATGTAGCGCTGGAAGCTGGGGTACCGACCGGTGCCGATGAGCCAGCTCATCTGGCGGCCGTAGGCGTGCCGCAGCTCGTCCCGGGTCTCCCAGCCCTTCGACCGCATGAGCTGGCTCATCGCCATCTCGCCGCCGGCCGTGCCCCAGACGTAGGCGCCGATCGTGAGCAGGATGCCGAACTGGTCGTCGATGTCGAGGCCGATGTCGTCGAGCGCCGCGAGCGTGCGCTCGGTGAGCGCCATGCGGTTGGGCGTGAGGTGGAGGGCGATGCGGACGCCGGCCTCGAACATCCAAGGGTGGCGGCCGAGGGCGGCCCGCTGGATCTCGGCGTACTGGCGCACGACCTTGCGCCAGTCACCGGGGTCGGCCTCGAGCGCCTCGACGTCGCCCACGGCCGCGTCGACCATGAGCCAGAGGATGTCGTCCTTGCTGGACACGTAGCGGTAGAGGCCCATGGTGGCGACGCCGAGGACGTTGGCGAGGCGACGCATCGACACGGCCTCGAGGCCGTGGGCGTCGGCGATGGTGATCGCGGCGTCGGCGATCTGCCCGTAGTCGAGCGTGCGGGTGGGTTGGGTGTGCTGCCGCTCGACCCGCTCCCAAATTGTCACACCCTCTGAGTTAACTGAGGCTTGGGTCTCGGGCTGAGGTTCAGCTCGGTTGTTGGACGCCATCGACTGGCTCCTCGTGTGCCGCCTGGGATCACCGTAACAAAGGCGTTGTACAGCGTACGCAGATCCGAGTACGGTGTACGCACCCCTAGAGTACACCGTACGCAGCTGGGGTGGTCGGGACCAGGAGCAGCAGCAGGAGGAGCCATGCGCGAGGTCGGACAGGAGCAGCCGTGCTGACGCGGCTCCTGCGCGCACAACTGAAGCCCTACTGGAGCACGCTCGCGCTGGTCGTCGGCCTGCAGTTCATCCAGTCGCTGGCCATGCTCTACCTGCCGACCTTGAACGCCGAGATCATCGACGACGGCGTCGCCCAGGGCGACAGCAGCAAGATCCTCCACATCGGCGGGATGATGCTCGGCGTCACGGTGGTCCAGGTCATCGCGTCGGTCATTGCCGTCTACTTCGGGTCCCGCACCGCCATGGCCGTGGGTCGCGACATCCGCAGCCGGCTGTTCGCCCGGGTGCAGACGTTCTCGACCTACGAGGTCACCCGGTTCGGCACGCCGTCGCTCATCACCCGCACCACCAACGACGTCCAGCAGGTGCAGATGCTGTCGGTCATGGCGTTCACCATGCTGGTCGCGGCGCCGATCATGAGCGTCGGGGCCATCATCATGGCGCTGCGCCAGGACGTGCCCCTGTCGGGGCTGCTGGTGCTCATGGTGCCGGTCATGGGCGTGTTCGTCGCCTTCATGGTCACCAGGCTGCGGCCGCTGTTCCGGGCCATGCAGGACCGCCTCGACCACGTCAACCAGGTGCTGCGCGAGCAGATCTCCGGCGTGCGGGTGGTCCGGGCCTTCGTCCGCGACCGGCAGGAGAAGGAGCGCTTCGCCGAGGCCAACGACGACCTCTACGACGTGTCGCTGAAGGTCGCCAAGCTCACCGCTCTGCTGTTCCCGACGGTCATGCTGGCCTTCAACCTGACCTTCGTCGGCATCGTCTGGTTCGGCGGCCACCGCATCGACAGCGGCGCCATGGAGGTCGGCGGGCTCAGCGCCTTCCTCAGCTACCTCATGCAGAACCTGATGTCGGTCATGGTCGCCACGTTCATGCTGATGATGGCGCCCCGGGCCGAGGTGTGCGCCGAGCGCATCCAGGAGGTGCTCGACACCGAGCCGACGATCCGGCCGCCGACCGCCCCGATCGCGCTCGACGGGGTGCGCGGGAGCGTCGAGCTGCGCGACGTCGAGTTCCGCTACCCCGGCGCCGAGCAGCCGGTGCTGTGCAACATCAACCTGGTCGCCAACCCGGGCGAGACCACCGCCATCGTGGGCAGCACCGGTAGCGGCAAGTCGACGCTGATCAACCTGGTGCCGCGGCTGTTCGACGTCACCGCGGGCCAGGTGCTGGTCGACGGCACCGACGTGTGCGACCTCGACCCGGACGTGCTCGCCCGGGCGGTCGGGCTCGTGCCCCAGCGGCCCTACCTGTTCTCCGGCACCGTGGCGTCGAACCTGCGCTACGGCCGGCCGGACGCCACCGACGACGAGCTGTGGCGGGCCCTCGAGATCGCCCAGGCCCGGTCGTTCGTCGAGGCCATGCCCGAGGGGCTCGACTCCCCCATCTCCCAGGGCGGCACCAACGTGTCCGGCGGCCAGCGCCAGCGGCTCGCCATCGCCCGGGCGCTGGTCCACGAGCCGAAGGTGTACCTGTTCGACGATTCGTTCTCGGCGCTCGACTACGCCACCGACGCGGCGCTCCGGGCTGCGCTGGCCGGCGAGGTGCGCGACGCCGCGGTCGTCATCGTCGCCCAGCGGGTCAGCACCATCCGCCGGGCCGAGCGCATCGTGGTCCTCGACCAGGGCCGCGTCGTCGGCACCGGCACCCATGACGAGCTGATGGCCGACTGCTCCACCTACCGCGAGATCGTCCTGTCCCAGCTGACCGAGCAAGAGGCGGCGGCATAGCCATGGCCGACGGGAACGGGAACGGCACCGGCCAGAACCCGGCGATCGGGCCGGGCGGCAACGGGAACGGCAGCGGCGACGGCTCGGACGCGCCGGCGATGAACCCGACCTCGGCCTCGGGCGCGACCCCGGCCACCGACCCCGTTCCGGCGAAGGCTACGGCTACGGCCAACGGCGAGCGGCCCTCCGCCGCCCGGGGGCCGGCGCCGGTCGGCGACACCCGCAGCGTCCGCATGCCCTTCGCGGGCGGCATCCCGGTCGAGAAGCCGGTCGACTTCAAGGGCTCGGCGCGGCGCCTGCTGCGGACCATGCGGCCCGAGCGGCCGTTCATCGTCCTGGCGCTGCTGCTGGCCGTCGGCGCCGTGTCGCTCATGGTCACCGCCCCCCGGCTGCTGGGCCGGGCCACCGACCTCATCTTCTCCGGGGTCATCAGCGAGCGGTTCCCGGCCGGCACCACCAAGGCCGAGGCGGTCGCCAGTGTCCGCGACTCGGGCAACGACCGGCTGGCCGACCTGATCAGCCACATCGACCTCACCCCCGGCCAGGGCGTCGACTTCACGAAGGTCGGCCACGTCCTGCTGGTGGTGCTGGGGGTCTACCTGGTCGGCGCCTTCCTGAGCTTCTGCCAGGCCCGGCTCACCAACTCCGTCGTGCAGCGGGCCATGCGCCGCCTGCGGGAGCAGTCGCAGGCCAAGCTCGCCCGGCTGCCGCTCAGCTACTTCGACCGCCAACCCCGGGGCGAGGTCCTCAGCCGGGTCACCAACGACATCGACAACCTGTCGCAGACCCTGCAGCAGACGCTCAGCCAGCTGATGATCTCGGTGCTGACCATCGTGGGTGTGCTGGCGATGATGTTCCTCATCTCGCCGCTGCTGGCCATGGTGGCGGTGCTGACCGTGCCGCTGTCGATGACGCTCGCGTCGCAGATCGGCAAGCGGGCCAAGCCGCAGTTCATCAAGCAGTGGGGAACCACCGGCGCCCTCAACGGCCACATCGAGGAGATGTACACGGGCCATGCGCTCGTCAAGGTGTTCGGCCGCCAGGGCGAGGCCGTCGAGACCTTCGAGTCCCACAACGACACCCTGTACGAGGCCAGCTTCCGGGCCCAGTTCATGTCGGGCACCATCCAGCCGGCGATGATGTTCGTCAGCAACCTCAACTACGTGCTCATCGCGGTGGCCGGTGGTCTGCAGGTGGCGTCGGGCGCCATCACGTTGGGCGCGGTGCAGGCGTTCATCCAGTACTCCCGCCAGTTCGGCCAGCCCATGACCCAGGTGGCGAGCATGGCCAACCTGCTGCAGTCGGGCGTCGCCTCGGCCGAGCGGGTCTTCGCGCTGCTCGACGCCGACGAGCAGTCGGCCGACCCGGCCGAACCGGTCACCATCCCCGACGTCCGGGGCCGGGTCCAGTTCGACAACGTGTCGTTCCGCTACGAGCCGGACCGTCCGCTCATCGACCACCTGTCGCTGTGCGTCAACCCGGGCGAGACGGTGGCCATCGTCGGGCCGACCGGCGCCGGCAAGACCACGCTGGTCAACCTGCTCATGCGGTTCTACGAGGTCGACGAGGGCCGCATCACCGTCGACGGCGTCGACATCGCCACGCTCACCCGCGACGACCTGCGGTCCAAGACCGGCATGGTGCTGCAAGACGCCTGGCTGTTCGACGGGACCATCGCCGACAACATCGCCTACGGCTCCAAGGGCGCCACCCGGGAGCAGATCGTCGAGGCGGCCATGGCCACCCACGTCGACCACTTCGTGCGGACGCTGCCCGACGGTTACGAGACCGTGCTCGGCGACGAGGGCGCCAACGTCAGCGCGGGCGAGCGCCAGCTCATCACCATCGCCCGGGCGTTCCTGGCCCAGCCGGCCATCCTCATCCTCGACGAGGCCACCAGCTCGGTCGACACCCGGACCGAGCTGCTCATCCAGCAGGCCATGGGACGCCTGCGCCAGGGTCGGACCGCGTTCGTCATCGCCCACCGCCTGTCGACCATCCGGGACGCCGACCTCATCCTGGTCATGGAGGCCGGCCGCGTGGTCGAGCAGGGCACGCACGACGAACTGGTCGCCGCCGACGGCGCCTACGCCCGCCTCTACCAGGCGCAGTTCGCCCAGGCAGTCGCGTAGCCAGTTCCACCACTTTCTGTGGCTTCACAGCCAGACTCCGAGGATGTCCAGCTCCTCGCCCACCTGGCTTCGCCATCCCCTGACCTGGGTTGCCGTCCTCGGGGCCGCGCTCATGGGAGCGCTGATGGTGTCGAGCTACATCGGCGGCCTGCTCGACCCGGAGGGCCATCTGGAGAACGCGCCGATCGGGTTCGTGAACGCCGACACCGGCGTCACCGTCGGCACGACGAAGCTCGACGCCGGTGACCAAGTCGAGAAGCAGGTCGTCGCCAGCGGCGAGGGGAAGGTCGACTGGCAGGTTCTGAAGACCCAGGAGGCCGCCGAGCGGAAGCTGCGGGACAACGACCTGTGGGGCGTGATCGTCGTGCCGCCCGACTTCTCGAAGGACATCGCCGGCATCGCCACCCAGCCGACCGGCGCATCGTCGGCGCAGCTGCTGATCCTCCAGAACGAGGGCAGTGGCCTGTTCCAGCCGTCGGTGTTCGACAAGCTGAGCGCGGCAACCGTCCTCGAGACCAACAAGACGGTGCAGGGCCAGCTGGTCGGGCTGCTCGCCAAGTCGCACCCCCAGCTCAGCCCTGCCGACGCCGCCGTGGTGGGCCAGCCGGTGACGGCGACGACGGAGGCGGTGGTGTCGCTGCCCGCGAAGTCGGGGCGGGGGCTGGCGCCGTTCTACCTGTCGGTCATGATCACGCTGACCGGGTTCCTGGCGGCCAGCATCGTCGGCATCGGGATCGACCTGCTGCGGGGCGGCGAGCGGCTGGAGCGCTTCGGGCGGGTCGTCGACTTCCGGCCGGGGGGCTTGGACACCGCGCTCTCGCCGTTCCGCCTGTGGGCCGCCAAGGCCGTGCCGACCGTGGTCGCCGCGGCGTTGGGTGGGGTCTGCGCGGTGGGCACGGCGCTGTGGATCTTCGGCATGGACGTGTCGTCCGCCTGGAAGGCCTATGGGCTGGGTGTGCTCGGGGCGGTCGCCATCGCCCTGGTGTCGCTGGTGTTCCTGACGTGGTTCGGCATCGCCGGCGAGCTGCTCGGCGTGCTGTTCACGACCATCTTCGGGGTGCCGGCGGCGCTCGGCATCTACCCGTACCAAGCGATCCCGGGCTTCTTCCAGTTCGTGTCGGCGTGGCACCCCCTGCGCTACCTGGTCGACGCCATGCGGAGCGTCGCCTTCTTCGACGGCTCGGGCGCCGGCCTCGGCCGCGGCGTCACCGTGGTGGCCGTGTGGCTGGTCGGCGCCCTGGTCGTCGGCGCGGTGTCGGCCAGGTTGCTCGGTGGCGAGCGTGAGCCGTCAGAAGTACGGCGCGGCTCGGAGGTCCCGGGTGACCGTGCCCCCGGGTCCGCTCACACTGAGGCGCCAGGACTCGCCTAGGTCCGACACGCAGGTCTGGAACGACCCGTCGTGGTCGACCGTCTGGGCCTGGCCGCCGATCCGGCCAAGGGTCACGGTCGTGGCCCCGGAGGTCTGCCAGTGGAACGTCGCCGGGGATGCCCCCCGGTCACAGCCACGACGCTGGATGTCGACGTCGAAGCCGTCGACGACCGGCGGCGGCGTGGCGGTGGTGGTGGGCTGGGGCTTGGTCGTGGGCGGTGCGGTCGGCGGCACGGTGGTTGGCGCCGCCGTGGTCGTGGGCGCCACGGTCGTGGTGGTTGCGGCCGTGGTCGACGGCGCCTCGGTTGTCGACGTGCTCGGCGAGAGCTGGCTGGCAGGCTGCCCGTCGCCGGCCTCGGCCTTGTCCCCGTCGTCCTTCGGCAGCACGATCGCCGCCACCACCGCCCCGAGCGCGGCAATGAGAACGAGCCCGAGCAACGCCAGAACGCCCCGCGTCAGCAGCGGCGGCAACCCTCCGTCATCGTCGTTTTCGTCGGAGGAAAGGTCCCGCGGCGCAAATGCCCCGCCGCCGGCGAAGTGCCTCGCCTCGGCCGCTGCCGGTGCCTCACCCTGCCGATCGACCTCGACCCCCGCCGCAACGACGTCCATCTCGGTAGTGGCCGCAAGCTCGTCGTCGTCATGTTCGCCCGCGTCGACAGCCGCCCCCCTGGCCGCCATGCCGGGCACGATGCTGGGCAGCTCCGCCGCCTCGCCGCCGACGTCGATCCCGGCGTCCGGCACCGCCATCGGCTCCACGAACACCGACGCCCCGGCCGCCGGATCGTCGGGATGATCCACCCCGTCATCGACTGATCCCGACGACGCCTCGGCCTTCGACGCCCCCGACCCAGCCATCGCCGACAGGCCGATCGGCTGCCCCGCCACCCCCGCCTCGGCAGAACCCGACGGACCCGCCGGCTTCGACGCCCCCGGCCCGACGTTCGGAGGCGGCGGCGCAGTACGACCCTCCGGCGGCCTCGGCTCGACATAGCCCGACGGACCCGCCGGCTTCGACGGCCCCGGCCCGGCGATGTCCGACGGGCCGACCGGCTGCCCCGGCTTGGCAAGACCCGACGGAGCCGTCGACGTCGACGGCCCCGACCCGACCATCGGAGGCGGCGGGCCGACCGGCTGCCCCGTCACCCCCGCCTCGGTATAGCCCGACGGAGCCGCTGGCTTCGATGGCCCCGGCCCGACCCTCGGAGGCGGCGGCGAGGTATGACTTTCCGGCGGCCTTGGCTCGACATAGCCCGTCGGAGGCGCCGGCTTCGACGGTCCCGACCCCGCGATCGCCGACGGGCCCGGCCCGACGATCGGCGGCAGCGAGGTACGACCCTCTGGCGGCCTTGGCACGGCCGCAGGACTTCTGGGCGCCGGTGGTTCCGGCGCAGCGTAGGGGGTCGGGGCATCGGGGTTCGAGGGGGACGGTGGGGAAACCGGGTGCCTGGTGGTCGGCTGGCCCCAGGCGGGCGGCGGGGTGCGGGATCCGGGTCGGGCCGACCCCGGTGGCGGGGGCGGCAGGTCGGCCAGCGAGGTCGCAGCGTCATCGCCGGCCTCCGGCCCCGTCGACGAGACCCCTGACGTCGACGGCATCGCCATCGGCGGCACCGCCGTGGCGGGGGCGTCGCCCGGCATCGGCATCGGGGGCGGAAGGTTGGGATCGGGTGCCCCGGCAGGCCCGGAAACCGACGGGAGGGGCGACGGAGGCAGGCGGGTCAGCGCGGTCGGCGGGGCCAGCGGGCGGGCCTGCAGGTGGGGCGCGGGCAGGGCCGGGCGAGGCTTGACGTCGGCGCCCGGCCAGCGCTCGACCCGGCGAGGCGTCCGGGCCTGGATCACCTCGGGGAACGGCTCGACCGGCCCCGGCTCGGCGTCCGCAGGCGGCAGCGGGTCCGGCGGCTCGGGTGGCAGCGGGATCGCGCCCTTGCCGGGCAGCCACTGGGGCGCGGGCCGCTCCTGGCGCCCGCGGCGGCG
>Ga0209382_10003234_pt1 | contig 22742 bp, 19 predicted proteins | sample SoiMetdeltSBSDD5_FD_187599 | JGI IMG/M metagenome (GOLD analysis project Ga0209382, IMG submission 187599) | Bulk soil microbial communities from a Populus tree surrounding site in Tennessee, USA - Soil MetaG P. deltoides SBSDD5 (SPAdes) (version 2) | ecosystem: Environmental > Terrestrial >...
ATGGCCAACAAAAGCAGCTGCAATTCCTTCGGGTCTCGACTGGGATCTTTGGCTTGGAACGGCACACCATCATAATTTCATCGACAACCTCGTGCCGTTCAACTGGCGTGGGTGGTGGGATTTCGGGACGGGAGCTCTAGGCGATATGGGCTGTCATATTATCGGCCCTGTATTCAAGATTCTAGAACTTGGGTATCCAACGTCCGTCCAGGCAAGTGCAAGCACAATTTGGTCCGGTATGTTTACTGAGGCATATTACCCTGAAAGCGGACCCGTGTCGTCGCTGCTTACATTTAATTACGACATGAAAAATGGAAAAAGTATCAAGCTTATTTGGATGGACGGTGGCCTTATGCCTGAAAGACCGGAAGAATTGAAATCAAATGAATTGATGGGCGGCGGTACAAACGGGGCATTGATTGTTGGTACCAAAGGTAAGATGATGTGTGACTATTATGGCGCCAACCCACAGCTGTTACCAACTTCATTGACGAATGAAACAAAAGTTCCAGAGAAATATCCGCGTGTTGAAAACAGTTATAAAGGTCACTACATACAATGGGTAAACGCCGCAATCGCGGGCTATGGCAAGGGCGTTACAAGTTCTCCCTTTAAAGACTACGCAGGTCCATTAAGCGAATCGGTGTTGATGGGCAATCTTGCGTTGCTAAGTCTTAATTACCGTGAGAAAAAACAGGATGGAAGTTTCAACTACCCTGGCCGTGGCATCACGCTCGAATGGGATGCTAAAAATATGAAGGTGAAGAATTTTGAGCCCGCCAACCAATTCGTAAAAAGAAAATACAGGGCAGGGTGGAGTGAATTGAAGTTCTAGAAGTTCATAGCCGATAGATGAAAACAATATTATTTATCTTTTCCCTTTTGATTATTTCTTCCCGTTCAAGCTCCCAGAGCATAAGGGCCGCAATTATTGATGCTGAAACAAAAAAACCTCTTTCTGCGCGGATCGTGATCACGGACGATACCGGTCATGTATACAATTCCTATTACAACAGACTGAAAGGATTCTTTACTGAAGAAGACGGTACATTTTTTCTGGAGCTGAAAAACGGTCACTATACAATCGAAATATTTCACGGCATCGATTACGTATCAGACAAGTTCAGTTTCAGCATTGAAAATAATAAGCTCGATACTACCATAGCACTTAATGCCTGGTATCCATTAAAAAAAGAAGGCTGGTACAATGGAGATGGCCATGATCATTTATATACGGATCTGAGGCCCGACACTGCCATGCTGAAGCTTGTCAGAAAAATATGCATTGCACAAGGCGTGGATTTCATGTTTACCGCCCAGGGGTGGTCGGGTTATAACGATTCTAGCTGGAAAGAAGGTTATGCTAAATTCAGTGATGAAAAATTTCATGTGTCTTTTGGTTCCGAAATGCCAAAATACCGGACAGGACATACATGGTGGATCGGACAACCAAAAACACATGGGTTGTTTGAATCTGCAATGGACACTACTTACGAAAATCAGTACTATCAGTCCGACAAAGGAACGGATTGGAATTTTCAACAGTTACCATTTCCCCAGGTTCCCGATATTGAAATTGTAAAACGATTTAAGAATAGAGACGTGTCGCTTGCAATAGCTGCGCATCCTACTTCATGGTGGATGCAAAAAAGGGGCGACATTGAAAAGTATGTAACGAACGTAGCCTGCAATCTTTCATTTGGTTTGTTGTCGGGGATGATCTGGGATGGAGTGGTAGCGATGGGCTATGATCATGATCACTACTACTACCAAAATTTATGGTTCAATATTTTGAACGAAGGTTACCGGATGCCTGCGTTTTCAGAACTGGATGGCGGGTTAGGAAAGGACGATAAATTTTATTATGGTTCCATGCGAACCTATTTTCAGATTGATGGCGAATTTAACGTTGATAAAATAATAGCTGCCGCAAAAAAAGGTAAAAGCTTTCTTACCTCTGGGCCGATTGTGATGGCAAGTATCGACAACCGGTATGAAATCGGCGATATTATTCCCGTAAACAACAACCAAGCACATGTTTTGAAAATTAACGCATCCGCATCCGGCGAGCAGGATGATCACCTCTCGTATGTTGTTGTTTTCAGAAATGGAAAAATTTTCAAGCTATGGGATATACGGCAGGAAAACGCACGGAAGTTCAGCGACTCTGTTTCAATTCACGAAAAAGAAAATAGCTGGTACATAGTAAAGGCATATGGCAAAAGAGCCTGGAGCGATCCAAATAATATTGATGTTATGGCTGTATGCGAAAAAAAGAGCACGGTCGAATTGGTGGAGGGTGAATTAGATGTTGCATTCACAAATCCATTTTATTTCAGAGTTGGCAACCAGAAAGATCCAGACGTGCTGCAATCAAAAGTGCATCTTACATTGTCACCGGCGAAAAAAGCAACTATTGAAATTCTTGATGCAGGCAGGAAAATAAGATCAATCAAGTTAAACTCAGGAAAAGCAACATTTGCAATGCCTGTGAATGGATTATTAAAGATCATCGTAAACGGTTATCCAACTTTCTACAGGAGCCTTTATCTCGACTATCTGCCTCACAGACAGCTTATCGAAGACCTCGCATCAGGAAGATGGAAAAATAATTACAATGTAAAATTCAATCCGGGTGAAGTTCCGTGGCCGGCATTCAATTATAAAAAAACAAAATCGGTTCTATCGGAAGTGAATTGGAACATTAAGCTCAGAGAAAACGAAAGAGACAAATTGTATGCTGATATCCTTAAACATTAGCCTGCTTCTTGTGTTTACTTTTAATGAGAGAGCTTTTTTCCGCGGCGTCAATTGAATGAGACATGTGAATGTCGCTGTCATTCTTCGCCAGTTCATACAGTTTAGCATAAAATTTATGCAACTGGTCGAGCTCGGCTTCAGTCAGGTCCTCAATATCAACCATCCTGTTGCTGCATCCGGGGTTTGCCGCTATCAGCTCATTTAATTTCAAATGTATTGCTTTGGAATCTTTGTTCTGTGTCTTCTGAATAAGAAACACCATCAGAAACGTAACGATCGTCGTGCCTGTGTTAATGACCAACTGCCAGGTTTCTGAAAAATCAAAAAGAGGACCAGATAGTCCCCATAGCAGAATGATTCCTGCTGCTAATAAAAAGGCGGCAGAGCTACCGGTAGCTTTTGTCGCCCATTCGGCAAACCTTTCAAAAAAACCCTTTTTCTTGTTGTTTGTCTTATTATTTCTTTTTCGTTTTGCCATGGCTTTTAAATTATAAGCCAATCTACGCAAAACTTATTCCTGTTAAGCTATCACTTTGGTTGTTCCGCCTTCCAGCTTTGATACATCAACTGGTTTATTCGTTTTCCAGTCGTTCTGTGTGAAATCCGGAACGTCTACAGACATCGACCGTTTAGCAACTGACTTTTCACTTAAAGGTGCTATTGCACTCCATGTGGCCGCGTCGTAAACATCCATATCGAGAGGAAGGCCATTGCGGAGGCAATCGATCGTACGCCAGTCCATAAGAAAATCCATACCGCCGTGTCCACCGATCTGTTTGGCCAGCTCGCCGACCTTGGTAACGATAGGCGGCTGATATTTTTCCGTGAATTCTTTCATTTCTGCTTCGGTAGCCCAGTCTTTGTGTCCGATATTAATTCGTCCTGGCTCCGGATATTTGATTGCTGCTCCTTTTGTTCCGCTTATCAGATGAATTCTTGAGTATACGCGTGGTGAGCTCACATCATGCTGTATCATGATAGTTTTACCTTTTACCGTGCGAACGACAGTCGTATTCATGTTGCCGCGATAGGTCTTGTTTGCAAATGGCTTGTAGAAGTCATCTTTTTCGGCAAGCTCTTTTGCGTGTTGTGCCATGGTGAAGTCGTCTGTAGAGGTGGAGGTCATATAATCCATTCTGTCACCACGGTTGATATTCAGCGCCTGGGCGATGGGGCCGAGGCCATGTGTTGGATAGAGGTCGCCCTTTCTGAAGTTTTCTTTCAGCCGCCACATATCGTAGTAACCTTCCTTACTGAAGTTCAGGTCTACCAGGTCATGAATGTATGCGCCCTCTGCATGTAGTATTTCACCAAAAATCCCCTGACGAACCATATTTAAAGTGAGCAGCTCAAAAAAGTCATAGCAGCAGTTCTCCAGCATCATACAATGCCGCTTGGTACTTTCTGAAGTTTCAACGAGTTCCCAACATTCATCGATCGTTTTGGCGGCAGGCACTTCAGTGCATACGTGTTTACCTGCTTTCATCGAATATACTGCCATTGGCGTGTGCAGCGACCACGGAGTAGCTATATAAATCAGGTCGAGATCATTCCTGTCCACCATTTTCTTCCATGCGTCTTTATCGCCGCTGTATAATTCAGGCTTGTGTTTAGTATTGGCGATCGACTGTTTTGCCGCTTCCGCTTTTTCGGGCCTTATGTCGCAAAGTCCCTTAATGTCAACGCCTTCGATCTTACTCATGCGCAATACGGCATCCGGGCCTCGCTGTCCTAATCCAATGAATCCTATGCGCACAGTTTCCAGCTTCGGTGCAGCGTAACCGCTCATATTAAAATGCTTTGCCGGATTTCTTTTAAAAGGATCAGTGATCAGACGCTCATTTTCGGTGCCTGCTTTTACAAAAGCCGGTGGCACCAGGGAGATACCGGCAAGTCCTGAAAGCCTTAAAAAATCTCTGCGGTTGCTTTTCATTGAAAATAATTTTTAAATCAAAGAATGAATATAGGTATATCTCCGCTAAATTGATGTGACGAATGGTTAGCAAACGTTTGCGTGGATTTCGTAAGAACTGCTGCTAATTGAATTTCAAAAAAATCATCTTTTTCTACATGTACAACCTCATAATAAGACTCAAAAGATTTGCAGATGTTCTTTTACCCGTTCTACTGGTTTCATTGCTTTCCTATTGTTCGAACAATGTTAAGAATGAACCCAAATCCGGACCCGTCGACGCTTCTGAAGCGCTATCCACCTTTCAAATTGCAGATGGATTCAAGATGGAAATGGTTGCTTCCGAACCCCTGGTCACTGATCCGGTAGACATGGAAATTGACGAAAACGGAACCATGTATGTAGTTGAGATGCACGGCTATCCGCTTGATAAAAGTGGCAGCGGGAACATCATTATCCTGAAAGATGAAAATGGTGACGGCGTAATGGATAAAAGAATTGTTTTCAAACAAGGATTGATGTTACCTACCAGCATTCTGCGATGGAAAAAAGGACTACTCGTTACAGACTCACCCAATCTCCTCTATCTTGAGGATACTGACGGTGATGGACAAGCGAATATTACCGACACGATTCTTCACGGATTTGCGCTTACGAATCCCCAGCATAATATGAACAATCCCATTTACGGCCTCGATAATTGGGTATATGTGGCGCATGAAACTTCAGTTGGCACAAGGGAGTACAAAGAAGAATTTGGCGATGAAGGAAGGGATATAATCTTTTACCACGACAGCAATGCAGTGAGGCTCCCTAAAAATGCAGGGGGCAGGTCAATTCGTGTAAGGCCCGACACAAAGCAACTGGAGATGTTGTCAAGCGGTTGCCAGTTTGGTCACACATTCGATGAGTGGGGTAGGAGGTTTAATTGTAGCAACTCTAACCAGGGATTTCAGGAAGTGATTGCGAACAGATATTTCGAACGCAACCCGAACATGTTTGTTTCGCAGGCGGTACAAAATATGTCTGATCACCTGGATGCTGCTGAAGTTTTCCCGACAACTTTGCACCCCGACAGACAGATACTTACTGACGCGGGTGTTCTTACCTCTGCGTGTGGAATAACCTTATACATGGGTAACAGCTTTCCGGAACCATATAATAAGAATGTAACATTTGTTGCAGAACCAGTGAGCAACCTGGTGCATGTTGACATTCTTAGAGACAGCGGTGCAAGCTTTGTTGCAAGCCGTATAATTCAGAACAAAGAATTTTTATCGTCGACCGATTCATGGAGCAGACCAGTCAATTTTTATGTTGGCCCTGATGGTGCGTTGTACATGCTCGACTACTATCGAAAAGTGATTGAATCTCCGGAATGGATGAGTGATGAAGCTATAGCAGCGGGTGGACTGTACGATGGTTCTGATAAGGGGAGGATATTTCGCATCACCGCTAAAGATGCCAGGAAGGCGGAATGGACAAAAGGATTGAACCTCGGTAAAGCATCAGTTGAGGAGCTTGTAAAATCTCTTGACAATGAAAATTACTGGTGGAGGATAAATGCCCAACGCCTGCTGGTTGACCGCGCAGAGAAGAATTCAATCCCTTTATTGGCGAAAACAATGCAGAGCGGTTCTGCATTGTCAAAAGTTCATGCGATGTGGACGCTTGACGGGATAGGTGGTATAACTAAAGAAAATATTCTGGAGGCACTGAAGGATAGCAATCCCCGGGTAAGGGAAAATGCAGTGCAGGTTGCGGAAAAATACCTTAATAAATTTCCAGAACTTGCCCCCGCATTAATTGCGTTAAAAGATGACCAGGATCGTAAGGTCAGGTTCCAGGTCCTCCTCACACTTGGATATATCAGTTCACCTGATGCCGCCGAAGCACGAAACAGTATTTTATTCAGCGATATCAAAGATAAATGGGTGCAGATTGCAGCATTATCGGCATCATCATTAAATAAAACGGAATTACTAAACAGGCTTCAGCAAAACGCTGGCAGTAACAATGAAGAGTATGCGTCTTTGATCGAGCGGCTTACGACGATGATAGGTGCAACAGGATCGCGTAACGAAATTGAAGAATTGATAAGAAAAGCGTGCCTCTCGGTCAATACCGCGATACTTAAGGGAATTGCTGATGGATTCGGCAACAGGAAAACTGCATTGACATTGGGAAGTGATGTTCAGAAATTACTCGTTAGTTCTTTTTTCGAATCACCAACACCACAGCATTCCGATGCCATACTAAGCTTATTGAAGGAAAATAAGATAACCGACGCTTCAATGAGAAGCGCCTCGATAAAAAAAGCGGCTTCCGTAATGAATGATACATCAGGTGACTACAGGAAGCGTGCGGCTGCAATTAAATTTCTTGAGCTTGGTAATGTTGCACCTTACGCGGAAGACCTGAAAAGACTGATCGTACCAAAGGAAGAGCCTATCGTACAGATGGCAGCTTTGAACACACTTTCGAAAGTAAAAGGTACAGCAGTAAGCGAATATGCAATACAGCAGTGGCCCGTTCTGACGCCCGAAGTGAGATCGGAAGCAGTAAATACATTTCTCGTTGATTCTGCCAGAATTGTACTGCTGATTGATGCGCTTGAGAAAAATAAGATTAATACCAGCAGCGTAACATTCGGAACAAGCGTTCAATTAATGCAGAACGATGATTCGGTTTTACGTGCCAGGGCCAGAAACATTTTCACAAAGAATGAACGTGAGCGCGAAAAAGTGAATAAAGAATACCGCGCTTCTCTGGATTTGAAGGGGGATGCTGCGAAAGGTAAACAGGTGTTTGTGCAGAATTGCGCGATATGTCACCAGGTTAGAGGTAAAATAGGTGTTGCTATTGGTCCCGACCTGGGCACTGTTCACAATTGGATCAGGGAAGATCTGCTCGCGAATATCCTCGATCCGAATATGGCCATCGCAAGCGGGTTCGACACATGGCAGGCAGTGCTAAACAGCGGTGAAACGGTTCAGGGCGTTATAGCTGCGGAAACACCGGCGGCGATTACTCTGCGCGCAAACAACATGCAGGATAAAACCGTATCCCGCCAGGATATCAAAACACTTAAAGCTCTGAATACTTCTCTTATGCCGGGTGGGCTAGAAAAGAATATCGACAAGCAGCAAATGTCCGACCTGATGGCTTTCCTGAAGTCGGGTGAGTAAAAAGTCAGGCAAACAGAGCGATAATTGTCCACAGCATCAAAATCAGCGTTCCCGATTTACGGGGCTCGATTAGAGTCTTTACTGAGCGTTTTTTGCGGATCTTACGGGGTGTAGTGGTTCTTTTTCTCATAATATGGATAATTTGGTACCCTAAAAGCAACCACTAACATGCCATAGCCGTTTAATCTGTAAACCAGTACTCTACACAGCAGAAAAAGGGATATCCGTTCCCACCAAAGGAATCCGTTTCCAAACAATATTCTTAACTTAACAGTAAACTCCATTTTATGAGAATAATTTACACACTCCTTGTAGTTCTCATATTTGCATCATGTTCAAAAAAAGACGCTGTAGTATCAGTAAATGCAAGTCCCGCTCCATCTGTTAGCGCGGCCCAGATCATCAATGCAGCAATTAATTCTGATTTTACTTACGAGCTTCCACTTCCCTCGTCCAATATTGAGATTCATAAGCAAGCGTCACATTTCAGCCTGAGTGAAGTTACTGTTGACGCAAAAAAAGGAGTAACCGTTTATCAGTATCTGCCTGCGAAAGATTTCGATGGCAAAGATGAAGTAACGCTCAAGGATGTTCAGACATCTACAAACTATTCTCACGATGACGGCAATGGTGGTTGCAGGAATATGGGTGATATGCAACCGGTCACCAAAACTTCGTATATCACGATTAAGTTTACGGTGTCTAAGTAAGGCTTACCTGTTTTAATGAAAATAATTCCTGAAGTCTACTGAGCGATTAACTTCACCGCAATATCTTTACCACGCTGCGGCACTTTTAAAACAAGTTTACTTTTTTTAACTGAAACAGTATACGGCTTGCCGTATTTACCAGAAACAGGATCGAGCCACCTTACGTTGTATTCGCCGGAGGCAACATTCACAGTAATTTCAGAAACATCTTTATCATTGATAAAATAAGCAGCATACTGCTTACCAACTTCCGCAATTGCGTTTCCTCTGATTGAAGCATCAGCAAAAAAGGTGGTGTCCGGTTTCATTTTTATAAAATCAAACCCTTCGATAAACTTTTTCAGATAACTGAATTGTTTGCGCAGCGCATCGCTGCCCCCGCCTGGTGTTGTGGTATCGTATTTAAAGTCACCTGATTCGTTGCCGGGCGTAAATGAATAATCAAGATGGTTGAACAACGCCCCGCCTGACATCATAAATCTCCAGGCTTCAAACCTGTACGTTGAATCACTCACTCCACGAAAACCGGTTTCATTATCACCCAGTGCTTTATTCAAATTATAGTTCATACCAACAGTAACTGGAGGATATGCATAGTGCCAGTTATACACAGACACAGATGGATGCGGATCTTTAACCACCGACCATCCATTCTGGATATTTTGTGTGATAAGATGTTTTTTGGGCAAGCCATTTTCTGTTTCTTTAATTACATCTGCAATGGCGTACTGCCAATCCATCGTCACTCCACCGAAATACGGCTCGTTACAGATTTCAAAAAGGATATTATCGAAACTGTTTACTTCTGTCACCAGCTTCTTCACCAATGCTTTCTGAAAGGAGAGGAGGGAACCGTTTTTATCTGTCGTGTACACATCAGTTCTTGGAATATCTGGTGTCGAGTTAACGTTATTGGCGGGATGCATCGGGCTGATGACCCACATACCGTCTTCATAAAAAGGACAGTACAATGTAAACTCTACAACCACACCGCGCATTGCTGCTTGTTGCAAAAGATCTTTCAGCCTTTCAAAATATTTCTCGTCCCATTTCGTAAGGTCAAATTTGTTCCCGCCATTTTTATAGCCAGGCGTTTCACTCCGTGCCCATGGGGTGATATATCTCATTGACGCAGGTGCAAGCGTGTTGTTAGTGATATTAAAAGCGCCAGGCTGTTCGCAATACACGCCGCTGAATGTGCGCGTCATGTTCAGTCCTTCGCTTTGCAATTCATCAAGATATTTCGTGTAATCGAAATCCAGGTTCAGCAACGCACCATAATGCTCGCCTGAAGTAATAAAAACTGCAGGTTTATTTCCATATAGGAAGTAATGAGGATTCTCAGGATGCAATGAAACGGGCTGGGAGTAGGAGGAACAGAAAGAGAAAGAGAAAGAGAGCGAGAGTAATTGATAAATTAATGCGCGCAGATGTAGTGCCATTTGAGGGATTTACCCCCGAATCTAACTAAAAATTACGGCCGCAACATCTTACAACCATGACTGCAATACTGTAATATTATGTCTTTCAGGTTCCCACTGGAGAGCTTTGAGATAGCATTCAAGCTCTTTCATCTGCAGATAAGTTTCTTTGAGATCAGATGGTTCGCGACCTTCTCTCATTCCCTGGTCGAATTTTGAACGCAACTCGTTTAGCTGGATAGTAATGGCGGTGATGTCGGTGGACACTTCGCTGCTGATATCGGATTGCATAGGTGCCTGCTTTATTGGATGATTAAAAGAGTACCATCCTAAGTTAAGATTTTAAAGCCGATTAATCAAGACAACTTCCGATTTAATACATTCATAATTCACAAGTAACAAAAAGTTGTTGTAACATGGTGCAATGAAAAGGATATCTTATCTGCTATTGATATTAATGTCGGCAACATCTGTTGCACAGATACAGATTATCGAACAGGGGACCGTACACCTCAGAAACGGATTGAAGAGGGAGTGGAGCAGTTTTCCTGTTCATGCAAAAGATAGTCAGCTCGTTATTCATTTTAAAACATCGAATGTTTCCATTGAAAAGACATTAATGCTCTCCCACACCGACGTAAATCATACATGGAAAGTGATTGTTAATGGAAAGGGACTGGGAAATCTCGAGATTGATGAAAAGAAAATGGATACTTATTTTCCAATTTCCCCCGGAACTTTAAATGAAAACGATAACACATTAATAATCCGTCCCGAATCCATGAACCGGACTCAGGCTGACGACATTCTTGTTGGCAACATCGCTCTATTCGACAAGCAGGTTGACGACCTGTTAAGAGAATCAAGTTTAAACATTCATTCAGGGATACCTTCCCGGCTAACAATAATAAACCAACGCAATTCACTTCAGCCGGTTAAAGCGGTTGCGGGAGACACCCTCGCCAGCAGGTGCGGCGTGATCTATTCAGGCACAGGAAATTTTTCTTTCACCTTGCCCGCAGGCAGATACAAAATCTATGCGAGCCGCGGTTTTGAATATGGAGTTGATTCGGCAGTGTTCGACCTGAGTCCAGGACAAAATTTATCCAGGCGGCTTAAACTAAAACATGAAGTAAACCTTAAGGATTGGGTATCTGTCGACACGCATCTGCACACATTGGAACATTCCGGTCATGGTGATGCGACCATGAAGGAAAGGATTCTCACGATTGCTGGTGAGGGATTGGATTATGCGGTAATCACCGAGCATAATAAAGTGGTAAACATCGAAGATTCCGTGAAAAGAATGAAGATGGACAAATGGTTTACACCAATTGCCGGTGACGAGCTCACAACAGACGTTGGTCATTTTAATATATTTCCTGCGGATTCGGCTCCGCCGCATGAAGTGCATAATTGGGCGGAGTTGAATGAAAATCTTGAAAAAAATAAAGAAGTTAAGATCGTAATCCTTAATCATGCCCGCGATATGCACAACGGATTCAGGCCGTCGGATTCATTGCAGTACCTGGACGCAAAAGAAATTCCGGCAAATGCAATGGAGATTATCAATTCGGGCTCGCAACAGACGGATCCACGGCAGCTATATCTTGATTGGTTGAGCCTGATAAGCAAACGCATTGTTCTTACGCCTGTTGGATCAAGTGATTCGCACGACGTGAGCCGGTTCATACCGGGGCAGGCAAGAACATATGTACGTAAAGGAAACCTGTTCCAAAACTTTTTAGCGGGGAGGGTATCTGTAAGCTTTGGATTGTTTACCGAGCTAACCCGGCACCCGGCAAAGAAAAATTCTATCATTGTAAAGGTTTATGCTCCTTCATGGATAAGGCCAACCTCGCTAAGCTTATATGCCAATGGCAAAAAAATTTACGGTTCGGGCATCCGGTCTACCAGAAATTCAGGAAGCAATGTCTACGTCACTCAAATAAATATTCCAAAGTTTTCTAATGAAACGATTTTAGTGGCGGTTGCTGAAGGAGGCGATCCGGCTGTACCGTGGTGGCCCATCGCCAAGCCTTATCAGCATGAGTCGCCGGATATAGATCCAATTGTTCTTGGTATAACAGGACCGGTAAGAATAAGTCCTTAATGTATTGTTTTCTTGTCAACAATCAAGTGCGTTATATTCTTTGGTTCGTATATATTTATGGTTCTTACAGGCCCTAACTATTAACCGACTGCTTGCGTGACTCAACTCGAAATTGTCATCGGAAAAACGGTGGACGACAAATATTATTTCCGCGTTCGGATCGACAACGGACGTCTACTGCTTACCAGTAGGGAATATCAGCATTACGACAAATGTATGAATGAGATTTATGGTATTCAGCAGTACAACACCTTTGAGATGGTTGAAGAATTTGACAAATATAACGGCCACAAGTATACGCTGATAGGCTCGTGGGGAAGAATGGTTGGCGAAAGTCCGTTCTACGCTTATCAGTATGAAATGAAAAATGACATGGCGCTGCTGAAAAAATTTATCGTTAAGGCCGACATTCTTGACAATAGTACAACGGTGCGGTTCTTCCGTCCGGTAAGGATTAAATAGATCACTGAAAATCATCCCCGGCCACGTAGTATTTAGTCATAATCTTCCGGCAATCTTATGGTCACAGTTGTTCCTGCCGGACTGCCGTCGCCCTGAACGTTATCCATTATATCGATCGGAACCGCAAACCCTGCTTTTTTCGTTTTGAAAATGCGCTGAGATGTTATCTGAATTCCCAAAGACTTATGTGCCATTCCATTGTGTTGTTTGATCTCTTCCGTTTTCTTTCTTCCTACACCATCGTCTATAATTCTGCAGAACACCTGTTTACCGTCAACAAAAAACTCAATCCTGAGGTAGCCCTTCGTTTGTTTATGCATTAGTCCGTGCCAGATCGCGTTTTCAACAAATGGTTGAATGATCAGCGGAGGTATCTTATAAGAAGTAGGGTCAATTTCAACGGGCACGTATATTGAAAAATCAAAATGGTTATTGAAACGTAATCTCTCGATCTCGATATAAATTTGTAGCGCATCCAATTCTTCCTGCAAGGTAATAAGTGACGATTGTGAATTATGGAGCATCAGGCGCATCAACTTCGAAAATTTGGTAAGATAACGCGACGCATCCTGGCTGTTGTTACTCAGGATAAAGCTGTTTATAGAATTCAGGGAATTAAAAATAAAATGTGGATTCATCTGGGCACGCAGTGCCTGCATTGTTAAGTCGCTTGCGCGTTTTTCAAATTCGGCCTTTTCATGCTTTCTTTTCAAATGTATACTCAGCATTATGAAAAATGCGATCAACGAAAATGATACAATCATGATGACGAGTATTTGCCTCTGCTTATCATGGATGATTTTCTCTTTAGCGAGCAGATTGATCGCTGCACGCTGCCGGTCAGCTGCAGCTTGCCATTCAATTGCCTCGATGTTTCTCAATTGCTTGTCGGCAGAAAGAACATCTGATTCATCTTTAAATAATTGAAGATACTTGTAAGCACTATCTGGCTGTTTCAGCCGGTCAAATATCTGCCACCGCAATTCAACAGCATCCTTAAAAGCGGGCCTGGCTCCGGAACGCGAAGCCATGTTCATCAGCTCCTGTGAGTAAGTTAGCGCTTCATCAAACCTCTTTGTTTCGAGGCAGGCCTTCGCGAGATATTTATAAATGTCTGCCCCAAAAATCAGATTTTTAAAAGCTGCAAGGGAAGATTTTAACAATGTGATGGCCGTATCATATTGATGTTGCGCAACGTACGTTTTTGCTATTGGAACATTGCATATGTTATTTGACTGGTGAAGAATATCAGGGTCTTTGATGTATCTCGCCCAGCAGTGTTTTCGTAACAAGAAATAATATCTCGCTGAATCAAAATTGTTAAGTATAAAATGGATTTCGCCCATTTGCTCATCGTAAAAATCGGGCATGATATTATTCATTGCCCGTTCAGCACAAATTTTTAAATAGTACATGCCAGTCTTCTGATCACCAGCTTCGAGGTATAATTTGCCGAGGTAGAAATTGATGTAGAGACCTTGCGATTTTCTTGAACCCCTCTGATCTTTGACGGTGTCGCTGATCTTCTTATCCTTCATAAAATATTTGAACGCTTCGTCATATTTGCCCCGGGCTTCCAGTATTAACCCAATTCTCCTGTAAACATAGGCAAGGGACTTATCTGTGGGTACTGTCTTGAAGTATTCAAAAGTTTGCTGATTCACCTCCATTGCTTCATCGAATTTCCATTGCCAATACAAGCAAAGACTGAGCGCTTGTAGCGCCTCATAGTGTTCTTTTGTATAGTGATGTGTTTTGTACAGTAAAGCCGCTTTTCTAAGCGCCGATTCCGCTTGGGGTAAATTCTTCATCTCCATGTGGTAGTTCGCCAGATTTTCGAGGTAACGACCCTCACCCTTGTAGTAATGGATGTTACGGGCTAACCGGCCTGCCCGTTCAAGCAGGTTGAATGCGGTGAGATGATTGAATTGTAACTGTTGAAAGTACAGGTTGATCAGGCAATCGACCTTGATTGTATCATTTCCATTGGCCATTTGCCTGTTAAGGCTATCAATTATAGCGTGCTTGATACGTACGAACTCATCGACAGCCTCATTCTGAATTTTCAGTTGGTGAGGTTCGAATTGTTGTGCGGGGCAGCTAAAGGTGATGACGAGAAAAGTCAAAAGCTGCACCAGCGCCGTGGCTATTCGGTTAGATGTTGTTCGCCGGCAAGCGTTGGTACCAGGCATAACACGAGGTTGTTTCTAAAGATAATCCTTTTGACTACTCCCGTATGTTTGAATGAGTAAGTGGTGGCCATTATAAAATGACTGTCACACCCATTAAGCTGCTGCTCAGAATTTTGTGTAACGCCCGCGGATCACGATTTCTTCTTCCTGTCGAGCGAAACCGCACCGAGAATGTGAAGCGTGATTTCTGATTCTGCCGTTTCCCATTTAATATCGAAGGGCATAGGGTCCTTCTTTTTTGCGCGTGCCGCAGCTTCCTCGAGAATTTCAAACCCATCGATCAGGTCGCCCTGCTTATAAAAAACCGTTTTTGCGGGTTCGTCAATTACCCTGGTTGGTTTTTTCTTTGCTGCCTTCTTTTTTGTTGCAGTCTTTTTCTTTGCTGCTTTTTTCTTTGCCATGATCTTCTTGTTACATCTAAAGTTAATAAAATAAGATCGTGTGTTGGTGGCTATGGAACCCTGAGCCACACTGCCGCGGGTGTCGGTTTGAATACTTAAATTGCGGCATGCGTCAGCTTGTTGCCATCATGTTCGCCGATATGACCGGATATACTTCTCTTATGCAGGAAAATGAGTCGTCTGCGCGCGAGAAGAGAAAAAAGTTGAAACAGTCACTCGACGAATCCGTTCAGCATCACAAAGGAAGGACCATCCAATATTACGGAGATGGATCACTCAGCATTTTCAACAGCGCAATCGATGCAGTAAACAGCGCTTTACATCTCCAGCGGCTGCTTCTTACGCCACCTGCTGTTGATGTGCGCATCGGCATTCATTCAGGTGATGTTATCATAGAAGATGAATCTATTTATGGCGACGGCGTAAACATAGCATCACGTATTGAATCTCTTGCCGTGCCTGGAAGCATCCTCGTTTCAGAAAAAGTTTATGACGACATCAAGAATCAGCAACATATTAAAGTCGTTGAGCTTGGTTATTTTGAATTGAAAAATGTCAAATATCCGGTGCGTGTTCATGCAATAAGTAATGAAGATATTATCGTTCCTTCGCGTGAGTCATTACGGGGAAAGACCAAGGTGCCAACAAACCGCCTCGCCGTTCTTCCGTTTGTAAACATGAGTCCCGATCCTGAAAACGAATACTTCAGCGACGGGATAACTGAAGAACTGCTCAACTCGCTCACAAAAGTCGACGGTTTGCAGGTAACGTCCAGAACTTCTGCGTTTGCCTTTAAAGGAAAGAACGATGATATACGCGACATTGCTGTCAAATTAAACGTCGATAAAATACTTGAAGGAAGTGTTCGCAAGTCGGGACAGCGAGTACGTATAACAGCGCAGCTTATCAATGCTGCGGATGGCTATCATTTATGGAGTGAGAACTACGATCGTGATCTCACCGACATTTTTGAAGTACAGGATGAGATAAGCGGAATCATCGCCAACAGGCTAAAAGAGAATTTATCAACTGCTGAACATACAAAACAAAAAACACCATCAATAAATATCAGCGCGTACACTAGTTACCTGAAAGGCCTGCATTTCAGAAATAAGCTGACTCCCGCAGATGCGTTCACAGCTATTAAATATTTTGAAGATGCAATTGCCATGCAACCGGATTACGCATTAGCATATGCAATGGTGGCAGAGGCTTATGGTTACCTCGGCAGCACATCCCAGGTGTCGCCACACAAGGCTTTTGCTATTGTTAAAGACTACGCTGAGAAAGCTTTACAAATAGACGATTCAATAGCCGAAGGATACGCCGCGAAAGCGAGCAGACTCCTGTACTATGAATGGAAATGGAAAGAGGCATATGAAAATCTGCAGCGTGCACTTGAATTGAATCCAGGCGCCATCCCGGTATATAGAATGCTGGGATATTATTATATCACAATGGGAAGGAAAGAAGATGCCGTTAAAATTTATGAAGACGCCGTAAAGTTGGATCCTCTATCAGCCACTTTAAATCACGGCCTGGGCAACATGTATATTTTTGTTGAGCGTTTTGATGATGCGATTACTCAGGCGGAGAAGGTGCTTGAAATTGATCCAGCGATGAGGATCGGCATCGAGTTGAAGGCATGGGCTATAGGATTGAAAGGCGACTGGGAAAAAGCGTTGAACCTTTTTGAAGAAGTTCACCGGTTAACCAATCATCCACTGAAAGGGTTGATGGGAGTAGGGTACGCACTTGCAGCATTAGGAAGGAGAGAGGAAGCCAGGGAGTGCATCCGTAAGATAGAAGAACGTCAAAGAATTGAGCCGGATATTGTGCTTGATGGTGATCTGGTTGGAATGAATTTCGCAATTGGTGATTATGATAAAGTATTTTATCATCTAAAAAGGTGCATAGAGCGACGCGCCGCTCCTATAAATTTCTTTCTCGAGTACCCGGTGTTCAAGGAATTAAAAAAGGATCCCAGGTTTCTGGAGTTGAAGAAGTTGCAGGCTGTGGAATGAAAAAGCCCACCGTCGCTCTTCGGCCGCCGTAGTATTACGGAGGCGGTAAAGCTATGGCGGGCGAAGTCGGGATGACTGGATTCGAACCAGCGGCCTCTTCGTCCCGAACGAAGCGCGCTACCGGGCTGCGCTACATCCCGTAAAAATCTGAGCGATAAAAATAATTGTTTCCCGCATTATTTTATAAATAAATCACCGGCAGTAAGGCGCAACTTTTATTTAATTCTTTCATAAATCAAAACCGTTACACCTGAACTTGAAGATTTCACTGACAATAGCTTCAGATTTACCCTGTTTCTGATTTCATTAAACAATGGTTTTCCCTCACCTAATATCACCGGATGAACAGCCAGCCTGAATTCATCGATCAATCCAAGGTTCATAAAAGTGGTAATCAGCTTCCCGCCTCCATATAGCCATATACTTTTACCTGGTTCTTTAAGTATTTGTTCAACTCGTTCTTTTATTTCAGAACCGATTACCACGGCGTGTTGATCACTCGTTTTTGTTGAGGAGAATACATATTTCTTTTTGGAATGAATGGCGTGATATGCCTTTTTCATCGCTGGATCTGCATTTTCATCAGGCTGCCAATTGCCCCACATATCATAACTGATCCTTCCATAAAAGATCGTGTCTGTTTCGGCAAGAAGGTCTCCAAGGAAATCGTCTGAACCAGATGCATCGTCAATTATGCACCAGTCTATCTCTCCATTGGGGCCCTCTATAAAACCGTCGAGCGTAACGGCGAGATCAAGTATTATTTTTCTCATTGATGTTATAAGGATGAATGAATCTGCAGGATAGTGATTTTTCCTTAGATTTGCAGCCCAATAGAACAGAAACAGAAAGGGAAAGAGAGCGGAATACACTCTTTCTCTTTCTGTTTCTCTTTCTCTCTTTCTCGGGACGTAGCGCAGCCCGGTAGCGCACTTGCATGGGGTGCAAGGGGTCGCTGGTTCGAATCCAGTCGTCCCGACTTCGCCCACCATAGCTTTAGCGACGGTGGGCTTTTTATTTTGGTGGCTTTCTGCCACCTTGTTTTTTTATGAGGAGAGTGAGCATTTCACCTCATTACTCAATTGATTTAATAATTTTTGCAGGCACACCACCAACAATTGTATTTGCCGGTACATCTTTAGAAACAACTGCACCTGCTGCTACTACAGCATTTTCACCAACAGTTACTCCCGGCAGTATCGTTGCGCCTGCACCAATCCATGCATTTTTCCTGATATGAATGTGACCTGGAACGAGTGACTCCCTGTTGTCAGCGGAAACCGGGTGTCCTTCAGATAACAGACTGACCTTAGGCGCAATCAATACATTGTCTTCAATGGTAATTCCACCCAGATCGAGGAAAACACAATCAAAGTTTATAAACACGTTCCTGCCAATTTTGGTGTGCTTCCCATAATTGATATACAACGGCGTAAATACAGCAACGCTTTCGTCAATTTCTGAACCTGTGATTTGGCTTAGTAAATCCCTGATCTCTGCCGGATCAGAAGAGTTATTCATTTGAACCAATAACTTTTTGGTAGCAAAGGAAGCCTCCCGCATTTTAAAGGCTTCCGGGTCGTTTGGTGGGATGGTTTTTCCATTCCGTAAACGTTCAAAAATGTCTTTACTATACTCATTTGATAACATAACACAAAGGTCGTGCAATAAACCAAGCCTCTGGTAATGATTATCAAACCAATAATTAAGAATTTCAAACCTCTTGCATTCGCAATGCTTTCGGGTTGGTTCCTGTTAATCTTTTGAAGAAGTTGTTAAAATAAGTATTGTATTCAAAGCCAAGTGCATAGGCTATATCGGCAATGTTCCAGTCGGTATGCTGCAGTAGTGCCTTTGCTTCACTAACGATGCGTTCGGTTATGTGCGTTGTGGTTGATTTGCCAGTAACATCTTTCACTGCACGGTTGAGATAGTTTAAGAAAAATCAAAATGAGCGGGTTGTCAAGAACCTCCTGGGTGTTGCTGGATCTTAATGTTACTTCTTTTTGTTTCTGGCATTATGAATATACTTTGGATTGCCATTATAAGCCTGTTGTTCTGATTGAAAAGTTTTTTTCAGCAAAAGTTATTTCCCTGATTGCCGGCATTGCACTAATTGCGTATGGTGTCATTATTTTACTGCAATAAGCTGTAATGAGAAGTAGTGCCATCGATCATATTTCTGTCTCTCTGAAGTGCTTAATGTTTGATCACTGCCTTAAACGCTCTTCTTGAATTTCAGTTTCCGTTCTATATTTTGCCCGATTTTTTTGCCCTGTTCATATCCTTTTTCACAGGAATAGCGGTAATGAATGCCGGCATATATCCGCGAATCACAGATCTCCTTTGACAATTCATCAAAAGAATTGTATAAGCGTGGCGCCATCCCGAGATAATCATAAGTGTGATCGGTAAAATGATAATTGTTTCCGAAAAAACCTTTGAGTATTTCTGCAAACGATCCGGCTATAGCGGCATGACCCGAGGGAAAATCAGGAAAAGGTGGTGTATCGAACAAGGTATTCCATTCAGGATGAGCCAACACCTCTCTTATATACTTTATTGGACGTTGCTGGTTGTGTTTAAATTTTGTTCTCCAGCAACCGATGCCTGCATCCACACAGGCAATGCCTGTTTTGGCAAGCACAATCGCAGTAACATCAAGTGTCGCCTTTTCCTGTTCCAGTATCTGTTTTAATATTGACAGGTAATGCCCGTCTCCAAAACCGGGGTTGTCACGATAGAACAAAGCCAGCGCGATTTGATCAGCCGTTAAAGTTAGTGAAATATCATATACTTCTTTTACCATCTGATAGTAATCAGAAGCCACATCTGTGGAATATGCTGGCGGAGCAGGCGGTTCACAGCCATCCAAACTACCCTCCACCATCAGTCTGTTATTGCCCCAATGAGGTCCGAACGCCGGTGCAAATACAGGGGGAGTGGGCGCCCAGAGACCAAAACCCACAGGCGGAGTATATGGTGCATTGGCATTGGCTGCTCCATCCGTTTTCGACCAGTCGAAAATCAATTGGGCAACCGCCCTACCAAATTGTACTGAGCGTTGAAATACTTCATCTCCTGCTTCTGTCATATACTGTCTGTTCAGCTCGTTCTCCAGCGCATCCATTGCCGATTTATTATCGTCAGATGTATTAGGAAAAAAATTCCGGTTCATCGCCGCTAATGCCGCATTGGCGCAGGCAGGCCAGTGATAGGCGATACCCGGAACAGTTTCAGGCATAGCAGGCATACCGGTTAATTGTCCCGACAACGTTTGGTAAGCAGGCATACCCGGCACCACCGCTTCATACAATGCTATGCCAGTATAGGCAAAAGGCCGTGATGGCGGCAACCCGCCGATAAAAGGCGAACTGGTACGCATCAGTTCCAGTTGCATATCTATCCATTTTAATGCAACTTCGGAGAAATACATATTAGACTGAGCTGGCTTGCACCCGTTTTGCTTCTGTGCTGAAAAAATAAAAACCGGGACAATGAATATTAATACCGAATACAAATATTGCTTTTTCATAATCAGGCATTTTAGTGACGAAATCATTTTATGACCGGCTCAGAAGGCCTGTAACAAATTTAAAACGAGCCATTTCGCATGGCCTGATTATAAAGCTCAATTTGCTGTCAGAAAAGTTCAATTTCAGGAAACCCGGGAGACTTCGTTTCCATACGGTACTTTAATGGGGAAAGGCCAAACCGTTTTTTAAAAAGATGGCTGAAGTGAGTGCTGTTTTCAAATCCGCTTTCAAAAGAAATATCATTTATCGGTTTATGGGTACTCACAAGAAGGTGGTAAGCATGATTTAGTTTTTGCTCCTGCAGCCAGTGTCCCGGTGTGGTTTTGTACACCGAAATAAAATGCCGTTTAAAAGATGATAAACTAAGGTTAAGCAGTTTCGCATAATCCTGTAGAGAGAGGTTGTAAAGGCAGTTGGCATCCATCACCTGCTGAAAAGATTCGTGCTGCGGTGAAATAAGGTGCAGCATGTGGTTTTTCAACTCACCGTTTTCAGGATGTTCAAGAATGTTCAGCAGCAGTTCACGGAATTTCAGTTCAAGCAGATCTTCCGATGGTTTTGTTTCCGAATAAAAATAAGGAATGAGGGAGTCGAAATAGGCGATCATGATGTTGGTTACCCGCAGCGGTATCAGTAATTCATTTTTCTGAGGTTCTGCCTGACCGGCCTGTCTCAATTGATTATTTTCCCTCATAAAAGACTGCAGGTAGAAATCGGGAATAAAAAAGGTCATGATGCAGAGCGGTTCTTCAAAAAACTTCTCGATGATGTAAGCCCCTTTCTTTACAAAAAAAGCATCCCCGCTTTTCATTAGCCAGGAGCGGCCGGGAGTATGATATGCCTTTTTACCACTTAATATATACTGGATATAATTATGCTGCGACCAGCTATCCAGTATATTCACTTCCATCGGGCAGTTATAATGAACAAACAGAAGTTCTTTGCAGGCAAGCTGGTTATAAATTTCGGGGCGGGATTTTACCCTTTCGAAATAATTAAACAAGTGACGAATTTTTGCTTCTTAAAATTACCATATTTTAATTAGAGTCGCCTCTAAAATCAATAATGCAACAATATTCTATCACGGCCACAATCGTTATTTCATTTCAGGTGGTATAACCATTACAGGCACAGAGGCATGACGAACTACATATTCTGCAATGCTCCCGTTGAAAAAATGCGATATGCCCTTTCTCGCATGAGTGCCCATTATGATTAAATCTGCTCCCCATTCCTTCGAAGTGTTTAGTATCTCTTCTTTCGGAAAACCTTCGGGAGTGAATTTGAATAACTGCTTTGCACCATTGTACATTTTAATGAGCTGTTCAATGGTTTCCTGTGCTTCTTTCAGAAGTATTACTTCGCTTTGTTCTCTTGTAGGACCAACTTCTGCATTTACACTTTCCTTCGTCCTGTCAATTACGAATAATAAGGCTACTTCTGCATTTAAAGCGTGAGCCAACTGAAACCCTGCTTTGGCAGCCTTCAACGAAAACGGACTGCTGTTCACCGCTATTAAAATTCTTTTAAATCGCATAAGGTTTGATATTTCCTGATCACAGAAGTTTGATAGAGTACATTCCTGCAATTACTGCTGTTAGCGCCAATCCAAAGCTACCCACACTATATAAAATGAAAAGAAACGTATTTCCTTCCTGAAGCAGCTTGATGTTTTCGAAGGCAAATGCGGAAAAGGTTGTCAGTCCACCACAAAAGCCTGTCACAAAAAATAATCGCCACTACGGATTGAACCAGTTATAACGTTCAAAAACGACATAGAATAATCCAATCAAAAAACAGCCAACAATGTTCACTACAAAGGTAGCAAAAGGAAAAGCTGAATGATAATGTTTAGATAGCCATATCCCGGTTGAAAAACGAAGTAATGAACCAATTGCGCCACCTGCAGAGATAAATAGAATTAAACGTAGCATCCTACAAATATTTACTTGTTTAGCTTTATTTGCAGGCGCCATCAGTCGGAAAGTTTTCAGGACGGTTGGGTCAGGAAGACACCATTTCC
>Ga0209382_10003235_pt1 | contig 22739 bp, 22 predicted proteins | sample SoiMetdeltSBSDD5_FD_187599 | JGI IMG/M metagenome (GOLD analysis project Ga0209382, IMG submission 187599) | Bulk soil microbial communities from a Populus tree surrounding site in Tennessee, USA - Soil MetaG P. deltoides SBSDD5 (SPAdes) (version 2) | ecosystem: Environmental > Terrestrial >...
GTTCGCCTTCCCATCTGACACCTCCGATAGCATCATCGCATCTATCAAAAGTGTCCGGAATAGCGGGCGAAGCCCAGTGCTCGCGCTCAGAACTCTTGGCGGCGTGCGTTAAGCACTTCGTTCGTGCGTGCCGCCGTGAGGATGGCAAACTCAAGCGCGCGTGCCGCCACACATTGCTGTGTGCGCACTTTCGACAGGAACTCGGCCACTTCGCGGAATGGCAGGGCTGAATGGTGCTTAACGCGCTTTCGCTTTTCGATCCTCGGCAGGACGGCATCAAGATTGCCGTTCCAGCGTGCCGGATTCTTGCCGGTCCGATAGCCGAGAGCTTCGGCGGCATCTAGTATTGCCTCGATACGAGCCCGCACACGCGTTGCCGTCTCGTGCTTCGCGGTCCATATTGGGGTCAGGACTCGGAGAACGAGCGCGGTATCAATTGCCTGCACAGGAAGATATCCGAGCTCGGGATATACGTAAGTCGCAAGCGTGCTCGTCCACTGCCCCGTATGCTTTTGGTTCTTCCATGCGGCTTTGTTTTGCTCGATGTAATCCTCGGCGCATTTCCTGAACGTGATGAGCTTCGCGGACTGTAGCGCTTGCTGCATGCGGCGCTGCTGCCGTGCTTCGAGCGGATCAATACCCTCCAGCAGAAGCTTTCGATACTCGGTTGCCTTCTGTCGTGCGTCAGCAAGTGATACGGTGTGCAACGGTCCCAGGCCAATGTCCTGCGACATAGGCTTGCCGCTCGTCTTAGAGAACGTCCGGCCCTTGATGAAGTAGCGGAAGATCCAACTCTTCGAGCCGTCCCGCACTTGCAGATACAGGTTGCCGCCGTCTGCGTGCAGGCCATCGGGCGCACTCGCGATGAACTTCGCGGTTAGAATGTTGACTCGTCGTGCCATTTTTTTAACCCATCCCCTTACCCATAAATTCTAGCTGGATGGTACCGGACACTTTTGGATTTGTACAGACCTATTTTTTGGGAATTATTGTTGAGTGGCAGGGTCTTATCGGACATACTTGGACCACCACGGACACGGGCCGAACGGATACCGCCTCCGGCACGGTTTTCAGGTTTCGGGAATTTATGCGACGACCGGCTCGTTAAGCTTGCGTAGAGTTTCCTTGCCACGAGTTTCTCCCATTTCAGCCGCCCTCTGGGCGGCTCTTTTTGTACCCCCCACGGAGCCAGCGGTATCCCGAGAAGGTCGGAACCGAGTATCTTTCTGCTCTCGCGCTAGCGCGTTGAAACTTTAGAGGCATTTCGCTAGTCTTACGCGTCACTCGTGCCATAACCTTGAGGAGCCCGATCATGCAACCTGAACTGCAACCCCGGACGACTTACCCGATCGCGGGCGAGCTCGGCCTGCAGCAGCAGCGGGTCCTGCGCAACACTTATCTGCTACTCGCCGTCACGATGGTGCCGACGGTCATCGGCGCGATGATCGGGATGGCGACCGGCGGGATCATCATGCAGCATCCGATCATCAGCACGTTCGTCATGCTCGCTGGCGTCATCGGCCTGCAATTTGCAATTGCCGCAAACCGCAACAGCGGCCTGGGCGTCGCCCTGCTGCTGCTGATGACCTTCATCCTGGGCTGGTGGCTGGGCCCGCTGCTCACCGTTGCGCTTTCGCTCAGGAACGGCCCGCAGCTCGTGGGCTTTGCGGCAGCAGGAACCGGCGCGATTTTCTTTATCATGGCCGGCATCGCGACCACGTCGAAGCGGGACTTCTCGTTCATGGGCAAGTTCTTGTTCGTGGGCATGATCGTGCTGCTGATCGCCCTGATTGCGAACATGTTCCTGCAAATCCCCGCGCTGGCCCTCACGATTTCGGCGCTCGTGATCGTGGTCTTCTCGCTGTTCCTGCTGCACGACGTGAGCCGGATCGTGCATGGAGGCGAGACCAACTACATCATGGCGACGACCGGCGTCTACATGAGCCTCTTCAACATCTTCGCCAATCTGCTGCACCTGCTGATGGCGCTGGCCGGCGAGCGCGACTGACCGGGCCCCGCAACGCCTGCGAAAAAGCGCCCTGCGGGGCGCTTTTTTTATTTGGTGAAGAGCGCCATGGACTCGACATGCGCCGTGTGCGGAAACATGTTTACGACGGACGCCGCATCCAGGCGGTAGCCCTTCGTGTGCACGAGCACGCCCGCGTCTCGCGCGAGGGTCCCCGGACTGCACGACACATACACGATCCGCTGAGGCGCGTCGTCTCCGATCGCCTTCACGAGCTCGACGGCTCCGTCGCGGGGCGGATCGATCAACATGCGATCGAAACGGCCCAATCGGGCAAGGTGCTCCGCGTCGATCTTGAAGATATCCATTGCTTTGAAGTGCATCCGCGCATCGAGTCCGTTGCGCACGGCGTTGATTCGCGCGCGTTCGAGCAGCGCTTCGCTTCCTTCGATACCCACCACGTCGGCGCCTGAACGCGCGATCGGCAGCGCAAAATTACCCAGCCCACAGAAAAAATCCGCGACGCGCTCGCCGGCTTGCGGTGCAAGCAGCCGCAGCGCCCGGCGCACGAGGACACGGTTCACCGCGTGGTTCACCTGAGTGAAATCGGTCGGCTTGAAGTAAACGCGGACGTCGAATTCGGGCAGGGAATAACAGAGGTCCGCACCGCCTGGCGGATGGAAAGGCGCTGCCGTGTCGGGCCCGCCACTCTGGAGGTAGAGGTGCAGCTGATGATCGTCGGCAAACGCGCGCAGCACGGCTTCGTCTGTTGTCGAGGGCGGCTCGAGCACGCGAAGCACGAGCACGTCTGCGCTTTCGCCGATGGCAAGCTCGATCTGCGGGAGCTTCTGGCGGATGGAGAGGCCACCCACGAGCTCGCGCAACGGCAGGAGCAGCTCCGAGATCCGCTCGGGCACGACCTCGCAGCCTCGCATATCGGCGACGAAGCTGCTTCGCTTCTCGTGAAAACCGACGAGCGCACCGCCTTTCTTCGGCACGTAGCGCACGGTAAAACGCGCGCGATGCCTGTAATGCCACGCCGGCCCATGTATCGGCGAAAGCATCTCCTCCGGCTTTACCTTGCCGATGTGCCACAGCGCGTCTTCGAGCACGCGCTGCTTGACCGCGACCTGGGTTGCGAGATCGACGTGCTGCAAGGCACAGCCGCCACAGACGCCGAAATGCGCACAGCAAGGCACGGTGCGGCTCGCCGCTTCGGCGAGCACGGTCGCGACACGGCCGACCTCGAACGTCGGTTTCTTGCGGTGGATCGATGCAGTGACGCGCTCGCCCGGCAGCGCACCTTCCACGAAGATCGCTTTGCCGTCGCGGCGTGCGATGCCCCGCCCTTCCTGGTCGAGCGACTCGATCAGGAGGGGCGCGGACGGAACGTCGGGTATTTTCATGGACAGAAAAGAGCGCGGCGCGACTGCCAACCGGCGCGTGAGTGCTTCAGGTGCGCGGCCAGTGGCTCAGGAACTGCTGCCAATGCGGCTCGGGCGAACGAGCGAGCGTCGCGCGCACGAGCTCGCACTGTGCGTCGTACTGCTCCGCTGTAAGCGAACCGCGCATGGCCTGGAAGCGCAGAAAAACAAGATACGTATTGACGACGTCGGTCTCGCAGTAGTTCCGGATGTGCGCAAGGTTGCCTGCCTGGTACTCGCTCCACACCTGCGAGCCGTCCATCCCGAGCTTGCCTGGCAGGCCGAGGAGCTGTGCGATCTCGTCGAGCGGCGCGACCGCCCTGCTCTGATAGAGGGACAGCAGGTCCATCACGTCGCAATGGCGCATGTGATACCGGCTGATGTAATTGTTGTAGCGAAAGTCGCGATCCTCCTCGCCCGTGTCCCAGTACCGCGGCGCGCGGACACCATGAATGAGACCGCGGTAGTGCAGCACCGGCAGGTCGAAACCGGCGCCGTTCCACGAAACGAGCTGCGGGGTGTACTTCTCGATGCCGTCGAAGAAGCGCTGGATGACGTCGCCTTCGCTCTCACCCGCCGCGCCGATCGACCACACCCGGAAGCTTTCGCGATCGCTCAATGCGCACGAAATCGCGATCACGCGATGCAGATGGAGCGGCAGGAAATCGTGGCCGACCGCCTGCCGCCTCAGCTGAAACGCCATCGCCGCAACGTCGGAGTCGGGAACGACGGGATCGACCGCGTGCAGCTTCCTCAAGCCGCTCACGTCCGGCACGGTCTCGATGTCGAAAACGAGAATGGGCGTCACGGCCTACTTTTTCACCCAGGTACCGCTCGTGTCCTGGTAGTACCAACCCGGCCGCGCCCTTTCGATCCAGCGCTGCGCGAAAGTGGAGCGGATTTCGTTTTCCCACTCCGGCCGCCCGTTCGCGATGGCGATCTCGCGGTAGAGCGCCGCGCGGTCCTGGTTCGATTGAGCGATCAGCGCATTGACCTGCGCCCGCTGCGCGAGGGGAATCGCGGACGCGTCGCGAAGCGCGATATTCCCGTCGCGCGTGAGACCTACCGCGCCGCTTTCGAAAAGAGGCCGCAGCTGCTGGAAATTCTCTCGCAGGCCCTTGCGCAGCGCGGCGACCGCAGGCGTGTCGATCGTGAGATTCGCTTCCTGCGCCGCATGTGCGCCGAAAGCCGTGAGGAGCGCGAGCACAATCAAGTACCGCCATATCCGATGAGCCATGTTCGTCGTCCTCTATTTCGGCGCCGTGGCGTCGCCGGCTTTCGGCTTGGCAGCGTCGGGCTTCAGCTGGTAGACCTCATCGATGATGCGGTCCGCGGCGCGCTCCGCTGCCGCGGCCGGGAAATAGATGTTGATCGTCACGCAGGCGCCGGCGACGACAGTCATCAAAAACGCAGTAACGAGCGACAAACCGCGGTCGTGCATTGGCTGGATTCTCCTATTTGACGATGGGTTTGACGTTTTCCTGCGTGATGCGTTTCAGGCGCTCGACCAGCTCGCGCCAGTCGACGGCGCGATTGTAGCCGATGACGGAAATCGCAGGAATTCCACCACCTTTAACGATCACGTAGCCCTGCGGTGCACGTTCAATGCCGTCCATTTCGCACACGCCATTTTGCAGCTTGCACGAAAGACCGAGCCGCTGATAGCCGAACTGCTCGAAGAAACGAAGGAGGCTGCGCTGGATCGCAGCCGCCGCACCGGCGCCGGCCAGCGCGGTGATGTTCTGCACCGCCCGCTGGCTGATCTTGCGTGGATAGTCGCCCGGACTGCTTTCGAGACGCCCGTCGAACTTCACGGGATCCCAGCCGACGAGCTCGAGCCCCTTCACCCGTGCATCGATGCGCCCGGTGATAGTGCCGAAATCGAAGGTGCGCGTAAGCAGCTCGAGATCGAGGTTGTTCATGTCGACATCGGCGTGCAACCGCGGCGCGCGGCCGAACGGCTCGATCAACTGAAGGTTCGTCACCCAAACCGTCCCGTCGAAGATGCTGACCGCCAGCGCGCCGTCTATCGACAGCGTGCCCCGGCGATATCTAAGCTCGGGTATCGAACCGCCCAGCGCACCGTGCATCACCGGCAGTCCGAGCGCTTGCGTAAGCTGCGCCATCGAAATCGGCTCGACTTCTCCGCTGAAACGCCAGCGCCTGCCCTCCGGAGCCGTGATTGTCCGGAAATCCCGCAGCACGAGCGCGCCATCGAGAAATGGCACTCGAACCTGGTCGATCGTGAAGCGCGTGCCTTTCATTTGAAGGGGCACGCGAACCGGCCCGAGGGGTACTTTCTGGAATTCGGCCCCTTTCAACGTAAGCTCGCCCGTGCTCGCATCGTCGCGGCGCCACGGAATGCGTCCGCTCAGACCGAACACTGCGAACCGACGTTGACGATCTTCGAACGAAACGCCGTTGAGCTCCGCGTCTACCGAAGTGATGTCGCTGTCCGCAATCTTCAAACCAAAGCTTGCCTCGCCTTCAGAGCGCAGATCGGCGAGCGCTGTACCCTGAAGCACGGGTTTCAGCAGTTGTTCGTAAAGCGGGCCTACACGCACGCGTTTGGCACGCGCGTCGAGCGACGCCAGCGCGCCTTTCGGATGGTTCCATTCCGCGGCGAACGCGACCGCCCCGACATCCGGAAGGTTCAGAGTGCCGCTGCGGATCTGCGTAACGCCTCGTGCTGTCGTGCCCTGCGCCTCGAGCCGCTGCCCATTGGCTGCCATAAAGAAGGGTTGCCAGAACACTTCCCCTGCCCGCCACGTGAGCCGCGCGTCCCAGCGCCAATCGTCTGCACCGCCGGCTGCGTCGGCTTCGAGCGTTGCGGCGATCTTCTCACCCGCATGGAGCCCGTTCGCGTCCGCGAACGCGAGCCCGGCAACGTCGAGACGGGCCTTCACCGCGTCACCGTCCACAGAGATCGTGCCGTTCGCGCGTCCGCCCGTGAGCTTGGGAAGGTCCGGGGGAAGCCAGGGCAAGAGCCGCGTGAGCCGCGCCGACTCGAGCCTGATCTCACCTTTGACCTGCTTTCCAAAGCGGCCGGCCACGCGCCACACTTCGTCCGCCGAGGGTTTCAGTTCCGCGAGTACCTGCCGCTCACGAAACACGTACGAAAACGAAAGCGCGATTTTTTCCCCGGCCTCGAGCGTCGCGCTCGCACAGGAGGCGCGCTCGCTCGTGAGCTCGAGCTTCGGGCAAACGAGCCGGGTCGTACGCCATGTATGCCCGGCAACCGTCAGACGGCCGGCTTCGAGCGTGAGCTCCTGGAGCTGCTCGCCTCCCAGGCGCGCTCTCAGAGACTGCGCCGAAAGACCCGCTGCCTGGAGATCACCGATATCGAGCGTGACCTCTCGCGCGTGCGCTGCAACCGTGACCGTGCACACGACGGCAGCGGTGATAGGGGCCAGCCAGCGCCGCAAGGCGCGCAATGCGGCGTCAGGCCGGGAAAACGCCGGTGGAAAGATAACGATCGCCGCGGTCGCAGACAATGAACACGATGACCGCGTTCTCGACATCTTTCGAGACCTCGAGCGCAGCCCAGAGCGCACCGCCCGACGAAATCCCGGCGAAGATGCCTTCTTCCCGCGCGAGCTTCCGCGTCATCTCCTCGGCATCGTGCTGCGTCACTTCGATCACGCGATCGACCTGCTTCCAGTCGCAGATCTTCGGAAGATACGCAGCCGGCCACTTGCGAATCCCGGGGATCTGCGAGCGATCGTCGGGCTGGCAGCCGACGATCTGGATCGCGGGATTGCGCTCCTTGAGATAGCCCGAGACGCCCATGATCGTTCCGGTCGTTCCCATGCTGCTCACGAAATGTGTGACGCGTCCGTCCGTGTCGCGCCAGATCTCCGGACCCGTGCCTTCGTAATGGGACAGCGGGTTGTCGGGATTTGCGAACTGATCGAGGATGACACCGCGGCCCTCGTCGCGCATCTTCTCCGCGATATCGCGCGCCATTTCCATGCCGCCTTCCTTGGGCGTCAACACGAATTCGGCGCCGAACGCAGCCATCGTCTGCCGCCGCTCGATCGATAGGTGCTCGGGCATCACGAGGATCATCTTGTAACCCATCATCGCCGCGCACATGGCAAGCGCGATACCCGTATTGCCGCTCGTCGGCTCGATCAACGTATCGCCGGGCTTGATGTCCCCGCGATCCTGTGCGCGCTGGATCATCGAGAGCGCCGGCCGATCCTTGACGGACCCGGCAGGGTTGTTGCCTTCCAGTTTCGCGAGCAGCACGTTGCTGGTCTTGCCGGGCAGGCGCTTCAACTGTACCAGCGGGGTATTCCCGACGAAATGTTCGAGCTTCTTCATGGTTCTTTCTGCAGCAACTCCTCACAATACCGGCGCACGCCCTGCTCCACCCTCAGGAACGGCGCGCTATAGCCTGCCGCACGCAGTGCGCCCATGTCCGCCTGCGTATAGCTCTGGTACTTTCCTTTGAGCTCGTCCGGAAAGGGGACATACCGGATGATGCCCTGCTCCTGCATGTCGCTCAATGTGAGGGGCGATTCGCGCTGCGCCGCCCGGCACGCGTTCACCGTGGCCACAGCGACGTCGTTGAAGCTTTGCGCCGCACCCGTTCCGACGTTGTATATGCCGGAACGTTCGGCATGCTCCAGGAAATAGAGATTCACGCGCACGACGTCCTCGACGAAAATGAAATCGCGACGCTGCTCCCCCGGCCCATAGCCGCCGCTGCCTTCGAAAAGCCGCACGTGCCTTGCGGCCCGGTACTGATTGAAGAAGTGAAACGCGACGGAAGCCATGCGGCCTTTGTGCTGCTCGCGAGGACCATAGACGTTGAAGTAGCGCAAGCCCACGACTTGTGACGTGCGCTCGTCGGCCCGCCTGCGCACCACCTGATCGAAAAGGAGCTTCGAATACGCGTACACGTTGAGCGGCGCCTCGCTTTCGGGGTTTTCGCGGAAACCCGTGCGCGCGCCGTACACGGCCGCGGATGAAGCGTAGATATAACGAATCTCCTCAGTCGTGCAGAACTCGAGCAGCCTTTTCGAGTACTCGTAGTTGTTGCGCATCATGTAGCGGCCGTCGCGCTCGGTGGTATCGGAGCATGCGCCCTGGTGCAGCACCGCCTCGACGCTGTCGTCGAGGCCGCCGCTTTCGACCACTTCCAGAAACGCGTCCTTGTCCAGATAGTCGGCGATTTCGCAGTCCGCCAGATTGACGAACTTGTCGCCGTTCTGCAGATCGTCGACGGCGATGATCTCGGTGACACCGCGGTCGTTCAGCGCGCGCACGATATTCGCGCCGATGAACCCCGCCGCCCCTGTTACGACGTAATACATATCGGGGAGCGTGACGCCTGACCGGTCGCGCGTGACGGATCTCTCATCCTTGATCTCTGTCGAAGAGCTCTTCAGGGTGGACAACTGCGGTGCCGAATTTGCCCACCACGATTCCGGCGGCACGGTTGGCAACCCGAACGGCTTCCCCGAGGTCCGCGCCGCTCGCGAGCATCACGCCGACCGTCGCGATCACCGTGTCGCCCGCGCCGCTCACGTCGTAGACTTCGCGCGCCTGCGCGGCCACGTGAAGCCGGCCCGCCGCGCCATAAAGCGTCATGCCTTCTTCGCTCCGTGTAATGAGGAGCGCGCCGATGCGCAGACGCCTGAGGAGCTCGTTCGCCTTACGCGTGAGCTCGCCCTCGGATTTCCACCCGCCTGCGACTTCCCGGAATTCCGCGCGGTTGGGTGTGATGAGGCTCGCTCCGCGATAGCGCGAGTAATCGTCTCCTTTAGGATCGACGAGCACATGCTTGCCGGCCTCCCGCGCCATGCGAATCATATTCACGATATGCGTAAGGCCGCCTTTTCCGTAATCGGACAGGATCACGGCATCCATCTGCGGCAGCAGCTTTTCGAAATCGCGCAGCTTGGAAGCGAGGGCCTCGTGGCTGGGCGGCTTTTCGAAATCCACGCGCACGAGCTGTTGCCGGCGTCCGATCACTCTCAGCTTGATCGTGGTATCCAGACCTGCATCCGTGTGCAGCTGCGCTGCGATGCGCTCGCGCCGCAGGAGCTTGCGCAGGGCACGGCCCGCTTCATCGCGTCCCACAACGGACAGAAGGCTCACCTGCGCACCGAGCGCAGCCACGTTGCGCGCCACGTTCGCCGCCCCGCCAGGACGCTCTTCCACGCGGTCGATTTTTACGACCGGCACCGGCGCTTCAGGCGAGATACGTCCGACTTCGCCAAACCAGTAGCGATCGAGCATGACATCGCCGACGACGAGCACGCGGGCCTTGCGCAGATTTTTGAGCTCGCGCCGGAAAGCGGCGACCGTGCTGCTTTTTCCCTGCGCGCGCCCCTGACTGGATGCAGATGCCGGGGCTTTGTCGCTCGCGCGGGCTACTCTCATGGTGCGCGCATTCTACCCGCGATCTCCCGGTTGATCCGGTCGAGCGCGTCGAGAGGATCGGACGCACGCGTGATCGGACGGCCGATGACGAGGTAATCGGCGCCGGCGTCGATGGCGGCGGCCGGTGTCATGATTCTCTGCTGATCGTCGGACGTCGCATCGGCGGGGCGAATTCCAGGAGTGACGAGACAAAACGATTCACCACATGTCGCGCGCAGCGTCGCGGCTTCGCGGGCCGAGCATACGACGCCGTCGAGACCGCAGGCCTTGACGAGCGTGGCCAATCGCAGCACGGCTTCGTCAGGCGTGGCTGCAACTCCGATCTGCGCGAGATCCGCTGCAGTCATGCTCGTGAGCACCGTCACCGCGATGAGCCGCGGCGCGCCGTTTCCTGTCGGCGTGGCCGTGCGCGCAGCCTCGAGCATCGCGGGTCCTCCCGAGGCATGTACGTTCAGCATCCACACGCCCAGCCGCGCAGCGGCACGACACGCAGCAGCGACGGTGTTTGGAATGTCGTGAAACTTGAGGTCGAGGAAAACGCCGAAGCCGCGCGCAACAAGCTGCTCCACGAGTTGAGGGCCCGCGCTCGTGAAGAGCTCGCTCCCGACTTTCACTCTGCACCGGGCCGGATCGAGACGGACGACGAGCTCGAGCGCGGGTTTCGCTTCCGCAAAATCTAGGGCGACGATGACGCGGGGGTTCATTAGCCGTGCCGCCTCCGATCCGTCATCGCACATGATAGGCAATCGCGTCGGCGGCTTCCGGCGATTCGGCTGGTCGCATCCCCGGAAACCGGGGCCCCTGCTTCCCGCCTCACGCCGGTACACCCTTCTCTTCAGTACGGCGCGGGGAGTAGGTCTCCCACGAGGCGCACGCCGGACAGTGCCAGTAGTATTGCCGCGCGCGAAAGCCGCAGTTGTCGCACTTGTACATCGCGAGGCCCTGGGTGTGCTGGTTCACGAGCCCGCGAATCAACTCGAGATCGCGCCGCCGGTCGATCGGTGCCTCCAGGAGCTGCGCTTCCAGGAGCTTGTCGAGTCCGAGCATCGTGGGCGTGCGGCGCAGCTCGTCGCGCACGAGACGATAGGCGGGCTCGGTCCCGTGACGCTCGAGCGTGGCCTGGAACACGACGTTCAGCGCGTCGAGAGACGGATACTTTTCGAGGTATCCGCGCAGCAGATTGAGACCCTCCTCGGGCCTGCCCTGTTTTTCATACGCGCTGTAGATACGCTCCGCCACGAGCGACAAGTAGTACGGGTTCTGACTTTCGATCCGCTTCCATGCATCCACGGCGGCGGTTGCATTGCCCGCGCTCATCTCGAGATCGCCCAGGAGCACGTTCGCTCTCACGCAAAGACGATGATGCGTGAGCGCCGTGTCGAGATACGGGTGTGCGCGCTCCGGGCGCGAGTGCATCATTTCGATGCTCGCGAGCTCGCAGTAAAAGTTGGCGATCTCTTTCTGATGCGAGCGTCCGGTCGTGGATTCGAGCTTCCCGGCGATGCCGATGGCTTTCTGCCAGTCTTTTTCCTGCTGATAGATATCGAGCAGGAACTTGAGCGCCGGCTCCGCATGCTGGGTACCGTCCAGCTTGAGGAAGAGCTCTTCCGCCCGGTCGAGCAGCCCGGCTTTGAGGTAGTCCTGCGCGAGCTCGAACAGCGCGGCGAGCTTCTGGTCTTCCCGAAGGTCCGGCCGTTCGACGAGGTTCTGATGCATGCGGATCGCGCGCTCGAGCTCACCGCGGCGCCTGAACAGGCTGCCGAGCGCGAAGTGGAGCTCGACCGTCTGCGGGTCGACTTTGACGACCTCGATGAACGCTTCGATCGCCTTGTCAGGCTGCTCGTTGAGCAGAAAATTGAGGCCCCTGAAATACGACATCGGCAGCGTCCGCGACTCGGAGATGAGCTGCTTGATGTCGATGCGCGCGGCGAGCCAGCCCAGTGCGAAAAACAGTGGCAGCGCCAGAAGCCACCAGTATTCAAGATCCATGGAAAGGACCTGCAGGCGCGTTCAAGGCTCGACCAGATCGCCTGGCGCTCCGGCGGCAGGTCCACGCTGCGCGTCGAGCTCCCGTTTCAGCACGGTGAGCTCCCGCCGCTGGCGCACGACATGGCCGAGCATCGCAAGGATCCCGAGCATCGCACCGACGATGAAAAAAATGAGCAGCACGAAAATGAGCGGCGAGCGCCATTCGTAGCCGAGAAAATAGCGCACGATGACCGGGTCGAGGTTCTTGACGGCGAGCGTCACGAAGAACAGAAAGACGACCGGGGCCGCGAGCCATAAGGCGTAACGCATGGCGTTGGAGCATAACAGGACGCAGGAGGTCCCTCCCCAATAAAAAAAAGGCGGCATCATCTTTCGAGATGCCGCCCGGGCTGCCAACCTTGCCAGCACCGCTATTCTTTTTTGAGATCGACGCGCTCCCGCAGCTCCTTGCCGGCCTTGAAGTGTGGAACGTATTTCGCCGGCACCTGCACCTTTTCGCCGGATTTCGGGTTGCGCCCTGTCCTCGGCGGTCGATAGTTCAAGCCGAAGCTCCCGAAGCCCCTGATCTCGATGCGTTGACCCTCGGCGAGGCTCTTCGCCATCGCGTCCAGTATCATTTTCACCGCGAGTTCAGCGTCTTTCGCGACGAGCTGCGGATAGCGCGCCGCGAGCTTCGCAATCAGCTCCGACTTGGTCATGGTGCTCCCTCAATCCTCGTTATTGTTGGGTGTTGGCTGTGTCGAGCTTCGCCTTGAGCAGCGCTCCCAGATTCGTCGTGCCGGCGCTGCTCTTGTCCGCGGCGTGCTTCTGGATCGCCTCGGCCTCCTCGGCAATGTCCTTGGCCTTGATCGAGAGATTGATGGTGCGATTCTTCCGGTCGATGTTGATGATCATCGCCGTCACGCTGTCGCCTTCCTTCAGCCTCGTCCGGATGTCTTCGACCCGGTCGCGCGAGACTTCGGACGCCCGAAGATAGCCCTCCATATCACCTTCGAGCGCGATCACGGCGCCCTTGGCATCGATCGCCCTCACGGTGCCGGTGACGATGGAATTCTTCTCGTGCGAGGCGACGTAGTTCGAATACGGGTCGCCCTCGAGCTGCTTCACGCCAAGAGAGATGCGCTCCCGCTCGACGTCGATCGAAAGCACCACCGCTTCGGTTTCTTCCCCTTTCTTGTAGTTGCGCACGGCTTCCTCGCCGGGCTGCGACCACGAGAGATCGGAAAGATGCACGAGCCCGTCGATACCGCCAGGTAGGCCGATGAAGATTCCGAAGTCGGTGATCGACTTGATCTGGCCGCGGACCTTGTCGCCTTTCTTGTGGTTCATCGCGAACTCTTCCCACGGATTCGGCATGCACTGCTTCATACCGAGGGAAATGCGGCGGCGGTCCTCGTCGATCTCGAGCACCATGACTTCGACTTCGTCGCCGAGCTGCACGACTTTCGACGGATGCACGTTCTTGTTCGTCCAGTCCATTTCCGAGACGTGCACCAGGCCTTCGATGCCCGACTCGATCTCTACGAACGCGCCGTAGTCCGTGAGGTTGCTCACCTTGCCGAACAGACGCGTGCCAGGTGGGTAGCGGCGCGAGAGGCCGACCCACGGATCTTCGCCGAGCTGCTTCATGCCCAGCGACACGCGGTTCTTCTCCTGATCGAACTTAAGCACCTTAGCCTGCACTTCGTCGCCGACGGTCAGGACTTCCGACGGGTGCTTCACGCGGCGCCACGCGAGATCGGTGATATGGAGCAGGCCGTCGATGCCGCCCAGGTCCACGAACGCACCGTAATCGGTGATGTTCTTCACCACGCCTTTGACGATCGCGCCTTCCTGCAGGGTCTCGAGCAGCTTCTGGCGCTCCTCCCCCTGATTGGCTTCGAGCACCGCCCGCCGCGAAACGACGACGTTGTTACGTTTTCTGTCGAGCTTGATGACCTTGAAATCCATCTGGCGGTTCTCGTACGGCGTCGTGTCTTTCACGGGCCGGATATCCACCAGCGAACCCGGCAGGAACGCGCGGATGCCGTTCACCATCACGGTCAGCCCGCCTTTGACCTTGCCGTTGATCGTGCCCTGCACGACCGTGCCTTTTTCCAGTGCTTCTTCGAGCTCGTGCCATGCCGCGAGGCGCTTCGCCTTGTCACGCGACAGGCGCGTTTCACCGTAACCATCTTCAAGCGACTCGATGGCGACGCTGATAAAGTCGCCGGGCTTCGCCTCGACCTCACCGCGATCGTTCCGGAATTCTTCCGCGGGAATATAGCTTTCAGACTTGAGCCCGGCATTGACCACCACGAAGTTGTCGTCGACGCGTATCACTTCGGCGGTAATCACTTCGCCCACGCGCATCTCCTTGCGGGAGAGGCTTTCTTCGAACAGCGCGGCAAAGCTTTCGTTGGCCACAGGTGCCGGGGTTGAGGTTTTCATCATTGAGTGAGTTGGAGAATAAGAAATCGCCGTCCGGGGAAGACGGGTCAGTTAAAAAAAACCACGAGCCGGGGGCTCATGGCACCTTTGCTACCTTTCTCTTGTACAACACCAGAATTTCGGACACCACCGCCTCTATGCCGAGTCCCGTCGTGTCGAGCTCGACGGCGTCCGCACACTTCTGCAGGGGGGCCGCCGCCCGCCCACTGTCCCGGGCGTCGCGATTACGGATCTCCTGTAAGAGGGCGTCTATACTAGCATCCATTCCTTTTTCGATCAACTGGTTATAGCGTCTCCGGGCGCGTTCGGCCGGGTCCGCGGTGAGATAGATTTTGAGCGTCGCGTCGGGGAAAACGACTGAGCCCATATCCCGCCCGTCGGCGACCAGCCCCGGGGGTCTGCGGAATGCGCGCTGCCTCTCGAGCAGTGCGTCCCGGACCGGCGGTATCGCCGCCACCTGCGATGCGGCGCTGCTGACCCGCTCCTCCCGAATGGCGGAGGTGACCTCCCTGCCGTCCAGCTCGATCGCATCGTCCTTGAACTCGGCGTCCAGATTCCGGGCGAGTTCGGCAATGGCTGCCGTGTCCCGGAGGTCCGTACCGCGCTCGAGGGCCGCCAGCCCGACCAGGCGGTAGAGCGCCCCGCTGTCCAGAAAGTGGAACCCGAGCGCGGAGGCGACGTTCCGCGACACAGTCCCCTTGCCCGACGCGGAAGGCCCATCGATGGCGACGACCGGCGCGGGACCCGTCATCCGCGCGCCCTCGTGATCGACGCGAGCGCGTCGAAATAGTGCGGGAAGGTTTTGCCGACGCACTCGGGATCGTTGATCCGCACCGGCACGGCGCCGAGCGCGACGAGCGAAAAACACATCGCCATGCGGTGGTCGTCGTAAGTATCTATGGCCGCGTGAGGCGTGAGGGAGGACGCGGGCGGCGTGACTTTCAGGAAATCGGGGCCCTCTTCCACTGTCGCCCCGACTTTTCGCAACTCCGTGGCCATGGCGGCAATGCGGTCCGTCTCTTTCACCCGCCAGCTCCCGATATTACGTAACGTGCTCGTCCGGTCGGCGAACAGGGCGAGTATCGCCGCCGTCATCGCAGCGTCCGGGATGTGGTTGAAATCCATATCGAACGCGCGGAGTTTCCCCCTCGCGCTGCCAGCGCCGGCTTCGATCCAGTTGTCGCCCATTCGAATTCCGGACCCCATTGCTTCGAGAAGTTCGGTGAAGCGCACATCGCCCTGGATGCTCGCGCGTCCCACGCCTTCCACCCGCACCGGCCCACCGCCTTCGAGTCCGCTGATCGCGCCTGCAGCAAGAAAGTACGAGGCCGAGGACGCGTCGCCTTCGACAAAAATCTCGCCGGGAGAGCGATAAACCGCAGCGGCAGGCACTTCGAACCGCGCCCAGTCGTGGCGAGCCACCTCGACGCCGAAACGGCGCAACGTGTTGAGTGTCATCTCCACGTACGGTTTGGAAATCAGGTCGCCTTCGATTTCGATGGTGCATGCGCGTCGGGCGAGCGGCAGAGCCATGAGGAGCGCAGTCACGAACTGGCTCGATACCGCGCCTCGCACGCGCACCGGCTGCTCGAGCGCAATTGCGCCGGGCTCGATCGCGAGCGGCGGGAAACCCGGCGTCGCCAGATACTCCACGTGCGCGCCGATTCGCCGCAGTGCGTCGACGAGGTCGCCGATCGGTCGCTCGTGCATGCGCTGCACACCTGAAAGGCGGTAGTTGCCTCCCGTAATGGCCAGCACGGCCGTGAGCGGTCGAAAAGCCGTGCCGGCATTGCCAAGGAAGAGATCTCCAGACTTCGCCGGGAAGCTCCCGCCTGCGCCGCGGATGAGCAGCGTATCGGGCCGCTCGCTCGTGATTTGCACGCCCAGCGTTCTCAGCGCCTCGAGCATACGGTGCGTGTCATCCGAGTCGAGGACGTCGCGCACGCGGGTATCGCCCTCGGCGAGCGCCGCGAGAAGGAGCGTGCGATTGGAAATACTCTTGGACGCGGGCAGCCGGACCGTCCCGCGTGCGGCGCGGATCGGCTCGAGATCGAGATGGCTCAACAGAGCCCTCGCCGCGACAAGGTCATGAAGCGCGCTCTTTGAGTAACCAGCGCTGTCTCGCGTCGCGCGCACGCTCGAACATGGTCTCGAGCGCGTCGCCATCTCCGCTTTCGATCGCCCCGCGCGCAAGCTCGAGCTCTTTGGCGTAATCATCGAGGAGCGTCAGAAGCGCGTCACGATTTGCGACGCAGATATCCCGCCACATTTCGGGAGAGCTGCCGGCGATCCGCACCGTGTCCCGCAGGCCGCCGCCTGAAAAGCCCAGCAGCGTTCTCGAGTCTTCCCGTTTCGCGAGCATGCTGACGAGCGCGAATGCAATGATGTGCGGGAGGTGACTCACGGCAGCGAAGATCTCGTCGTGCCGTGCCGCGTCGAGCTCGACCACGTGCGCGCCGCACGCTTCCCACGCGCCACGCACCAGCTCGACCGCGGAGCTCTCGAGCTCCGGGTGCGGCGCAAGTATGACGTTACGGTCGCGATACAGATCCGCAAATGCCGCTGCCGCGCCGCTGCGTTCGGTGCCCGCGATCGGATGTGCGGGAACGAAACGCCTGAAGTGCTCGCCGAGAAAGCGCTTCGCATAAGCGATCACGTCCTGCTTCGTGCTGCCGCCGTCCGTGACGATCGTGTGAGGGCGCAGCGCCGGCGCAATCTGTGCCATGAGCTCCGGAAACTGGCCGACCGGCGAAGCAAGCAGCACGACATCCGCTTGCGAAACCGCGGCGGCGGCGTCGGTGGTGGCCTCGTCGATTGCACCGAGGCGAAGGGCGGTATCGAGGTTCGACTGCGTGCGCCCGACGCCGATTACGCGCTGCACGAGGCCTGCGCGTTTCAACGCGAGTGAAAACGAGCCGCCGATCAGCCCCACACCGATGACCGCCAGGGTGCCGATCCGAATCCCCGATGCAGCGTCGGTCATGCGATTCCACGCCTGAGACTATCGAGAAAACGCGCATTCTCTGATTCGAGTCCGATCGAGACGCGCAGATGATCGGGCATGCCATACGACGTGATCGGCCGCACGATCACGCCGGCTTCGAGCAGACGCTGGAACACCTGCGCCGCGCGAGGCACTCTGAAGCTCACGAAATTGCCGTACGACGGAATGTACTCGAGACCGAGTGCAGTGAGGCCCCCGGTGATCTGCTTCATTCCAGCACGGTTGAGCTCGTACGTTTTCTTTATGAACTCGTGGTCTTCGAGCGCGGCCGCTGCCGCGACAAGCGCGAGGCTGTTCACGTTGAACGGCTCGCGTACGCGATTCATCAGGTCCGCGACTTCCCTGCTCGAGAACGCACAACCGACTCGCAAGCCCGCCAACCCGTAGACTTTCGAGAAGGTCCGCGTGATGACGAGATTTTCGTATCCGGCGAGCCACGACAGCGTGTCGAAGCGCACCTCCGCCGGCAGATACTCGTTGTACGCCTCGTCGAGCACGATGATGACGTGCGAAGGCAGCGCAGTGATGAAGCGCTGGAGCGCATCGGCCCCTACCATCGTGCCCGTCGGATTGTTCGGGTTCGCAATGAAAACGAGACGTGTCCTGTTCGTGACGGCACTCGCCATCGCATCCAGGTCGTGTCCGAAATTCCAAGCCGGCACTTCGATGCCGCGTGCGCCCATCGCCTGCACCGCGAGCGGATACACCGCAAAGGCATGCTGCGAATAGACAGCGTCGCTCTCGGGCGAGAGGAAAGCGCGCGCGGCAAGATCGAGCACGTCGTTCGATCCATTGCCGAGCACGATGTTTTCCATCGCGATCCCGTAGCGGCGGTTGAGCGCCTGCTTCAACTCGAAACCATTGCCGTCCGGATAGCGCGAAAGATCGTGGAGCGCAGCGCGGATCGCTGCTTGCGCGCGCGGGCTGACGCCGAGCGGATTTTCGTTCGAAGCGAGCTTTACGATAGACGCCTCGTCGAGCTTCAATTCGCGGGCGAGCTCGGAGATCGGCTTGCCCGGCTGGTACGGCGCAATCGCGCGAATGTATTTGGGAGCGAGGTCGCTGACGCTCATATCAGGAAACCGCCGCGGGATAGGATCCAAGATTCTTGAAGAGGGACGTTTTACGCTCCAGCTCGGTCAACGCACGGGCGACGTGCGGATCGCGGCTGTGCCCTTCGATGTCGACGTAGAAGACATACTCCCACGCGCCGGTGCGCGCGGGCCGCGATTCGAGCCTCGTCATGCTGACACCATTCGCCGCGAGAGGCGTCAGCAGCTCGTGCATGGCTCCGGGCACATTGCGCGTGGACAGTATCAATGACGTCTTGTCCTTGCCTGAAGGTTCCGCCTCATTACTGCCGAGCACGAGAAAGCGCGTGGTGTTGTTCGCTTCGTCCTCGATGTTTCGCGCGATTACCCGTAACCCGTACAGGGCCGCTGCAGTCTTGCTCGCGATCGCCGCGGCTGACGGCTCATTCGCAGCGAGACGCGCCGCTTCGGCGTTACTTACCACCGGCTGCTGTTCGATGCCCGGAAGATGCCGCGCGAGCCACCGCTGGCACTGCGCGAGACTCTGCGTATGCGAATAGACCTTACGCAACGCCTTCATGTTGCCGGACTTGCTCATGAGACACTGCCTGATCGGCAGCATGACCTCACCGCACACGCGCGTTTGCGTCGCCAGAAGCAGGTCGAGCGTGCGGCCGACAGCGCCCTCGGTCGAATTCTCGACCGGAACGACAGCGTAGCCGGCAATACCCGTTTCGACGCGACGGAACACGTCGTCTATGGAACCCGCCGGGATCAGCCGCACGATGCTGCCGAAATGTTTGATGGCGGCCTCTTCGCTGAACGTACCCTGCGGCCCGAGAAATGCGACTTCCATTTCACCTTCGAGCGCGCGGCACGCCGCCATGATCTCGGTGTAGACCCGCTGCAACGCGCGGCTGGGCAGCGGCCCGTCGTTCAGCTCCGCTACGCGACGAAGTATCTGTGCCTCGCGTTCCGGCCTGTACACCGCGGCGCCGTTCTTGATGTGCCCGACTTGCTGCACCACTTTTGCACGCGCCGACAAAAGCTTCACGAGCCGTGCGTCGATCGTGTCGATTTTTTCCCGCAGATCTTTGAGCTTGTCAGTCATTACCGTCGAGCGACAGGGCACCGGGCACGGATCTGCCGGGGGATAGCGGCTCGCTCGCGAGCATACCTTCGATCTCGCAAAGCCGCGAATCTATTGCTGAGGAAGGTAGCGCACCGACAAAACGCCCTTGATGCGCGCGAGCTCCCCGAGGAGCTCCTCGGGCACGCTGCTGTCCACATCGACCAGCGTATACGCCATCTCCCCTCTGGACTTGTTCAGCATGTCGTGGATGTTCAATCCCGCGCGCGCCATTGCGGTCGAAATCTGGCCGAGCATGTTCGGGACGTTCGCATTCGCGATCGCAATGCGGTACGGCGCTTCACGCTCCAGCAGCGCGTCAGGGAAGTTCACGGCGTTGGCGATGTTACCTTGCTCGAGAAAATTGCGCACCTGGTCGACGACCATGATCGCGCAGTTGTCTTCGGCCTCGCGAGTCGACGCACCGAGATGCGGCAGCGCGACGACGCGTGGATGTCCCTGCAGTCGCGACGACGGGAAATCGCAGACATACCACTGCAATCTTTTCTCGTTCAGCGCTTCGGCCACGGTGTCGGGTTGTACGAGCGCGTCGCGCGCGAAGTTGAGCAGGATCGCGCCCGGCCGCATGAGACGGATGCGCTCGGCATTAATCATTCCACGAGTGGAGTCGTTGAGCGGCACGTGCAGCGTCACGTAGTCGCTGCCTTTCAGCACTTCCTCCATGCTGCCCGCTTTCCGGACCTGCGAAGGCAGGCTCCACGCTGCGTCGACGGTGATGTGGGGATCGTAGCCGATCACGTCCATGCCGAGCTTGATCGCCGCATCGGCGACCAGGCTGCCGATTTTGCCGAGTCCCAGGATGCCGAGCGTCTGCTGTGGCAGCTCCGTACCCACGAAGTCTTTCTTTCCCGACTCGACGAGCTTGTTCAGCGTGGCGTCGTCGCCCTGCAGCGTGTCGACATACCGAAAAGCCGGAATGATGTTGCGCGCCGCGATGAGCATTGCGGCGATCACGAGCTCCTTCACCGCGTTGGCATTCGCCCCCGGCGCATTGAACACAGGCACACCGCGGCCGCTCATTTCCGCAACGGGAATGTTGTTCGTGCCGGCGCCGGCGCGGCCGATCGCCTTCACGGTGCGCGGAATTTCGTCGCGATGCATGTCGTGCGAGCGCAGGAGTACCGCGTCGGGCTGTTTTATATCCGAGCCGACCTCGTAGAGCTCGGCGGGCAAGCGTCGAAGCCCCAGCGGCGAAATGGCATTCAGCGTGAGTATCCTGAAACGGTCAGCCATGTTTACGCTCGAATTCGCGCATGAACTGCACCAGCGCCTGAACACCTTCCATCGGCATCGCGTTATATATCGATGCGCGCATGCCACCCACTGAACGATGCCCCTTCAGCTGCGTGAGTCCCCGAGCCTCCGCTTCGCTCAAGAACGCTTTGTCCAGCGCATCGTTGCGCAGTGTGAACGGGACGTTCATGCGCGAACGGTCCTCTCTGGCAACGGGCGAGTGATAGAACTCCGTCTCGTCCAGGTAATCGTAGAGCAGCCGCGCTTTCGTAATGTTGATCTCTTCCATTTTCGCGAGGCCCCCGAGGCCTTTCAGCCACTCGAACACGAGACCCGCCATATAGATGGCGTAGGTCGCAGGCGTGTTGTACATCGAGTCGTTTTCCGCCTGCACTTTGTAATCGAAGACGCCGGGCGTCGACGGTAGGCTCTGGCCCAGAAGGTCGTCGCGCACGATGACGATCGTCAGGCCGGCAGGACCGATGTTCTTCTGGGCTCCAGCATAGATCAGTGCGTAGCGGCTCACGTCCATCGGGCGCGACAGAATGTGGGATGACGCATCCGCCACGAGCGGCACATCACCGGTGTCCGGAATCCAGTTGAATTCCACGCCCCCGATGGTTTCGTTCGACGTGATGTGCACGTACGCCGCGTTCGCATCGAGCTTCCACTGTGCCTGCCCGGGGACGTAGGTGAAGTTCGCGTCCTGCGAGCTCGCGGCGACGTTCACTTTGCAATATTTCTTCGCTTCGCCGATCGCTTTCGTCGACCACTGACCCGTATTCACGTAGTCCGCGCTCGTCCTGCCACGCAGGATATTCATGGGAATCACAGCGAACTGCGCCGCCGCGCCGCCCTGGAGAAAAAGCACTTTGTAGTTTTTGGGAATCGCGAGCAGCTCGCGGAGATCGGCTTCAGCCCTGGCATGGATGCTGATGAACTCCGGGCCGCGGTGGCTCATCTCCATCACGGACATACCGCTCCCGTGCCAGTCGAGCATTTCCTCTGCGGCCCGGGCGAGAACCGGCTCCGGCAATACGGCCGGACCGGCGCTGAAATTGAATACGCGTGCCATCTATCTATCGTCCTTCGCTGCAATTTCCGATCAAGCGCTGCCCTCCGGCGGCTCGCCACCGGGCGCATCGGGAGGCAGCGCATGCCCGTTGCCGTTGGCGGATTCTCCGTTCGCGGCTTCCTCGGGCTCCACGATCTTCTCGAGACCGGCGAGCGCTTCGTTGTCCGCCAGATTGATGAGCCGCACACCCTGCGTCGAGCGGCCGGCTTCGCGAATCTCGGAGACGCGCATGCGAATCAGCACTCCACCGGTCGTGATCAGCACGACCTCGTCGTCCTCGGCGACGAGCTCGGCGGCCACGAGCTTGCCGTTGCGTTCGCTGCATTGGATCGCGATCATGCCCTGCGTGCCGCGGCCATGCCGTGTGTACTCGGCGATCTGGGTGCGCTTGCCGTACCCGTTCTGGGTTGCGGTGAGCACCGAGAGCGTTTCGTCCGCCGCCGTGATCAGGGAAATGACCTGCTGGCCCGGACCGAGCCGCATGCCGCGCACGCCGCCGGCGGTCCGCCCCATCGCGCGCACTTCGGATTCGTCGAAGCGCACGGCTTTGCCTGCGTCGGAGAAGAGCATCACGTCCTGCTTGCCGTCCGTCAGCGCAACCCCAATCAGGTAGTCACCGTCTTCGAGATTCACCGCGATGATCCCACGCGACATCGGCCGCGAGAATGCGGAGAGCGCCGTCTTCTTGACCGTGCCGTTCGCCGTGGCCATGAAGACGAAATGCTCGTCGTCGAATTCTTTCACGGGCAGGACCGCGGTGATTTTCTCGTGCTCCATGAGGGGCACGAGATTCACGATGGGCCTTCCGCGGGAAGCCCGGCTGCCCTGCGGGACTTCGTATACCTTGAGCCAGTAAACCCGGCCGCGGTTCGAGAAGCACAGGATGTAGTCGTGCGTGTTCGCGATGAAAAGCTTCTCGACGAAATCGTCCTCTTTCGTCGTCGTGGCCTGACGCCCGCGGCCGCCGCGCTTCTGCGCGCGATAGTCGGTGACGGGCTGCGATTTCATATAGCCGCCGTGCGAGAGCGTGACCACGACGTCCTC
>Ga0209382_10003236_pt1 | contig 22734 bp, 23 predicted proteins | sample SoiMetdeltSBSDD5_FD_187599 | JGI IMG/M metagenome (GOLD analysis project Ga0209382, IMG submission 187599) | Bulk soil microbial communities from a Populus tree surrounding site in Tennessee, USA - Soil MetaG P. deltoides SBSDD5 (SPAdes) (version 2) | ecosystem: Environmental > Terrestrial >...
AGCCCCACGCCATAGGGGAACGCCCCATCCGCCAGCCGCCCGCCGAGGGTGCCTCTACAGGGGACAACCGCCTGGACCTCGCGGAAGGTGGCATGCGGTCGGACGCCGCCCGGCTGCGTCCCGCCCGCCCGAACGACGAGTGTTCGACCGGGGCACCGTGCGTCACTCGCCAGGTCTTACGCCCGCCGGTCGACGTCCTTCCCGCTGGCCAGATCGGCGCATTCGATCTGTTGCGCGTCATAGGCCTCGAGATAGGAGCGGGCACCCCGGTCGCCGACTGCCCCGGCCGCGATGGCCGTCCAGTGGTCGCGGCCGATCAAGACCGGGTGGCCCGGGCGCGACGAGTACGTCGCCCGCGCCAGCACGCGGGGCTCTGCCGGGGCAGCCGCCGCGATCACCCGGGCCACCACCTTGGGCCCGACGTCGGGCAGGTCGACCAGATGGACGCAAGCCGCGACCGACTCGCCGTCGGATCGGCTGAGTGACCGGAGCCCGGTACGAAGCGACGCCCCCATCCCCTCGGCCCAGTCGGTCGCCTCGACGATCGTCACGACCGCGTCGGTCAGCAGCTTCCGGGCCGCGTCGGCCTCGGCCCCGATCACGACAGTCACCTCGGCGCAGCCGCCGGTCCGCAGGACGTCGATGCTTCGCAGCATCCACGAGGTGCCGTCGGGGTCTCGTACGAGTGCCTTCGGCTGACCCATCCGGGCGCCGGCGCCGGCCGCGAGCAGCAGCCCGGCCACACCGTCGCTCATCGTGGGTCCGCGGGGATCATGCTCAAGCCTAGACACCCGTCGCGGCGACCGTCTCGGCATCGCGCAGCACGCGAAGCGCGTTGCGGCCGGCCAGCTTCGCCAGGTCGTCTCGGCTCCAGCCCCGGCCCTCGAGGGCGGCGAACAGCGCCGGATAGCCGGCCACGTCGGTCAGCCCCTCGGTCACGAACTGCGTGCCGTCGAAGTCGCCGCCGAGCCCGACCGCGTCGACGCCGGCGACCTCGCGTACATGGTCGATGTGCGCGATCACATGGTCGATCGTCGCGGGCGGCGGCGGATCGGTCAGCGCTCGCTCGTCCATGATCGGATCGAGATCCGCGAAGTCCCGCGGGTTCAGACCGCGATCCACGGTGATCTGCTGGCACTCCTCGTACCACGCGGCCGCCGCTGGCGCGACGAAGGCCGGCACGAACGTGATCATGCAGACTCCGCCGTTGTCGCGCAGTCCTTCGAGCACGTCGTCGGGCACGTTGCGCGGCACGTCGCACACGGCGCGGGCGTTGGAGTGACTGAACATGACCGGCGCCCGCGTGACCTGGAGGGCGTCGCGCATGGTGTCGGCGCTGACGTGTGAGAGATCGGGGACCATGCCGAGCCGGTTCATCTCGCGGACGACGCCGCGGCCCTCGTCGGACAGCCCGCCGTGCACCGGCTCGTCCGTCGCCGAGTCGGCCCACGGGACGTTGTCGTTATGGGTCAGCGTCAGGTAGCGGATGCCGAGGGCATGGAACGCCGCGAGTACGCCGAGTGAGCCGCCGATCTGATGCCCACCCTCGGCGCCCATCAGACACGCGATCCGCCCGGCCGCGACGGCGGCGTCGACCTCGTCGGCCGTGGTGGCGAGCGCCAGGTCCTCGACATGCCAGTCAACGAGCCGGCGGACGAAGGCCACCTGCTCGAGCGTGGCGATGACGGCGGCGTCGCCAGCAAGGGACGCGGGCACATAAACCGACCAGAATTGGGCACCCACACCACCGCGACGCAGTCGCGGGAGGTCGGTGTGTACGCCCGGTTGGTCGGCGTCGAACGGCAGCGCATCGAGGTCGTAGCCGGCCAGATCCCGATGGGTCCACGGATAGTCGTTGTGTCCGTCGACCAGCGGTACCTGGCGCAACCAGGCGGCCAGTTCGGGAATCGCGCGCGGCTCAGTCTGGGTCACCACGGCGCCAGCCTAGGGGCCCAACACGGCGCTGGCCCGAGTCGATGCGTCTCCACCCGCGACGTTCGAACGACCCGACGATCAACTCGGGCAATTCGGGCGGCGCGCGGCTGTCGTGCACCACTCGCAGCACCAGCCGACCCGCCTACAGCACCAGCCGATCCGCCCACCGAGCGACCCGTCGGAGTCCCTGGCCGCCACATCAGGCCGAGGTTAGCGTCGCGAGGTACAACTCAGGAGGTGCGTGCGTAATGCCGTCAATCGACCCGTGGAGTCGTCGCCGATTCCTCCAGGTGGCCGGGCTTGCCGGGGCCGGCGTCACCATCGGCGCCTGCGGTAGCGAGCCCGAGTCCCCCACCGAGCAGGCGTCCGGCGAGGAGCCGAGCCCGGTGTTCAACGAGCCCGCCACCGAGCTGTCCGGCAGCCTCAGCATGCTGCTGTGGAGTCACTTCGTGCCGACCCACGACGAGTGGTTCGACACCTTCGCCGCCGATTGGGGCGAGCAGGTCGGGGTCGACGTGCGGGTCGATCACATCGACGTGGCCAACGTCCCCACGCAGATCGCGTCGGAGGTCTCGGCCGGGCAGGGCCACGACCTCATGCAGTACATCGCCACGCTGTCGCAGTTCGAGCCGAGCGTGCTCGACATGACCGATGTGGTGACGGAGGCCAACACCCGGTACGGCGAGGAACAGCTCGCGATGTGCAAGGAGTCGAGCTTCAACCCGCACACCAACAAGTACTACGCCTTCGCGCCCGGCTGGGTGCCGGACCCGGGCAACTATCGCAAGAGCCTGTGGGAGCCGGTCGGACTCGCCAACGGCCCGACCACGTGGGACGAGCTGCTCCAGGGCGGCCGGGAGATCCTGGCCGCCGACGACTTCCGGGTCGGGCTCGGCATGTCGCAGGAGATCGACTCCAACATGGCGGCGCACGCGCTGCTGTGGTCCTACGGCGCCTCCATCCAGGACGAGAACGAGGCCGTCGTCCTCAACTCGCCGGAGACCGTCGCGGCGGTCGAGTACATGCAGGAGCTCTTCGGCAACGCGATGACCAACGAGATCTTCGCCTGGGATGCCGCGAGCAACAACGAAGGCTGGGTCGCAGGTGAGCTGAGCTACATCATCAACTCGATCTCCGCCTGGCGGTCGTCGCAGGAGACCGACATCGAGATCGCCGACGACACGTTCTTCGTCCCTGCGTTGCAGGGTCCGCAGGACGCGAGGGCGGCGCAGCACGTGATGTACAACTACGTCGTCCCGAAGCACGCGGAGAATCCCGACGCGGCCAAAGCGTTCCTGCTCCACCTCACCGACAACTGGGCGTCGGTCACCTACCACTCGCAGCTCTACGACTTCCCGTCCTGGCCGAGCCTGTCGCCCGACCTTCCCGCGTGGCTCGCCAAGGACCCGTTCGGCGCCAATCCCGCCGACAAGCTGGCGTTCCTCGGCGACGTGGAGACCGCGACGGAGTGGAGCGCGAGCATCGGTCACCCGGGACCGTCCAACCCGGCGATCGGCGAGGTGCTCGGCACGTACGTCATCCCGAACATGTTCGCGACCGCCGTCCGCGGCGAGGCCAGCCCGGCCGACGCCGTGCAGAGCGCACACGAGGAGTGCGACCGGATCTTCGGCCGCTGGCGGCAGCGCGGCCTCATCGGCGGCGGGTAAGGAGAGCTGAGTGTCGGTTGCGGTCGAGGTCAAGAACCTCAAGAAGATGTACGACGGGGGCAGCGTCTACGCGGTGGACGGCGTCGATCTCGCCACCGAGGAGGGCGAGTACCTCGTTCTCCTCGGGCCGTCCGGCTGCGGCAAGACGACGCTGCTTCGCACGATCGCCGGACTCGAGCAGCCGACCGAGGGCGAGGTGCTGATCGACGGCTCGGTCGTCAACGGCCTGCCGCCTCGGGTCCGCAAGATCGCCATGGTCTTCCAGAGCTACGCGCTCTATCCGCACAAGACCGTGCTTGCCAACATCGTCTTCCCGCTCAAGGCGGAGAACATCGACCGCGCCGAACGGGAGGAGAAGGCCCGGTGGGCGGCCGATCTGCTCGGCATCGGCCACCTGACCGATCGCAAGCCGCGCCAGCTGTCCGGCGGTGAGCGCCAGCGCGTGGCGTTGGCCCGCGCGATCGTCCGCGAGCCGCACGTCTTCCTGCTCGACGAGCCGCTGTCCAACCTCGACGCGAAGCTGCGGGCCTCGGCGCGGGACGAGCTGAAGCGGTTCCAGCAGCGGGTCGGCACGACGACCGTCTACGTCACGCACGACCAGGCCGAGGCGATGGGGCTGGGCGACCGGATCGCCGTCATGGACCAGGGCCGGGTACGGCAGGTCGGCCATCCGGTCGAGGTCTACGACCACCCGGCCGACACGTTCGTCGCCACCTTCATCGGCTCGCCCCCGATGAACCTCGTCAAGCACAACGGCACCCTGGTGGGCTTCCGGCCCGAGCATCTGCTGCCGGACGAGACCGTCAGCGGCGAGCGCGTGGCGATGCCGTTGCACATCGAGCGGATCGAGTACCTGTCCGGCGATCGCCACGTCTACGGCACGGTGAGCGGGCTCGGCGAGGAGACCCGGGTCATCGCGCGGCTGCCGGCGACCGTGACGGCTCCGCTGCGAGCGGACGAGACCCACGAGTTCAGCTGCGGCGTCGACCAGATCCGGTTCTTCGACTCCGACAGCGGTGAGCGCAGCGCGCCGATCCGACTCGGAGCCGCCCGTGACTGACACGGTGACCGCACCTCCCGAGACCCGGCGGACCGAGATCGCCGAGGCGCGGGTACGGCTGTCCGATCGCGAGGGCTTCCTGGCCTGGGTGTTCCTCGTACCGACCGTCGTCTACATCGTCGCGCTGGTCGGCGTGCCGTTTTTCCTCGCGATCGCGTTCGCCTTCAGTGACGTGACGACCGGCGACCCGTCGTTCGACTGGGCCGGCCTGACCAACTTCGAGCGCGTCTTCGACGACGACGTCTTCTGGCAGTCGTTGCAGAACACGTTCGTCTTCACGGTCGTGTCGATGATCTTCATCGTGATCCTGGGCAAGGTCCTGGCCAACATCCTGATCGCGGATTTCCGCGGCAAGTGGGTCGTGCGCTTCCTCGTCCTGCTGCCCTGGACGACCCCGGTCGCGCTGTCCAGCCTGTCGTGGAAGTGGCTGCTGCACTCGATCTACAGCCCGATCGACTGGACCCTGCACACCACCGGCCTGATCGGCAGCGACCACATCTACTGGCTGGGCCGCGAGCCGCATGCCCTGATCGCGGTGATCGGCGTGCACGTGTGGCGACTCGTGCCGCTCGCCGCGGTCATCATGATGGTCGGCCTGCTGTCGATCCCCAATGACATGGACGAGGCCGCGCGGATCGACGGCGCCGGCTATTGGCGGCGGATGTTCGAGATCACGATTCCGCTGACGTTCCCGTTGATCGCCGTGGCCGCGCTGTTCGGCGCGATCTTCACGTTCACCGACGCGGCGGTCGTGTCGGTCCTGACCGAAGGCAAACCGACCAACTCGACGCACGTGCTGGCGAGTTGGTCGTTCCAGCGTGGCATCGACGGCGGTGACGTCGGCCAGGGCGCGGTGATCGCGTTGTTCTTGTTCCCGATGCTGCTCGCTGCCGCCGTACTCATCCTGCGCGCTGTCCGACGGATGGAGACGCTGTGAGCGCCGGAGCTCCACTGGCGCCGAGATTGCGCGTCTTCACCGCCCGGGTGCTACCCACCAGGGTGTTGATGACCCAGGCCGCGGTGAAGACGCGCAATCTCGGCGCGAAATCACCGGGGCGAGGGAGGTCGGCATGACAACGGGAGTCGCTGCCCCGGAGGTGTCGGAGGAACTGCGCCGCCACTACGCCCGACGGCATGTGATGGGCCGCGTCGCGCTCTATCTGGTCGCGGTCATCGCCGCCTTCTGCTGCGCCGCGCCGTTCCTCTGGAGCGCGATGACGGCGACCAAGCTCAACCAGGACCTCTACCCGACCGACAACAACCCCCTGATCTACAACAAGGCGCCGACGGTCGACCACATCACCTACCTGTTCACCGACACGGACTTCCCCACGTTCGTCTGGAACACCTTGTGGGTCGGGCTCGCCGTCGTCGCGGTCACGCTGGCGCTGGGCGTGCCGGCGGCGTACTCCATCGCTCGCCTGAACCGGGCCTGGTCCGGACCGATGGGCATCGCGATCTTCTTCGTCTACCTGATCCCGCCGAGCCTGCTGTTCCTCTCGCTGACGCGGCTCGTCGTGTGGCTCGGGCTGCAGGACTCGACGTGGTCGCTGGTCGTGATCTACCCGACGATCACCGTCCCGGTGTCGACCTGGCTGCTGATCGGGTTCCTCAAGGCCCTGCCGAAGGACATCGAGGAGCAGGCCATGGTCGACGGCTACAGCCGGTTCGGCGCGTTCCTGCGTACCGTCGTGCCGCTGCTGTTCCCCGGCATGGTCGCCGTCGTCGTCTTCGCGTTCACGCTGACGGCCAGTGAGTATCTGTACGCGCTGTCGTTCATCTCGCCGACGGAGGAGAAGATCGTCAGCACGGGCGTGTCGATGGAGCTCATCCTCGGCGACGTCTACAAGTGGCAGGAGCTGCAGGCCGCCAGCCTGCTCGTGGCGGTCCCGATTGCCTTCGTGTTCAACCTGTTCCTGGCCCGCTTCATCTCCGGCTTCACGATGGGCGCGGTCAAGGGCTGACCCTTCGACCGGGCTAGACCGTCGTGGCGGCGTCGTCCTCCCACGACCAGGTGTCGAGCAGGTGGTCGAACGTCGGGAGGTAGTCGGCTTCGCTCTCGACCCGCGCGCTGAGCACGATGGAGTACGCGCGGTCGTCCAAGAGCGCGAGGTAGCCGATCTGTACGACGCGACGCCCCTTGTCGTTGCGGCCCTCCCATCGAACGCCGACGGCCCGCTCTCCGTCGATCGACATGGCGTCGAGCGTCTGCAGGTCGCCGGAGTCTGCCGACAGCCACTCCTCACGAGCCTGCTCGAGTCCGCTCGCGTCCCACGCGGTCACGAGCACGTTGGTGCCGAAGCCGTCGTCCGGCTGGGTCACCGCGACGGCCGACTCGGCGCTGTCCGGAGCGACGTCACGAGCCCAGTCCGTCGCGTCCCGCCAGCCGGAGGGGATCGCGTAGGAGTAGCCGTCGCCTTCCAGTGCGGCGGCGTACGACTCCTCCGGCGCGTCGCCGCCTTCGCCTCCGTCGGCTCCGCCTCCGCTGCCGAGCGCGACCACGGCGGCGATCGCGCCAGGGATCGCGAGCGACGCCACGAGCAGGGCCACCGTCCGTCCGGCGTGGCGGCGTCTTTGGCGTGGGTCGTACGAGTCGATCTCCGTCGGCGCCGGCCCATGGCCGGTCTCCTGACCGTATGCCCCCGGGTAGCCCGCGAGGGGTGCACGGCTGTCCGTGTCGTTCGCCTGCATACCTCATCCGATCGCGAGTGGTGACGTGCTGACAGGCCTAGACCACCAGGCCGCAGCGTCACTCCTGTGTCAGATCGGCTTCAGGACGTCGGATCGCTGGGTCTGGATGGCGTACGACCGGTACCGGGTGATTCGACGGCGCACTTCGCGACCGCTACGATCCCTAAGGTAAGGCTTACCTAAGTCAGATCGTCTCGGAGTCCCTATGCCTCCCGCGCTCGCGCCGGCCGCCCCGCGTGACACCTACCTCCACCGCTGCGTCCACGCCCAGGTCGTGCAGACCAAGCAGCTGACGCCGGACCTGAAGCGGGTCACGATCGCCGCCGACGAGCTGCGGCGATTCCCGTGGCACGGACCCGACCAGTGGTTCCGCCTCTTCCTGCCCCGCGAGGGCCAGCTGCGTCCGGTCCTCCCGACCCGGGCCGACGACTGGTGGCCGCAGATCGTCGCGATGCCCGACGAGATCCGGCCCTGGGTCCGCAACTACACGGTGCGCTACCTCCGGCCGGAACTCGGCGAGCTGGACATCGACTTCGTGCTGCACGGCGACGTCGGGCCGGCGTCGACTTGGGCCCTGCGCGCCGAGGCCGGTGACTGGGTCGGGCTGCTCGACCAGACCGCGCCCTACGACCCGCCGGCCGGGACGCGCTGGCAGCTGCTGGTCGGCGACGAGACGGCGCTGCCGGCGATCTCTGCCATCGTCGAGAATCTGCCGGACGGCGCCGACGCTCAGGTGTTCGTCGAGATGCCGACCGCGGACGACCGGGTCAGCCTCTCGGCCCCGGATGGAGTACGCGTGACCTGGCTGCCACGCGAGTCGTCCGACGTCACGATCGGGTCGCTCGTGATGGACGCCGTTCGCGAGGCCACGCTCGGTGCGCCGGGCGAAGGGTACGCCTGGGTCGCCGGAGAGTCCGGGCTCATCCGCCAGGTCCGCCGGCATCTCGTGTCCCGACGCGGGATGCCCAAGAGCGCCGTCTACTTCTGCGGCTACTGGCGGATCGGCGTCAACTACGCCAGCTGAGCCGACGGACATCGATATCGGCTGGGGCGCTATCGTCTGGCCCTCATGGGCGACAACAAGCAGCGCATGCTGGCCGGCGAGTGGTATCTCCCGGACGATCCGGAGCTCGAGGCCGACACCCGGCGTCGGATCGCGCTCTGCGCGGCGTACAACGCGGCCGACGCCGCTCCCGCCGACGAGCACGCCCGGATCTTGCGGGATCTGCTCGGCTCCGTGGGCGAGCAGGTACGGATCCGGCCGCCGTTTCACTGCGACTACGGCTACCACATCAGCATCGGTGATCGTACGTTCGTCAACTTCGGAGCCGTGCTGCTCGACGCGGCCCCGATCACGATCGGATCGGACGTCCAGGTCGGCCCGTACGTTCAGCTCCTGACGCCGACCCACGAGCTCGATGCCGATCGTCGGCGGGCAGGTTGGGAGCGGGCCGAGTCGATAACCGTCGGCGACGACGTCTGGCTCGGCGGCGGCGTCATCGTCTGCCCCGGAGTCACGATCGGCGACGACACGGTGGTCGGCGCCGGAGCCGTGGTCACCAAGGATCTGCCGGCGGGCGTCCTCGCGGTCGGCAACCCGGCCAGAGTCGTCCGCGAGCTGTGAGCCCAGCCGATCCACTGAGGGGACCCAAGCCGGGGTCAGCGTCGCTCCGGCTCGAGAGCCGGCTCGGCGACGTCGTCAGGACCGCCCGGGGGTGCCATCCGACCACGGAGCAGCGTCACCGCGACGAACAGCCCGAGCACAGCGAAGGCGGTCGCAGCGGCGAACGCGGATCGGTATCCCTCCGTCAGAGCGGCCAGCGGATCCGGCCCCACTGCCTGGGACAGCGCGACCGACGTCGCCACGGCCGAGCCGAGGGCGCCGCCGATCTGGAACGCGGCGTTGTTGAGACCCGAGGCGAGTCCGGCATCGCGTTCGGCGACGCCGGTGAGTGTGGCCACCGACGCCGCGACGAACGTGGCACCGAGTCCCGGGCCGAAGACGAGCATCCCGAGGAAGAGGTCGCTCCAGTAGCCGCCGTCGACGGAGATCTGGGTCAGCAGCAGACAGCCGGTGCCGGTCAGCAGGAACCCGCCGATCGCGATCGGTCGCGGTCCGATCCGGGTCACGAGCGTCTGCCCGAGGGTCGCGCCGGCAACCGCGCCGAGAGTCAGCGCGACCGTGCCGAGCCCGAACTTCACCGCCGAGTAGCCGAGCACGTTCTGGGCGTACAACGACACGGTGAGTCCCATCCCCCAGGCCAGCATTCCGAGTGCCAACAGCGTCAGATTGCCGCCGACCAAAGCTGGGGACCGGAAGATCCGCAGCGGCACCAACGGCGAGGTCGAACGGCGCTCGATCCCCACGAACACGGCGACCAGTACCGCCGCGAGGACCAACAGGCTGATCGTCTGCGGATCGGACCATCCCGCGTCCGGCGCCTCGACGATCGCCAGCACCAGCAGGACGAGCGCGGCCGTCACGGCGGCGGCTCCGGCCGCGTCGTACGTCCGCTCGGTGAGTTCCGCCCGGCTCTCGGGGAGCAACCGCCTTCCGAGCACCAGCAGGACCAGCGCGACGGGGATGTTGATGTAGAAGATCCACTCCCAGCCGGGACCGTCAGTCAGCGGACCGCCGATCAGCAGGGCAGCCGTGGCACCGACGCCGCCGATCGCCGACCAGATGCCCAGCGCCTTGTTGCGCTCGGGTCCCTCCTCGAAGATCGTCATCAGGATCGAGAGCGCCGTCGGCGCCATGATCGCGGCCGACATGCCCTGGACGACCCGAGCCGTGATCAGCACCTCGCCGGACCAGGCGAGTCCACAGGCCAATGACGCCACCAGGAACAGGCCGGTGCCGACCATGAACATCCGGCGCCGGCCGAGCAGATCGGCCGACCGACCACCGAGCAGCAGCAGGCCGCCGAAGCTCAGCAGATAGGCGCTCATCACCCACTGCCCAGCGTCGGCCGACATGCCGAGGTCGGACTCGATCGACGGCAGCCCGAGGATCACGATCTGGGCGTCGAGGATCACCATGAAGAACGCCAGGCACAACAGCGCGAGTGCCCACCAGCGTCGGGATTCGGCGGACGAGTTCATCGGGCTCCTCCAATCGTGTTCGGCAGACCGAAGCGGGCGAACAGCTCGGGCGCCTGGAACGACGTGATGTCGGCGATCCGGCCCTGGCTGTCGAGGGTGAGCACCTCGATCGCGTGGGCGACGTTGGCGGGACCGTCGTCGCACGAGCCGTACGTCCCGAACCCGATCTGGCCGCTGACCCGGATCGGCGCGCGCCGCCACCGTCCGGGCGTGGCGACATCAGCCGCGACGAAGAAGGCGCCGATGTCGTCGCGCCCCCGGTACCAACTCGACCGCGGCGGCATGGACAGCGTCGCGTCGGCCCGCAGCAGCGCCGTGATCGCCGCGACGTCGCCCCGGTCCCAGGCGTCGACATAGCGCTCGACCAGGCGACGGAGCCGCTGGTCGCCGATGGCCCGCAGCGTGGCCTGCTGGCTGCGCGAAGGCAGCCGCTCGGTCACCGCCTGCCGGGCCCGCTGCAAGAGGCTGTAGATGGTCGTGGGCGTGACGTCCAGGGCCGTCGCGATCTCGGCCGGCGCGAAGCCGAGCACGTCACGCAACAGGAGCACGGCCCGCTGCCGGGCCGGCAGGTGCTGCAAGGCGGCCGCGAAGGCGAGCTCGACACTCTCCCGGCGCTCGTACCGGGCCTCCGGCGAGTTCGCTCCGGCCTCGAGACCGAACGGACCGTCGGGGTACGGCTCGATCCACGCCGACTCGACCAGCGGCGGCGGCAGCGCCTCGTCGGGTTCGCTGGCCGGGCCGTACTCCATCGGCAGCATCCGCTTCGGACGCCGCTCGATCATCGTCAGGCAGACATTCGTCGCGATCCGGTAGGCCCACGAGCGCAGTGCGCCCCGGGTGCGCAGGGTGGGCATGGCTCGCCAGGCCCGGATCAGAGTCTCTTGGACGGCGTCCTCGGCGTCGGCCGGAGAGCCGAGCATGCGGTAGCAGTGCGCCAGCAGCTCAGCTCGGTGCGGCGCGATCACGCGCTCGAACGCGCCCTCACTCTGCCAACGGCCGACCTCGAGGAGATCGGACTCGATCTCGACGGCCGCCGCGGAACTCACGGTGCTCATATGAATAAGGACCCGCGGCGACCCCCGGATTCATCGCTCCGAGGTCAAAATGAGCCGCTCGATCCGCTGAGAGGACGCAAATTGCGCGACACACCGGGCGTGTCGCGCAATTCGGGTCCCGCCAGTGGGGCCGGGGCATGCGAAAGGCGGCCCGGGAACGTGTCCCGGGCCGCCTCTGCGCGTGTGATGCAGCTGGTGTGGCGTGGCTCAGAAGTCCATGCCGCCCATGCCACCGGTCGGGTCGCCGGCCGGAGCCTTCTCCTTCTCGGGCTTGTCCGCGACGACCGCCTCGGTCGTGAGGAACAGACCCGCGATGGAGCTGGCGTTCTGCAGCGCCGAGCGCACGACCTTCGCCGGGTCGGGCACGCCCGCGGCCAGCATGTCGCCGTAGTCGCCGGTCGCGGCGTTGAGGCCGTGTCCCTCGGACAGACCCTTCACCCGCTCGACGACGACACCGCCCTCGAGACCGGCGTTGACCGCGATCTGCCTGAGCGGCGCCTCGACGGCGACCTTGACGATGTTGGCACCCGTGGCCTCGTCGCCCTCGAGCTCGAGCTTCTCGAACGCCTTCTGACCGGCCTGCAGGAGCGCGACGCCGCCACCGGCGACGATGCCCTCCTCGACCGACGCCTTCGCGGCGCGGACGGCGTCCTCGATGCGGTGCTTGCGCTCCTTGAGCTCGACCTCGGTGGCCGCGCCGACCTTGATGACCGCCACGCCGCCGGCCAGCTTCGCCAGCCGCTCCTGCAGCTTCTCGCGGTCGTAGTCGGAGTCGCTCGCCTCGATCTCGGCGCGGATCTGGTTGACCCGGCCCTGGATCTGCTCGGTGTCACCGGCACCGTCGACGATGGTGGTCTCGTCCTTGGTGGTGACGACCTTGCGGGCCCGGCCGAGCAGGTCGAGACCGGCGTTCTCCAGCTTCAGGCCGACGGTCTCGCTGATGACCTGGCCACCGGTCAGGGTGGCGATGTCACCGAGCATGGCCTTGCGGCGGTCACCGAAGCCCGGCGCCTTGACGGCGACCGACTTGAAGGTGCCGCGCACCTTGTTGACGACCAGGGTGGCCAGGGCCTCGCCCTCGACGTCCTCGGCGATGATCAGCAGCGGCTTGCCGGCCTGCATGACCTTCTCGAGAACGGGCAGCAGGTCCTTGACGTTGGAGATCTTGCCCTCGTGAATGAGGACGTAGACGTCCTCGAGCTCGGTCTCCATCCGCTCCGGGTCGGTCACGAAGTACGCGCTCAGGTGACCCTTGTCGAAGCGCATACCCTCGGTCAGCTCGAGGTCGAGGCCGAAGGTGTTCGACTCCTCGACCGTGATGACGCCTTCCTTGCCGACCTTGTCCATGGCCTCGGCGATGATCTCGCCGACGCTGGTGTCGCCACCGGCGGACACTGCGGCGACCGAGGCGATCTGCTCCTTGGTCTCCACTTCCTTGGAGGCGTTGGCCAGCTGCTCGCTGACCGCCTCGACGGCGCGCTCGATGCCACGCTTCAGCGACATCGGGTTGGCGCCGGCGGCCACGTTGCGCAGGCCCTCGCGGACCAGCGCCTGGGCCAGCACCGTCGCCGTGGTGGTGCCGTCACCGGCCACGTCGTCGGTCTTCTTGGCGACTTCCTTGACGAGCTCGGCGCCGATCTTCTCGTACGGGTCCTCGAGCTCGATCTCCTTGGCGATGGAGACGCCGTCGTTGGTGATTGTGGGTGCGCCCCACTTCTTCTCGAGGACGACGTTGCGGCCCTTGGGACCCAGCGTCACCTTGACGGCGTCGGCGAGGCCATTCATGCCCCGCTCGAGACCGCGTCGGGCCTCCTCGTCGAACGCAATGATCTTCGGCATTGTTCTCCGCGATTCCTCACGCGTCGATTCTGGTGGTCCAGGCGATGCCCGCGACGGACGGTCCCGGCCGCCGGCGGTCCCTTCCCGCCGGGGCGCGGAGCCTCATCGGTCCTGGTCCCTGACTTTGTCACTCTCAGATAGAGAGTGCTAGTTCGTGTTTAGCACTCGGCCAGCCCGAGTGCAAGCCCGCGGCGACGCAGTCCGCACGCTCGAAAGTTGGCGGGAGACGCACGTCCCGCGGCCGGGCGAAAGGTGTTTCTCACGCCAACTCTTCAGCAAGGGAGTGGCGCGGCTCCGGACGGGATGTCAGAACCGGCAACACGGCCTTGACTGACTGAGTCGGTTATCTCAGTATTTTTCCACCAAACCCGCCACATCCGGCGGTCTGGGCTCGGCCGGGAGTCCGCCCGGCCAACACCACCCCCCATGGGAGGATCCCCATGTCCACTACCCAGTCCATCCGACGGCGCAAATCCCTCGGCCTGGCGGTAGCCGCGACCGTCGCCCTCCTGGCCTCACCGCTCGCGGCCTCCGGCTCGGCAACTGACGAGCGACTGGCCACCGGCTCCGACGACTCCAGTGCGGCCGCCCGCGCCCTCGCCCGCGACTACGGCATCAGTGTCGCCCAGGCGAAGACGCGCCTGGCCGACGAGCGGGCCGCCGATCTGCTCGCCGACCGGCTGACCCGCAAGCTCGGCGCGACGCACAGCGGCGGCTCCTACATCACCGGCCGTACCGGTGACCTCGTCGTCACCGTGACCGACCCGGCGGCGGCGCGCCAGGTGCGGCTCGCCGGGGCCACGCCGCGCGTCGTGGAGTTCTCGACCCGGGCGCTCGCCCGGGCGCACCAGGCGCTGGACCGCTTCGCCGAGACGCGCGGCGCGGGGACCGTCCAGGGCTGGTACGTCGACGTCCGTACCAACACGGTGATGGTGACCGCCAGTCGCGGCGCCCAGACCAAGGTGTCCCAGGTGTTCCTGCGGAAGGCCCGCTCACTCGGCGACCGGGTCGAGGTCGAGCACTCGGCCGGACGCCCGTCGACGGCCGCGTACCTCTACGGCGGACAGCAGGTCAACATGAGCAACGGCTTCATCTGCTCGGTCGGCTTCAACGCCCGTACGTCGTCCGGCGCCTATGTCTTCGTGACGGCCGGGCACTGTGCGGAGGGATTCCCGTCGTTCTCGCGCAACGGCGTTCTGATCGGCGGCACCCGCGGCTACAGCTTCCCGACGAACGACTACGCGTCGGTCAACATCAACAACCCGTCGTACTGGAACCCCCAGGGCGCGGTCGACATGTACAACGGCTACGCCCGCCTGGTCTACGGCCACAGCCAGGCCGCGGTCGGATCGTCGCTGTGCAAGAGCGGCCGAACGACCGGCTGGACCTGCGGCACGATCCAGGCCTACAACCAGACCGTCAACTACGGCGGCGGCGACATCGTGTCCGGTCTGGTCCGGCACAACGCCTGTGTCGAGCAGGGCGACAGCGGCGGCTCGAACATGAGTGGCAACTACGCCCAGGGCATCTCCAGCGGCGGCCAGCTCTACCTGTCCGGCGGCCGCTACGTGTGCGGTCAGAAGGTCGGCCAGCCCAACGTCAGCTTCTACCAGCCGGTCGGTGAGGCGCTCAGCGCGTACGGGCTGAGCCTGGTCACCGGATAGCACCGGTGGGCCTGGGACCCTCGTCGCGCCGACGGCGAGGGTCCCGGGCCGTCGGCGCGATTCGCGACGCAACCCGGTCCACCACGGGGTTGAACTCGCCGAAGCCAGCGACCTACGGTGAACATGTCCCCACGGGAGTCCAGGGCACTGGGCTGAGAAGAGGCTGACGCCGCCCTCAACCGTTGAACCTGATCCGGATCATGCTGGCGCAGGGAGATCGGAGCGTGGTCGTGTTACCCCGGTTGCACCTCATCACCGACACGCGAGACGGACGCGACTGCCTGCCGGTCGTCGCGGCCGCGCTCGCCGGCGGACTGCGCTGCGTCCAGGTTCGCGACAAGACCCACTCCGACCGCTGGCTGGTCGACCTGACCCGGCGCGTCCTCGAACTGGCTGAGCCGCGCGACGCGACCGTCCTCGTCGACGACCGGGCCGACATCGCCCTAGCCGCGGGTGCGGCCGGAGTCCATGTGGGTGCCGACGACCTGCCGATCGCCGACGTACGCCGGGTGCTCGGTCCGGACGCGATCGTCGGCGCGACCGCCCGTACGCCGGATGCCGCTCGTCAGGCGGCCGCAGACGGTGCGACCTACGTGGGCGCCGGGCCGGCGTACACCACGTCGACCAAGGCGAGGCTGCCGACTCCGCTCGGACCCGACCGGATCCGGGTGATCGCGGCGGCCGTCGACATCCCCGTCATCGCGATCGCCGGCATCGGACCGCGGGAGGCCGGTGAGCTGCGCAGCGTCGGAGCACACGGCGTCGCCGTCGTGACGGCGATCTCCGACGCCCCGGACCCGGAGGCGGCCACCGCCGAGCTCCTCGCGGCGGTCGGAGCGGACTGATGCGGATCGCCGTCGTCGGCGCCGGTGTGGTCGGGCTGTCCGTGGCCTGGCGGCTGGCGGCTGCCGGTCACGATGTCGAGCTCCATGACGACGCACCGGGACAGGGTGCTTCGCACGCCGCGGCCGGGATGCTCGCGCCGGCCGGCGAGGCGTGGTTCGGCGAGGAGGAGCTGATCCGGCTCGGGCTCGCCGGCCTGCGCCAGTGGCCGGAGTTCGCCGCTCGACTGGGCGAGGCGGCCGGACTCGACGTGGGGCTGCGCACCGAGGGCAGCCTCCTCGTCGGGGTCGACGACGCCGATGCGGCCACGCTCGACCAGGTGCGCGAGCTGCTGTCCCGGCACGGCGTCGACACCGAGCAACTGACCCGTCGCGAGCCGCGCCGGCACGAGTCCGGGCTGGCGCCGGGCCTGCGACGGGTCGTCTTGACCACGGCCGATCGGAGCGTCGACAACCGGCTCGTCGTTCAGGCGCTCCAGCGGGCGGCGGCCGCGGCCGGCGTTGTGTTGCGAGGCGAGCGGGTGGACGTCGACGGCCGCGGCGTGCGGACGCGGGACGGAGACGCCGTGCAGGCCGACGCCGTCGTCGTCGCGGCCGGAGCCGATCTCCGGGCAGTCCGCGGCCTGCCGGAGCAGGTCGCCGGCGCCGTCCGCCCGGTCAAGGGCCAGATCCTCCGGTTGCGGACCGAGTCCGAGTTGGTCACCCACACCGTTCGCGGCCTGGTACGCGGCGACGCGGTCTACATCGTGCCCCGGGCCGACGGAGAGCTCGTCGTCGGCGCGACCAGCGAGGAGCTGGGCCGCGACGTCCGGGTAACGGGCGACGGCGTGTACGAGCTGCTGCGGCGCGGCATCGCGCTGGTGCCCGGCCTTCGCGAGTGCGAGTTCGTCGAGGCGATCGCGCGGAGCCGGCCGGGCACGCCGGACAATCTGCCGCTGATCGGCCCGGTCGACGACGGCGTCTTCGTGGCCGGCGGGCACTATCGCGCCGGGTTCCTGCTGGCACCGACCACGGCTGAGGCGATCCTGGCGTACGTCGAAGGCCGCCCGCCGCCCGAGGAGATCGCCGGCTGCGACCCGGCCCGCTTCGGTCTTGCGCCCGTACAAACCGCTCCTGGTGCGTTCGGTGGTGCGTACGGGCGCAAAACCGAAGCCGAGGCGAGGGAGGAGACGATATGAGCATCCAGGTCAACGGCAGGCCGTACGACATCGCGACGCCGACGACCGTCGAGGCATTGCTGCTCGACCTCGACCAGCCCCGCGACGACATCGCGATCGCCGTCGACGGAGCGGTCGTGCCGCGATCGACCTGGCCTGAGGCGAAGGTCGGGGACGGTGCGGTCGTCGAGATCGTCACGGCCCGGCAGGGAGGCTGACCATGACGCTGACACCCGATCCCCTGAAGCTCGCCGGCACCGAACTCGGCTCGCGGCTGTTCCTCGGCACCGGTGGCGTCCGGAGCCTCGCGGCCCTGGAGGAGTGCCTGACCGCCTCCGGGACGGAGCTCGTGACCGTGTCGATGCGCCGGGTCGACGCCGCTCAGTCGCCGTCACTGCTCGACGTCGTACGAGCTGCCGGAGCCCGAGTGCTGCCCAACACGGCCGGTTGCTACACGGCGAAGGAGGCCGTGCTGACCGCGCAGCTGGGCCGCGAGGCCTTGGGTACGGAGTGGGTCAAGCTCGAGGTGATCGCCGACGCGGACACGCTGCTCCCGGACCCGGTCGAGCTGCTGGACGCCGCCGAGCAGCTCGTCGACGACGGATTCGCGGTGCTCCCCTACACCAACGACGACCTCGTCACGGCCCGTCGCCTCGCCGACCTCGGCTGTGCCGCCGTGATGCCGCTGGGCGCGCCGATCGGCACCGGGCTCGGCATCCGCAATCCCGGTGCGATCGAGGCGATCTGCGCAGCGGTCGACGTGCCGGTCGTCCTCGACGCCGGAGTGGGTACGGCGTCGGACGCCACCCTCGCGATGGAGCTCGGCTGCGACGCCGTACTCGTCGCGACCGCCATCACCCGGGCCGAGTCGCCGGCTCGAATGGCGGCCGCGATGCGGCAGGCCGTCGAGGCCGGCTGGCTGGCCCGCCACGCGGGCCGGATCCCGCGCCGGTCCGAAGCACAGGCCTCGAGCCCGACCGAGGGGCTGATCGGCTCGTGAACCCCAACTCCCGCCGAGATTACGTGTTTGGCCAACGCGGTCGGGACAGTAACGCGACATCGACGCGAGGACGTGGGGCAAATACGCAATCTCGGCGTGAAGAACGGGCGGGCGCATGCTGACGCTGCCGCGGCTGCTCCTGCTGACCGACCGGAGCCAAGTCCGGCCGGGCCGACGGCTCGTCGACGTGGTCGCGTCCGCCGTCCACGGCGGTGTCCGCGCGATCCTGCTGCGGGAGCGAGACCTGCCGCCGCCCGAGCGGAAGCAGCTCGCCGAGGAGCTTCGGGCCACTCTCGACCCGGTGGGCGGCGTCCTGCTCGCGGCGAGGCCGATGCTCACCGGCGCCGACGGCGTCCACCTGCCGGTCGGTGCCTCGATGCCCGGCGACGGCGACCGGCCGGACCTCGTCGGCCGCTCCTGCCACAACGCCGACGAGCTCGCCGCGGCGGCGGCCAACGGGTCCGACTACGTCACACTGTCGCCGGTCGCGGAAAGCGCGTCGAAGCCGGGCTACGGTCCGGCGCTCGGCGCCGAGCGGTTCGGCGCGCTGGCCGGTCGTACATCGATCCCGGTCTTCGCCCTCGGCGGCGTCACAGCGTTCAACGCGGCGACCTGGCTGCGCGCCGGCGCCCACGGCGTCGCCGTCATGGGTCCGATGATGCGGGCCGACGACCCTGCCGACCTGGCGACCGCCTACCTCGACGCGATGGGAGCCCTGACATGACCACACCGCCGATCGCCCTCACCATCGCGGGTTCCGACTCCGGAGGGGGCGCCGGCATCCAGGCCGACCTCACGACGATGGCCGCACTCGGGACGCACGGCACGAGCGTCATCACGGTCATCACCGCGCAGAACACGGCCGGTGTCCAGGGCCTGCATCCCCTGCCGGCAGCCGTCGTCGAACAACAGCTCGCCAGTGTCCTCGACGACCTCGCGCCGGCTGGCGTCAAGTGCGGGCTGCTCGGCACGCCCGAGCTGATCGGGGTGGTCGCCGACGCGGTCGACCGGGGCCTGCCGCGACCCGTCGTGGACCCGGTGCTGATCGCCACGAGCGGAGACGCTCTCACCGTCGGCGACATCACCGACGTCGTCGCCGCCTATCGCGAACGGCTGCTGCCGCGGACGCGAGTCCTCACGCCGAACCCGGAGGAGGCGGCATCGCTGCTCGGCGGCGGCGCGGTCGACACGGTCGGTGACCGACGCAGGGCCGCCGCCGCCCTGCTCGCCCTCGGACCCGACGCGGTCGTCATCACCGGCGGTGGCGGCAGCGGCACCTCCATCGACGTGCTGGCCGACGCCGAAGGCATCGACGAGATCAGCGATCCCGCGATCGACACCGCCAACGACCACGGTTCGGGGTGCACCCACTCGGCGGCGCTGGCCGCGCTGCTCGCGTCCGGAGTCGACGTCCGCGCCGCCTGTCGAGGGGCGCACGACTTCGTACGCGAGCGGCTGACCGACTCGCGGCCCTGGCGACTCGGCGCCGGCCGTGGACCCGTGTCGCACGTGTTCTCCGCGGCAGTCGGCGAGCGATGACCGGTCAGGGTCGCCGGTAGGCGTGCCAGCGGATCGGCCCGATGGGCAGTGGCGTCCGGGCCGGGTCGCCGAGCTCGCCGGTCGCCCAGGCCCGGACCTCCTGCACGGCGGCCAGCCGATGCTCGTCCGACAGTGGCCACGTCCACGAGAAGAGATTGGACTCGATCGCGTCGAAGTAGTCCGCGACGGACCACCGGGACGGCTGCGGGATCGGCCGGAGAGTCTGCGCCGTCCAGCCCTTCCCGGACAGGGCGGTGTCCAGCTCGTCGAGGTCGTCGAGCCCGATGAACATGCCGGTCAGGCCCGCCGCCCGGCGGAGCCGCCGGTCGAGCTCCGCAGGCAGACCGGTACGCGGCCGCCCCCTCGAGGCCAGCAGGACTCCGCCCGGCGCGAGCACCCGCCGCACTTCGTCGATGGCGCCACGCCAGTCGCGTACGAGATGCAGCACGTGACAGGCGAGCACGCCGCCGAAGGTCTCCGACCCGAAGGGCAGCCGGACCGCATCGGCCTCGACCGCCCGGACACCGGACCGCTTCTCCGCGAGGACGCGCAGCATCTCGCGGGACAGATCGATCCCCACGACCCGGTGCCGGTCGGCGAGCGGAGCGCTGATCCGCCCGGTTCCGACGCCGATCTCGAGAACGGGCCGGCCGGCGTCACCGAGCTCACCGAGCAGCAGTGCGGTCTGGGCCTGCGCCACCTCCGGCGGCAGCCCTCGGGTCGCGTCGTAGAAGCCGGCCGCCCGGTCGAAGGACACCGACTCGGAAGCTCTCGCGTTCATCGTCGCCATCCTCGCAGGGGCCACCGACGCGCAAGCGAGCCCATGACATGCGAAGACCCGGCCACGCAGCACGTGACCGGGCCCGCGTCAGAAGCCGTCAGGCCAGCTTGACCTCGTGAGCCTCCCGGCCCTTGGGGCCGTCGACGACCTCGAACACGACGGCCTGGCCGTCGTCGAGAGTCTTGTAGCCGTCCATCGCGATCTTCGACCAGTGGACGAAGACGTCATCCTCCCCTTCCACTGCGATGAACCCAAACCCCTTGTCGGCGTTGAACCACTTCACGGTGCCCTGCACCATTGCCACTCCTGATACGTCGTGCTGAGTCGAACGCCCGCGACCCTATCCCACCTCAACCTGGCGGATGCGACGGACCAGGCCAGCTGCTACCGCGGCGTAGGATTCCACGACTTCGGGCACGGTGTCGGGGTAGATACCCGGCTCGACGAGCTCGGCCTCGCTGACCAGCCAACGGCCGTCGTCGGCCCGAAGGAAGTCGATCCTCGCGTACGGCAGCTCGGCTCCGATCAGCCGCGACGAGACGGCGACCGTGTCGACGGCGATCCCGGCAACCTCGGCGTCAACGGCGACGGAGCGGAACTGCCCGCCGTACTCCTCATGGACCCGGATCTCGCCCTCGGCCGCCCGCTTGGCGACGGCACCGGCGACCCGGCCGCCGATGACGAAGACGGTCAGCTCGCCCTCGGTCAAGACGCTGGGCAGGAACGGCTGGACAATCTGGTCGAACTGATCCGGCCGGCCGTTCCAGACGGCGTTTGACGGCCGCACCTCGAGTCCGACGCCGCCGGCGCCGACCGCGGGTTTCACGACGACCCGGTCGGAGCCGAGGACGGTCTCGTCGATCGGGTCGCCCGGCCGGCCCACGAAGGTCGGTACGCAGGGCACGCCCTCGCGGGCGAGGTCGACGAGGTAGCCCTTGTGGGTGTTCCACTCCAGCACCGGCAGGGTGTTGACCAGCCGCGAGAGCGACTCGACCCGGCGCGCCCAGGCGAGGAACTCCTCATGCCGCCCCGAGTAGTCCCAGGTGGTCCGGATCATGACCAGCGGCGTCACGGACCAGTCGACCTCGGGGTCGTCCCACACTTCCCACCGGCAGTCGAGGCCGTGTCGCCGCAGCGCCGACGTGACGGCGCCGCGCTCGCCGTTGGCGTCCGGCAGCCGCGCGCAGGTGACGAACGTGACGGCCGGACGTTCAGCCACCGGCGACGGCCGGGATGACCGAGACGGAGCTGCCCTCGGGTGTCGCGGTGGCGAGTCCGTCGGCGAACCGTACGTCGTCATTGCCGACGTAGATGTTGACGAAGCGCCGCAGCTCGCCCTGCTCGTCGACGATGCGGCCCTTGATCCCCGGATAGGACGTGTCCAGCGCGTCGATCACCTCGGACAGCGTCGAGCCGTCGACGGTGACCTGCGACTCGCCCTTGGTGTACGTCCGCAGGATCGTCGGCACCCGCACGCTCACGCTCATCCCCTGTGCTCCTCTCGCAAGTTGTCAGCAACTATTCGGGCCATAGCCCTAACTGTTGCTGACAACTTTGGAAAACGCCTCGGTAAACGCAGCATAGGTTGGCTCGATGGTGGCCGCCGGTCCGACCCGGTCGGCGACCGCGTCGAGTGTCTTGAGCCCGTCACCGGACTGGATGATCACCGTCTCGGCGCTCGGGTCGAGCTGCCCTGTCTCGACCAGCTTCTTCAGCGTCGCCACGGTGACGCCGCCGGCCGTCTCGGCGAAGATTCCCTCGGTCCGCGCCAGCAGCGCGATGCCCTCGCGTACCTCGTCGTCGCTCACGTCCTCGACGACACCGCCGGTGCGACGGCAGACGTCGAGCACGTACGGCCCGTCCGCCGGATTGCCGATCGCCAGCGACTTCGCGATCGTGTCGGGCTTCACCGGCCGCACGACGTCGTGCCCCGCACGGAACGCCTCGGCGACGGGCGAGCAGCCGGTCGCCTGGGCGCCGAAGACGCGGTACGGCCGCTCGTCGACGAGCCCGAGGTCGACCAGCTCCCGGAAACCCTTGTCGACCTTGACCAGCTGCGCACCGGACGCGACCGGGACCACGACCTGCTCCGGCAGCCGCCAGCCGAGCTGCTCGGCGATCTCGAAGCCGAGTGTCTTCGACCCCTCGGCGTAGTAGGGCCGGACGTTGACGTTGACGAACGCCCAGCCTTCCTCCTCACCGGCGATCTCGCTGGCCAGCCGGTTGACGTCGTCGTAGTTGCCCTTGACGGCGAGCAGCGTGCCGCCATAGACGGCGGTGGTGACCACCTTCGGGCGCTCGAGGTCGTCCGGGATGAAGACCACGCTCTTGATGCCGGCGCGAGCAGCCGCCGCGGCGACGGCGTTGGCGAGGTTGCCAGTCGACGGGCAGGCCAGGACGGT
>Ga0209382_10003237_pt1 | contig 22731 bp, 21 predicted proteins | sample SoiMetdeltSBSDD5_FD_187599 | JGI IMG/M metagenome (GOLD analysis project Ga0209382, IMG submission 187599) | Bulk soil microbial communities from a Populus tree surrounding site in Tennessee, USA - Soil MetaG P. deltoides SBSDD5 (SPAdes) (version 2) | ecosystem: Environmental > Terrestrial >...
GGCACCGGCACGCAACGGCCAGACGCTGACCGGTGCCGCGCTCTCGCCACCGCTGAACCCCGCGCCTCTACCGCCGTCGTCGTCGCCGCTGAGCCCGTTCCCGTCCTCGCACATGCCGGGCCCGGCGACGCTGCCCCCCGAGCTGGGTCGGGGCGGCCCGGTCCCGCCGGGTGCGGCGACCGCTCCGGTACCGACGTTCTCCGACAGCTACCGGGGCCCGATGCTGCCCCCGTCGCTCGACACGGGCCGCCTGGGGCCGTCGCCGCTGACCCACGACACGGGTCAGATCCCCACCATCGGCGCAGAGGCCCTGCCTCCCGACCTGAGCTGGGCGGCCGAGGATCATGCTCCGCCGATGCCGGCGCCTACTCCCGGCTCCCTGCGGGCCCCGTCGGGCCGGTTGATGGCCAATCCTCCCTCCCGGCCGGCCGGCAACGGTCGCAGCGACGAATTGGCGGTGCACGTCACCGCCATGACCCCTGACGCCCGTGCGGCGGTCGAGGCCACGCTCGGGCGGGCGGGTGGCGGTCCGGGTGGCATGCCGGGGGCCGGGGTGTCGCCCGAGCAGATCCACACCCGCAGCCAGCTGCTGAGCTTCCTCTCCACCGTTCGCCAGTAGCCCGACGCGACGACCTGCCTGCGTCCGGGCGGCTAGCGAGCGACGTCCCTACCCAAACGTTCGAGGTGGAACGTTGCTCGACGAGGTCGCTGTCGCCCTGGGTGCCGGGCTCGTCGGTGCCTTCGTGGTCGCCCCCTGGGCGGCCCAGGAGGTGCAACGCTGGATCGGTTGGCGGGTGGTCCTGCCGCTCCTGCTCGGTCGGGTGCCCGCGTGGCCGGAGGTCAAGGGGGCCGGTGGGGGCACGGACCTGCCGTACCTCCGGCCGATCCAGGTCCTGACCGGCACGGCGTTCGCCGTGCTGGGGCTGCGCTTCGGCTGGTCGCTCAGCCTGGTCCCCATGCTGATCCTGGCCACCGGGCTGGTGGCCATCTCTGTGGTCGACATCGTCTGCTGGCGCATCCCGAGCCGCTTCGTGTACCTGACCGGCGGGGGAGTGCTGGCCTGGGCGGCGTTCGCGGCGCTGGTCGGCGGCGAGCCCCGGTCGCTGGTCGGCGCAGCCATCGGCGCCGCCGTCTACCTACTGTTCCTCGGTGGGCTGCACCTGGTCTCGCCCCGGCTGCTCGGCTTCGGCGACGTCCGGTTGGGCGGGCTGATCGGGCTGGGGGTGGGCTGGATGGGCTGGGACCCCAACTTCCCGCTCAGCGAGCCCGTGAGCTGGTCGTTGTTCGCGCTGGTGGTGGCCAGCCTGGTCGGGATGATGGCGGGGATCGTGGTCCTGGTGGTGCGGTGGCGCCAGCGGCGCCTGTCCGGGCGAGCGTGGCGCGAGCCCTACCCGTTCGGGCCCTGGCTGTGTGTCGGCGGGCTGGTCACGATCCTGCTCGCCGCCCCTGGGCCGGTCTGACCCGCCCAGCCGGCTCGGGGCACCCCACCGGGCACGACCGGTAATCTCGGGCAGTGCTCCGGTTCCTCACGGCAGGTGAATCCCACGGTCGGGGTCTGGTGGTGATCGTCGAGGGCCTGCCCGCCGGGCTGCCGGTCACCGTCGAGGACATCCAACGCGAGCTGGCCCGGCGTCGCCTGGGCTACGGGCGGGGGCCACGGATGCGCTTCGAGCAGGACGACGTCACGATCGTCGGCGGGGTCCGCCACGGCCGGACCCTGGGCTCCCCGGTGGCGGTCGAGATCGCGAACACCGAGTGGTTCCGGTCCGACAAGTGGCACGACGAGATGGCCGTGGAACCGGGCCGGACCGCAGCGCCGCTGACCCAGCCGCGGCCGGGTCACGCCGACCTCGCGGGCATGCAGAAGTACGGCTTCAGCGACGCCCGCGACGTCCTCGAGCGGGCCTCGGCCCGCGAGACGGCGGCCCGGGTGGCGGCCGGGGCACTGGCGAAGAACCTGCTCGCCCAGCTGGGCGTCGCGGTCATCTCCCACGTCGTGCAGATGGGCTCGGCCCGGTCCAAGGCCGAGGAGCGGCCCACGCCCGAGGTGCTCGACCAGGTCGACTCCTCGCCGGTGCGGTGCTTCGACGCCGTCGCCGAGGAAGCCATGATCGAGGAGATCAAGGCGGTCGCGAAGGAGGGCGACAGCCTCGGCGGGGTGGTCGAGGTCCTCGTCTACGGCGTCCCGGTCGGCCTGGGCAGCCACGTCCACTGGGACCGGCGCCTCGACGGGCTGCTGGCCCAGGCGCTGATGAGCATCCAGGCCGTCAAGGGGGTCGAGATGGGCGACGGCTTCGAGGTGGCTGGCCGGCCAGGGAGCCAGGCCCACGACCCGATCACCTGGGACGCCGCCGACCGGCGCTTCCGCCGCACGACGACCCGGGCCGGCGGCATCGAGGGCGGCATGTCGACCGGTGAGCTGCTGGTGTGCCGGGTGGCCATGAAGCCCTTCGCGACCTTGAACCGCCCGGTGCTCACGACGGTCGACGTCGTGACCAAGGAGGAGACGGTCAGCTTCAAGGAGCGCACCGACGTGACCGCGGTCCCCGCGATGGGGGTGGTGGCCGAGACGATGGTGGCCCTGGTGCTGGCGGGCGAGGCGTTGCGGAAGTTCGGGGGTGACTCGCTCGACGAGCTGCTCCGCAACTTCCAGGCCTTCCAGACCTCGTTGCAGAGCGAGTGAGCCGTCGCCATGACTGCCGACCGTCACATCGTTCTGATCGGCCTGCCGGGGGCCGGGAAGACCAGCGTCGGGCGGCGGCTGGCCAAGGAGCTCGAGCGGCCCTTCGCCGACGCCGACGAGCAGCTGGAGCTGACGGCGGGCGCCACCATCCCCCGGCTGTTCCGCGAGCGGGGCGAGCAGGAGGTCCGGCGGTTGGAGGGCGAGGTCCTCGCCGGGCTCCTCAGCCGGGACTGCCCGCTGGTGGTGTCGGCGGCCGGCGGGGCCGAGATCGACGACCAGACCCGCTCGCTCCTGGCCGAGGCCGCCGTCGTGGTGTGGCTACGGGGTTCGATCCCGTTCCTGGTCGACAGCAGCGACCCCACCCACCGTCCGCTGCTGGTCGACGGCCACGAGCGGGGGCTGGAGCGGCTGGACGCCGAACGCGCGGCGCTCTATGCGCAGATCGCCGACCAGGTGGTGGACATCGAGCCCTTCCACACCGTGGACGACAAGCCCAAGCGGGCCATCGCCCGCCACATCATCGGCCTGCTCGGCCCGGGGACTGCGCCGTGAGGTGCCGCAGGAGCCCGTCCAGGGCCAGGAAGTAGCTGTCGCGGCCGAAGCCGCCGACGACGCCGAGGCAGACCGCGCTGAGCACCGACCGGTGCCGGAACTCCTCCCGGGCGTGGACGTTGGACAGATGGGTCTCGACCACCGGCAGCTCGACCGCGCTGATCGCGTCGCGCAGGGCGAGGCTGTAGTGGGTGAAGGCGCCGGGGTTGAAGACCACCCCGTCGGCCCAGTCCCGGGCCTCGTGGAGCGCGTCGACCAGCGCACCCTCGTGGTTGGACTGCACGTCCCGGAGCTCGGCGTCGCCCTCGGCCGCGTACTTGCGGAGGTCGTCGAGGATGTCGGCCAGCGTGTCGCTCCCGTACACCTCGGGCTCGCGGGTGCCGAGCAGGTTCAGGTTGGGACCGTTGAGGACCAGGATCTGGTGGGCCACCGCCCCGAGCCTACGGGCGACCCGCGTGACGCCGCAGCGTCACGCCCGTGACCCGCGTGACGCCGTAGCGTCGTTGTTGTGACCGGCCGCAACGTCGTGCTCACCGGGTTCATGGGCACCGGCAAGACCACGGTCGGACGGCTCCTCGCCGCCGAGCTGGGCTTCGAGCTGGTCGACACCGACGCGCTGATCGAGGAGCGCCACGGCCCGATCGCCGAGATCTTCGCCAGCCGGGGCGAAGCCGCGTTCCGCTCGATCGAGCGGGAGATCGCGGGCGAGCTCGCCGGCCGCACCGGCCTGGTGATCGCGACCGGCGGGCGGATGTTGCTGGACCCCGCCAACGCAGCGGTCCTCGGTGCCCAGGGTCGGGTGTTCTGCCTGGTGGCGGCCCCCGAGGAGGTGTACGCGCGGGTCAGCGCCGACCGGACACCGGTCGAGCGGCCGCTGCTCGCGGTGCCCGATCCCCGCCGGCGGATCGAGGAGCTGATGGCCGAGCGAGCGGCCGGCTACGGCCAGTTCCGCCAGATCCCCACCGACGGTCGGACCCCCGCCGACGTCGCCGCGGCCATCCTCGCCGTCCTCGACGTCTGATCGGGCGCATAGGCAGGTGGGCTGGCCTACGGTCGGCGGGAGGGGAGGAACGTCCACGAAGGGGGGAATCCGATGGACGATTCGTCGCTCGATCGGCGCGAGTTCCTGCAGGTCGGTGCGGCGGCCGCTGTTGTCGCCTCGCCGGTTGCCGCCACTCTCGTCACCGCCCGTCCGGCCAGCGCCGCGACCGAGCGCTGGGCCCATCCCGGCCGGGACATCGAGGAGGCCACGATCGCGCAGCTCCAGGCGGACATGGCCGCCGGCCGGCTCACCGCCCGCACGCTCGTGGGCCGCTACCTGGACCGGATCCGCCAGATCGACCGCCGGGGCCCGCGGCTCAACAGCGTGATCGAGATCAATCCGGAGGCCGAGAGCATCGCCCGGGCCCTGGACCGCGAGCGCCGCCGCGGCCACGTCCGGGGGCCGCTCCACGGCATCCCGATCCTGCTGAAGGACAACATCGACACCGCCGACCGCATGATGACCACCGCCGGCTCGCTGGCGCTGGTGGGCGATCCACCCGCGCAGGACGCGACGGTCGCCGCCCGCCTCCGGGCGGCGGGAGCCGTGATCCTCGGCAAGACCAACCTCAGCGAATGGGCCAACTTCCGTTCGTTCCACTCGGCCAGCGGCTGGTCGGGGCGGGGCGGCCAGACCCGCAACCCGTACGTCCTGGACCGCAACCCGTGCGGCTCCAGCTCCGGCTCGGGTGCGGCCGCCTCGGCCAACCTGTGCGCCGCCGCGGTGGGGACCGAGACCGACGGCTCCATCGTCTGCCCGGCGACGGCCAATGGCGTCGTCGGCATCAAGCCGACCGTCGGCCTGACCAGCCGGGCCGGTGTGGTCCCGATCGCCCACAGCCAGGACACCGTCGGCCCGCACGGCCGCACGGTGGCGGACGCCGCCGCGGTCCTCGGGGGCCTCGCCAGTACGGAGGCCGACCCCCGCGACCCGGCGACCGCCCCCCACCGGGACCTGGTGTTCGCCGACTACACACAGTTCCTCGATGGCGACGGCCTGCGGGGCGCCCGGATCGGCGTGGCCCGGGCCGGCGTGACCGGCTACAGCGAGGAGACCGACCGGGTCTTCGACGCGGCTGTCGAGGCCATGCGCGGCGCCGGCGCGGTCATCGTCGACCCCGCCGACATCCCGACCATCGATCAGATCAACGCCGGCGCCGAAGAGGTCACGGTCCTGGTCTACGAGTTCCTCCGGGACCTGGACGCGTACCTCGCGACCCGCACCGGGGTTCCCGTCGCCAGCCTGGCCGACGCCATCGCCTTCAACCAGGCCCACGCCGACCAGGAGCTGAAGTGGTTCGGGCAGGAGTGGTTCGAGCTGGCCGCCTCGGATCCCCACAGCCAGGCCGAGTACGAAGCCGCGCTGGCCGAGGCCCGCCGCATCGGTGGGACCGACGGCATCGATGCCGTCCTCCGCCAGCACGACCTCGACGCGATCGTCGCCCCGACCGGCTCGCCGCCGTGGACCACCGACCTGGTCAACGGGGACCACTTCCTGGGGGCCAGCTCCGCACCGGCCGCCATCGCCGGATATCCGCTGGTCGATGTACCGGCGGGCGACGCCTTCGGACTGCCGGTCGGCATCACCTTCATGGGCACGGCCTACAGCGAGCCGACCCTGATCAAGCTGGCTTCGGGCTTCGAGCACGCCACCGGCGCTCGCCGCAAGCCGGAGTTCCAGCCGACGCTGCCCACCTGACCCTGACTCGCCCCCCGGGACGAGAGTTGGCGTGCATCTCCCGGGGGTCAGCCGGGCTGGGCCTCCTAGGCTTGCATGGTGACCTTCGACCGTAAGGCCCTCGCCCCGATGGACGTCGCGGCGCGGGTCCCGCGCCTCCAGGCGCTGCTGGGCGAGGCGGGCTGCGACGCGCTACTGGTGACCAGCATCACCAACATCCGCTACCTCACCGGGTTCTCCGGGAGCGCAGCACTGGTCGCGGTCCCGGCGGCGGGATCCGAGGCGATGGTCTTCGTCACCGACGGCCGCTACGGCGACCAGGCCGCGGACCAGCTGCAGGGCGCAGGCGTCGAGGCTCGGATCGAGGTCGGGACCAGCGGCGCGGCGCAGCAGGCCATTCTCAGCGCGGCGCTGGGCGGCATCGGCCGGCTGGGCCTCGAGGCCCACAGCGTCACCTGGGGCCAGCAGCGGGCCTTCGCCGGTGAGTGGTTCCCCGCGGCCGAGCTGGTGCCCACCGAGGGCCTGGTCGAGGACCTGCGCCAGGTCAAGGACCAGGGCGAGGTGGCCCGCATCGAGGCGGCGTGCGCCATGGCCGACACCGCGCTGGCGGCGGTGAAGCACCGGCTCGGCGACCACCCGACCGAGACCGAGGTCGCGCTGGAGCTGGAGTGGCAGATGCGCCGCCTCGGCGCGGACGGAGCGTCCTTCGAGACCATCGTCGCGTCGGGGCCGAACGGTGCCCGTCCCCACCACCGGGCCGGTCACCGGCGGATCGAGGAGGGCGACCTCGTGGTCATCGACTTCGGCGCGCTGCTGGACGGGTACCACTCGGACATGACCCGCACCATCGCCGTCGGCGAGAGCTCGCCGACCCAGACCCACATGTGGGACGTGGTGCTGACGGCCCAGGCCGCCGGGGTGGCCGCCGTCCGGCCCGGGGCCAACGCCAAGGCGGTCGACGAGGCCTGCCGCTCGGTCATCCGGGACGTGGGCTGGGGCGACGCCTTCCTCCACGGGACCGGCCACGGCGTGGGCCTGGACATCCACGAAGCACCTCGGGTCGCGGCGACCGCCGATGCTACGCTCGCCGCCGGCCACGTCGTCACCGTCGAGCCGGGCATCTACCTGGCCGAGCACGGTGGGGTCCGCATCGAGGACACGGTGGTGGTCACCCCCGAGGGTTCGCGCATCCTGACGCGGGCGCCCAAGGACCGCAGCCTGTAGGAACGACCGGGAGAGCTCCCATGCCGGCCACGACCACCAACGACCTGAAGAAGGGCATGACCCTCGACCTGTCTGAAGGCCTGTTCCAGGTCGTCGACTTCCAGCACGTCAAGCCGGGCAAGGGCGGGGCCTTCGTGCGGACCACCCTGCGCAACGTGCGCACCGGCAACGTCCTCGACCGCACGTTCCGCGCCGACGAGCGCGTGGAGCAGGCGGTGGTCGAGAAGACCGACATGCAGTTCCTGTACCGCGACGGCGACGACTACGTGTTCATGGACAACCAGTCCTACGAGCAGATGCACGTGGGCCCGGCCGCGCTGGGCGACGCCACGAAGTTCGTGGTCGAGGGCTCGACGGTGCAGCTGCAGTTCTGCAAGGGCGACATCATCGGCACCGACCTGCCGGCGGCGGTCGAGCTCACCGTGACCCAGACCGAGCCCGGCATCCAGGGCGACCGCGTCTCGGGGGCCCGCAAACCCGCGACCCTGGAGACCGGGCTGGTGGTCCAGGTGCCATTGTTCGTCAACCAGGGCGAACGGATCCGGGTCGACACCCGTACCGGTGACTACCTCACCCGTGCCTAGTGTCGTGAGCTCGATCGACCCCGTGGGGGGACAGCCCGCGCCGGCGCCATGAGCGGACTGGAGCCCAGCGAGGTCGAGCTGCGCCGTGCCGCCCGGGAGCGGGCGCTCGAGCTGCTGTACGAGGCCGAGGTCAAGAGCCAGGATGTGGCCGCCCTGCTCGAGAGTCTGCCGCTGGCGCCCGCCCCGCTGGCCGACGAGCTGGTGCGGGGGGTCGCGGCCCACCGCGATCAGATCGACGAGCTGCTCGCCCGGCGGATCGCCCCCCGTTGGTCGCTGACCCGGCTGGCGGCCGTCGATCGCGCCATCCTCCGGCTGGGCGCCTACGAGCTCTTGCAGGCCTGGGACCGGTCGCAGGCGCTGATCATCAACGAGGCGGTGGTGCTGGCTCGCCGCTTCGGCAGCGACGACTCGCCGCGGTTCGTGAACGGGGTGCTGTCCGCGGTCGCCGCCGAGGTCCGTCCGAAGGTTTCCGACGAGCCGGAGCCCGAGGCTGAGGACGACGCCGGGGTCGAGCCATCGGCTCGCCGGGCGGACGCCCTGATCATCGACCTCGACGGGGTGATCCGGCACTGGGACCAGGAGGCGCTGCCGCAGGCCGAGCGGTCGCTCGGCATCGAGCCCGGGGCCATCGCGGCCGCCGCGTTCGAGTCCGGGCGCCTGGGCCGGGCCATGCGCGGCGAGCTGACCTTCGACCAGTGGGCGGCCGAGATCGGTGTCGCCGTCGGCGGCGCCGGCCGGGTTGATCCCGACGAGGTCGCGGCGGCCTTCACCGACGTGGGCTGGCGCATCGACGACTCGGTGATGGAGCTGGTGGACCAGGCCCGGGACCGGGTGCCGGTCGCGCTGCTGTCCAACGCCAGCTCGCGCCTGCTCGAGGACCTCCGCCGCTCCGGCATCGCCGACCACTTCGACCACGTGGTCGCCTCGGCCGACATCGGGGCGGTCAAGCCCCAGCCCGAGGCCTTCCTGGCGGCGACCGGACGGCTCGGCGTCGCCCCCGAGCGCTGCCTCTACGTGGACGACACGGAGGCCAACGTCGCCGCGGCGGGGGCCCTCGGCATGCGCAGCGTCCACTTCACCGGCGCCGACCAGCTGGCCGACGAGCTCACGGCCGCCGGCCTCCTGCCGTGATCGATCCGAGGCACCAGGTCCCGTTCGGCCGCGGCCTCGGCCTCGCCGAGCCGGGACCAGGTGCCTCGGGGGGCGGCCGGGTGGCTGCTAGCGTGCTGCCGAGCCCGTGAAGCAGGTCCGGTGAGACCTGGACGGAAAGCCCCGCACCGACGCGAGGAGGGGAGGTCCCCCGATGGCCGATCGTGAGCGCCGCAGCACGCCCCCCTTCGGGGGCGTTTTTGTTGCCCGCACCCAGGTTCTCGACGCCGAGGACGTCCGCCGGGCCATCTGGCGCATGGCCCACGAGATCATCGAGGCCAACCACGGCGGCGGCGAGCTCGTCGTGGTCGGCCTGCAGACCGGCGGCGTGCCCTTCGCCGCCGAGATGGTCAAGGCACTGGAGAAGATCGACGGCGAGGCGCCGCCGCTGGGCACGCTCGACGTCGCCTTCCACCGGGACGACATCGGGCTGCGCCCGGTCCTGCCCTCGGCGGTCACCGACATCCCCTGGGACCTGAGCGGCAAGATCGTGGTGCTGGTGGACGACGTCCTGTTCACCGGGCGGACCATCCGGGCCGCGCTCGACGCGGTCCACACCTACGGCCGGCCCCGCGCCGTGCAGCTGGCCGTGATGATCGACCGGGGGCACCGTGAGCTGCCGATCCGGCCCGACTACGTCGGCAAGAACCTGCCCACCCGGCGCGACGAGGTGGTCAACGCGACCCTCGACGGCGTCGACCTCGGCGAGATGTACAAGGACGGACGGTGAAGCACCTGCTGGGCATCGCCGACCTGACCGCCGGCGACATCGAGCACCTCCTCCGGCTCACCGATCACTTCGTGGAGGTCACCCGGCGGCGCATGCCGAAGGTCCCCGCCCTCCAGGGCCGGACGGTCTCGTGGCTGTTCTACGAGGACTCGACCCGCACCCGCCTGTCGTTCGAGCAGGCCGCCAAGCGCCTGTCGGCCGACACCCTGAGCTTCACCGTGTCGTCGTCGTCGGTCCGCAAGGGTGAGTCCCTGCGCGACACCGCCCTGACCATCGAGGCCATGGGCGTGGACGCGATCGTCGTCCGCCACCGCTCGTCCGGCGCGCCGGCGCAGGTCGCCCGGTGGGTGTCCGCCAGCGTCGTCAACGCCGGCGACGGCTGGCACGAGCACCCGACCCAGGCCCTGCTCGACTGCTACACGATGCGCGAGCAGCTCGGCTCGCTCGACGGTCGACGGGTCGCGATCGTGGGCGACATCGCCCACAGCCGGGTGGCCCGCAGCGACGTGCTGGCCTTCACCCGCCTGGGGGCCGAGGTCACGCTGGTCGCGCCGACCACCCTGCTCCCACCGAGCCTGGAGGGCTGGCCGGTGCGGGCCGAGGTGGATCTGGACCACGTGCTACCGCGGGTGGACGCGGTGTACCTGCTGCGCATGCAGCGCGAGCGCATGAGCGAGGCGCTGGTGCCGACCCTGCGGGAGTACACCGCCCGGTGGGGCCTGACCCGCCGCCGGGTGGAGCTGATGGACGAGAAGGCCATCGTCATGCACCCCGGCCCGATGAACCGGGGGGTCGAGATCGCCGCCGACGTCGCCGACCTGCCCCGGGCGGTGGTCATCGACCAGGTGCGCAACGGGGTGGCGGTGCGCATGGCGGTGCTCTACCAGCTGCTCGGATCCGGCCAGTCCCTGGAGGTCCCATCGCCATGACCATCGTCCTGAAGGGTGGGACGGTCGTCGACCGGTCGGGGGAGCGCGCCGCCGACGTGGTCGTCGAGGACGGCCGCATCCGGGCCGTCGGACCGGACCTGGCCTCCGGAGCCGCGGGGTCCGGCGACCGGGTGCTCGACTGCGCCGGCCTCCTCGTGCTGCCCGGCCTGGTCGACATCCACACCCACCTCCGCCAGCCCGGCCAGGAGGAGGCCGAGACCATCGAGACCGGTGCCCGCGCGGCGGCGCTCGGTGGGTACACCTGCATCGTGGCCATGCCCAACACCCAGCCGGCCATCGATTCCGCCGGCGTGGCCCGCGAGGTGCTCGAGCTCGGGCAGGGCACGTGCTGTGACGTCCGGACCGCCGCGGCGATCACCGTCGGGCGGGCGGGCGGGCAGCTGACGCCGATGGCCGAGCTGGCCGAGCTCGGGGTGCGGCTGTTCACCGACGACGGCACTGGCGTGCAGGACGCGCGCCTGATGCGCCGGGCCATGGAGTACGCCCGCGACCTCGGCGTGACGCTGGCCCAGCACTGCGAGGACGCGGCGCTCTCGGCCGGCGGGCACATGAACGAGGGTCCGGTGTCGGCCCGCCTCGGCATCCCCGGTGTCCCCGCCGAGGCGGAGGAGCTGATGGTCATGCGCGACATCGCGCTGGCCCGGCTCACCGTCGCCCGCGTCCACTTCCAGCACCTCTCGACCGAGGGCTCGGTGGCGATGGTGCGGGCGGCCAAGAGCCGGGGGCTGACCGTGACCTGCGAGGCCGCACCCCACCACTTCAGCCTGACCGACGAGTGCTGCTCGAGCTTCGACCCGGTGTTCAAGGTCAACCCGCCGCTGCGGACGGCCGCCGACCGGGCGGCGGTGGGCCGGGGCCTGACCGACGGGAGCATCGACTGCATCGCCACCGACCACGCTCCCCATGCCCCCGAGACCAAGGAGCAGCCCTTCGACGAGGCGCCCCCGGGGATGCTGGGCCTGCAGACGGCGTTGGCGCTGGCCCTCACCTCGCTGGAGCTGCCCCCGACCGAGCTGGTGGGCCTCCTGTCGACCCGGCCAGCGGCGATCGTCGGTGTCGAGGCCGAGCACGGTGGTCCGCTGGAGGCGGGTCGCCCCGCCAACCTGTGTGTGGTGGATCCCACGGCGAAGTGGGTGGTCGACCCGGACCGGCTGGCCAGCCGGAGCCGTAACACCCCGTACGCCGGGATGACCCTCACCGGCCAGGTACGGCACACGCTGCTGCGGGGCGAGCCGGTGGTCCTCGACGGTGAGGCCCAGCGCTAGTGGGATCTGATGCACTAGGCTGCATGACTATGCAACCGAGGGAGGGCGCCCTGGTCCTCGCGGACGGATCGGTCTTCGAGGGCGAGCTGATCGGCGCCCCACCCGGGGGCCGCGGCGTCGCTACCGGCGAGGTGGTCTTCAACACCGCGCTGAGCGGCTACCAGGAGATCGTCAGCGATCCGTCCTACGCCGGCCAGATCATCACCTTCACCTACCCGCACATCGGGAACTACGGGGTGAACCCGACCGACTTCGAGTCCCGGCGCCTGTTCTGCCGCGGCGTCGTGGTGCGCGACCTGGCCCGCCGGCACTCCAACTGGCGGGCCGACGGCGATCTCGACGGGTTGCTGCGGGCCTCGGGCCTGCCAGGCATCGCCGGCCTCGACACTCGGCGGCTGACCCGCCTGCTCCGGGAGCACGGTGCGATGCCCGGCGCGTTCGGCTCGGCGAGCGAGGCCGAGCTGCGGGCCGCGGCTGCCGCCGAGCCCGGCACCGACGGCATCGACCTGGTGGCGGAGGTCACCACCCCCGAGCCCTACGCGGTCGAGGGCCCCGCCGCCGACGCGCCGGCCATCGTCGCCTACGACTTCGGCATCAAGCGGACGATCCTGCGGCACCTGAGCCGCTACTTCCGCGTCGAGGTGGTGCCGGCCTCGACCACGGCTGCCGATGTGCTGGCCTGCGAGTCCCGAGCCGTGTTTCTCGCCAACGGGCCCGGCGATCCGGCGACCGTGCCGTACGCCGTCGAGGCCATCCGCGGCCTGCTCGGCGCGGTCCCGATCTTCGGGATCTGCCTCGGCCACCAGCTGCTGGCCCGGGCCATCGGCGCCGAGACCGTCAAGCTGCCCTTCGGCCACCACGGCGCCAACCACCCGGTGCGCGACCTGCGCAGCGGCACGATCGCGATCACCAGCCAGAACCACAACTTCGCGGTCGCCGCCGAAAGCCTCCAGGGCCGGGCCACGGTCACCCACGTGAACCTGAACGACGGTGTCTGCGAGGGGCTCCAGGTGCTCGATGCGCCGGCCTGGAGCGTCCAGCACCACCCCGAGGCCGGGCCCGGGCCCCACGACAGCACCTACCTGTTCGACGAGCTGGCCGCGGCCGTCGGCCTCGGCGCCGGAGCGGGAGCAGCGGTCAGGGTTGGGCTCGGGGCCGGGGGGAAGGGCTGATGCCCCGCCGCGACGACCTGGAATCGATCCTGCTCATCGGCGCCGGACCGATCGTCATCGGCCAGGCCTGCGAGTTCGACTACTCCGGCACCCAGGCCTGCAAGGTGCTGCGGGCCGAGGGCTACCGGGTGATCCTGGCCAACTCGAACCCGGCCACGATCATGACCGACCCCGAGTTCGCCGACGCCACCTACCTCGAGCCGCTGGACGCCGAGCACCTGACCCGCATCATCGAGCGCGAGCAGCCCGACGCGCTCCTGCCGACGCTCGGGGGCCAGACGGCGCTGAACCTGGCCATGGAGCTGGTGGCCAACGGCGTGGTCGGCAAGCCGGGCACCCCCGAACTGATCGGCGCCAACGCCGACGCCATCGAGACCGCGGAGGACCGGGAGCGGTTCAAGGCGGCCATGCAGGGCATCGGCCTGAACGTCCCCGCGTCCGCGGTCGCCCACTCCCTGGACGAGGCGCTGGAGGTGGTGGACGAGATCGGGCTCCCGGTGGTGATCCGCCCGGCCTTCATACTCGGCGGCAAGGGGACCGGCATCGCCACGACCCCCGCCGACTTCGAGCGCCTAGCCCGCAACGGCCTGGCCGTCAGCCCGATCAGCGAGATCCTCATCGAGCACTCGATCGCCGGCTGGAAGGAGTACGAGCTGGAGGTCATGCGGGACCGCACGGACAACTGCGTGGTCGTCTGCTCGATCGAGAACCTCGACCCGATGGGAGTCCACACCGGCGACTCGATCACCGTCGCGCCGGCCCAGACCCTCACCGATGTCGAGTACCAGGCGATGCGGGACGCGGCCTTCGCGTGCATCCGCCGGGTCGGGGTGGAGACCGGCGGGTCGAACGTGCAGTTCGCGGTGGACCCGACCAACGGCGAGATGGTGATCATCGAGATGAACCCCCGGGTCAGCCGGTCCTCCGCCCTGGCGTCGAAGGCCACCGGGTTCCCCATCGCGAAGATCGCGGCCCGGCTGGCGGTGGGCTACACGCTGGACGAGATCCCCAACGACATCACGCGGAAGACCCCGGCCAGCTTCGAGCCCACCATCGATTACGTCGTCACCAAGGTCCCCCGGTGGGCGTTCGAGAAGTTCCCGGGGACCGACGGCGTCCTCGGCACCTCCATGCAGTCGGTGGGCGAGGCCATGGCCATCGGGCGCACCTTCCCCGAGTCGCTGCAGAAGGCCCTGCGCAGCCTGGAGCACGGGCGCTGGGGCCTGGCCTGCGACCCGGGCGAGGATGCACTCGACCCGCTCGACGACGACGAGCTGCTCGCCCGGGCCTCGATCGCGACGCCGGACCGGCCGTTCCACCTCGAGGCGGCGCTGCGGCGCGGCATCCCGCTGGACGTCCTGGCCGAGCGGACCCGGGTCGACCCGTGGTTCCTGGACCAGATCCTGCGCATCGTGGAGGAGCGCTCCCACCTCGCCGCCGTCGGCCTGGACGGCATGGCCCGGCGGGACTGGAAGCGGGCCAAGCAGCTCGGCTTCTCCGATCCCCAGCTGGCCTGGCTGTGGGGAGCCGACCCGGCCGAGGTGCGCTCCCGGCGGCTCGCGGCCGGGGTCCGGCCCACCTTCAAGACCGTGGACACCTGCGCCGCGGAGTTCGCGTCCTCGACGCCCTACCACTACTCGACCTACGAGGACGAGGACGAGATCGTCCTGGGGGAGCGCCGCAAGGTCGTGATCCTGGGGTCGGGGCCCAACCGCATCGGCCAGGGCATCGAGTTCGACTACTGCTGCGTCCACGCCAGCTTCGCCCTGGCCGAAGCGGGCTACGAGACCGTCATGGTCAACTGCAACCCCGAGACCGTCTCCACCGACTACGACACCTCCGACCGGCTGTACTTCGAGCCGTTGACCCTCGAGGACGCGCTGAACGTCATCGAGGCCGAGCAGGCGGCCGGCGACCTGGTGGGGGTGATCGTGGCCCTCGGCGGACAGACGCCGCTCAAACTGGCGTCATCGCTGCCCGAGGGCCTCGTGCTGGGCACGTCGCCCCGCTCGATCGACCTGGCCGAGGACCGGGAGCAGTGGAGCGCCCTCTGCGCCCGGCTGGAGATCCCCCAGCCTGCCGGGGGCACGGCGACCAGCGTCGAGGAGGCGCTGGAGGTGGTGGCCCGCATCGGCTACCCGGCCCTGCTCCGCCCGTCGTACGTCCTCGGCGGCCGCGCCATGGAGATCGTCTACGACGAGGAGGGCCTGCGCCGGGCCATGGACGAGCTGGCGGCGTTCGGCTCGTTGGGCCGGGAGGGTGGCCTCTCGGCCGAGCGCCCGGTGCTGGTGGACCGGTTCCTGGAGGACGCCACCGAGGTCGACGTGGACGCCATCCGCGACAGCACCGGCGAGCTGGTCATCGGCGGGGTGATGGAGCACGTCGAGGAGGCGGGGGTGCACTCCGGCGACTCGGCCTGCTCGCTGCCTCCGTACTCGCTGTCGGCCGAGACGGTGACGGTCATCGAGGACTACACCCGGCGTCTGGCCGATGCCCTCGACGTCCGGGGCCTGCTCAACGTCCAGTACGCGGTGAAGCAGGGCCAGGTGTTCGTGATCGAGGCCAACCCCCGGGCCAGCCGCACCGTGCCCTTCGTGGCCAAGGCCACCGGCGTCCCCCTGGTGAAGGTCGCGGCCCGGGTGATGGTCGGGGCCACGCTGGCTTCCCTGCGGGCCGAGGGCCTCCTGTGCTCACCGGTGGGCGGCGAGGGCGGCCTGCCCCACGTCGCGGTCAAGGAGGCCGTGCTGCCCTTCAACCGCTTCCCCGACGTCGACACCGTGCTCGGGCCCGAGATGCGGTCCACGGGCGAGGTCATGGGCATCGATCGCACGTTCGGGCTGGCGTTCGCGAAGTCCCAGGTCGGTGCCGGTGACCGCCTGCCCCACGACGGGATGGTGTTCCTCTCCCTGGCCGACCGCGACAAGCCGACGGGCGTACGGGCGGCCCGGGGGTTCGTGGAGCTGGGCTTCGAGATCGCGGCCACGCCCGGCACGGCTCGCTATCTGGAGGACGCCGGCATCGGGGTGGTCCAGTGGGTGGCGAAGGTGGGCGTCGACGGCGAGCAGGACGGCGACCCGTCGCTGCCTACGGCGCTGGACCTGCTGGCCGAGGGCAAGGTGCAGCTGGTGGTCAACAGCCCCCGCGGCCGGGGTGCCCGGGCCGACGGCGCGTACATCCGCCGCGCGGCGAACGTCCACCGCGTGCCCTGCCTGACCACGGCCTCTGCGGCGGTCGCCGCTGCGGAGGGGATGCGGGACCGGGCCCGCCACGACCTCCGGGTCGCGACGCTGCAGGACTACCACGCCGACGAGGCCCGCCCGACCGCCGGCTGACCGGCGCTAGCCGCCTGGCTGGCCGCGCAGGCGTTCGACGACGCCAGCGGCGATGCGGTGGGTGGCCTGCGGGTCGAGGAAGTTCGCGGTGCCGACCTGGACGGCGGTGGCTCCGAGGTCCAGGTACTCGAGCGCGTCGGCCACCGAGAGCACGCCACCCGCGGCGACGATCGGCAGGTCGGGACACTGCCTGCCGACCGCTGCGACCAGCTCGGTCACGATGGGCTTCAGCAGCGCACCGGAGACCCCGCCGCCGTTGCCGCCGAGCGTCGGCAGCGGCTCCGGGAAGTGGCGGGCCGGGTAGGTGTTGGCGACGGTCACGGCGTCCAGGCCGGCCTCCTGGCACGCCCGGGCCACCGCGGGGACGTCCGGGGCATTCGGGGCCAGCTTCGCCCAGAGCCCGACGCTCGGGTCGGCCAGCCCGCGGACCTTCTGGCACACCGCGTGCGCTGCGTCGGGGTTGTGGGAGGGCAGATCGCCGGATGTCGCGAGGTTGGGGCACGAGAGGTTGATCTCCCAGGCCACCGGACCCGCCACGGCGGCCAGGAGCTCGGCGGCGTCCAGCAGCTCCTCGGGCGTGTGGCCCCAGAGGCTCGCGACCACCGTCACCCGCTGCTCCAGGAGCCGGGGCAGGGTGTGCGCGGCCCACGCGCCGACCCCGGGGTTCTGCAGCCCGATGTTGTTCAGCATCGAGCCCGCCGACAGCGGCCGCAGCCGGGGCGGGGGGTTCCCGGGCCACGGCTGGGCCGACAGCGACTTGACCACCAGCGCCCCGAGCAGCGCCGGGTCGCCGTAGGCCTGGTGCTCGAGCCCGTAGCCGTAGGTGCCCGCCGCCGGCATGACCGGGTTCCGCAACGTCGTGCGCCCGATGCGGACGGGGTGGTCCCACGGCGAGCTCACGACCGGCGACCGTACCAGCGGCCGATGCGGTCCCCGGCGGACCCCGCTCGGGCCGACCGGACGCCAGCACGGAGGCACGTAAGCTCGGGACCCACCCCGATGGGAGCCGCCCCATGTCTGAGACCAGGACCTTCAGCGAGGCACCGACCGGCCACCCGCTGCCCGACGAGATCCGCTCGCGGCTGGCCGTCGCCCTCGATGTCGACGACCTCGTCGTGGCCACCCGGCTGGCTCGCGAGCTCCAGCCCTGGTTCGGCACGGTGAAGGTTGGCCTCGAGCTCTACAGCGCGGCCGGCCCGGACGCGATCACCGCCTTCGTCGACCTGGGGCTCGACGTGGTCTGCGACCTCAAGCTCTACGACCTGCCCACCACGGTGGGCGGGGCGGCGAAGGTGCTCGGGGCACTGGGGGCCCGCTACGTCACCTTCCACGCGGCGGGCGGTGTGGCCATGCTGCGGGCGGGGGCCGAGGGGCTGCGGGAGGGCGCGGCCAGCGCCGGCCAGGACGAGCCGGTCCCCGTATCCGTGCTCCTGTTGCCCCACGAGGCCGAGCCGTCCGAGCACATGCTGCGGCAGCGGGTGATGACCGGGCTCGAGAGCGGCTGCACCGGGCTGTTCTGCGCGGCGCCCGACCTCCCGGTCATCCGGGAGATCGCGCCGGCGGCGACGCTGATCGCCGCGGGCATCCGCGCGCCGCGGGCACCGGTGGACGATCAGGCACGGGTGGCGACGCCCCGCGAGGCGCTCGACGCGGGCGCCGACCTCCTCGTCGTCGGCCGGGCGGTGACCCGGGCGCCCGAGCCCGACCAGGCCGCCGCGGAACTGCTGGCCGACTTGGCGGAGACCTGAGAAGCGACGGGCAGGGCCGGTGGGCGTGGTTTTCCGGCTCCAAACACCGTCGGTGGTAGTGGCGCGATAGGCACAGAGCGGTGGAGTAGGGTGCCGATCATGCCGAACCCTCCCACCTTGACAGCCGAGCAGCGCGAAGCCGCCCTGGCCAAAGCCGCCGAGGCGCGTCGTGCTCGGGCGGAGCTGAAAGAGAAATTGAAGATGGGGTCGATGTCGCTCAAGGACCTCATCGCCCAGGCCGACGACAACGACACGGTCGGCAAGATGAAGGTCCTCGCCGTGCTCGAATCCCTGCCGGGGGTGGGCAAGGTCCGTGCTCGCCGAGCCATGGAAGAGATCGGCATCGCCGACACCCGGCGGATGCGGGGTCTCGGCGAGGTGCAGCGCAAGTCGTTGCTCGAGACCTTCTCCTGAGCTCGACGAGCGTCGCGCCGCACTTGTTGCCTGGCTCGACCTCCCCGCCCGCTGGGGGCGGGCGCCACGATGGGGTGGTCACCGTGTCCGGCCCTCCCGGCTCGGGGACGACCACGGCCGCCTCCCACGTCGCCTCGCAGCTGGGCCTCGAGCTCGTGCCGGGCGGCCGGGTGTTCCGGGCCATGGCCGCTGAGCACGGGATGACCTTGGCGCAGTTCGGCGCCTATGCCGCGGCCCAGCCGGCGGTCGACATCGAGCTCGACCGTCGGCTGGCCGAACAGGCCCGGGCGGGCGGGGTGGTGCTCGAATCCCGGCTCGCCGGCTGGATCGCCGTCAACGAGCACCTGGACGGCATCCGCGCCTACCTCCAATGCGATGACCGCCTGCGAGCCGAACGGGTCGCAGTGCGGGAAGGCATCGCCGTCGACCAGGCGTTGGCCGAGAACGTCGAGCGCGAGAAGGTCGAGCACGACCGCTACCTCGCGCTGTACGGGCTCGATACGGGCGACCTCTCGATCTACGACCTGGTGCTCGATTCCGGCGTCCTGGGAGCGCGGCAGATCGCCGATCGGATCGTCGCCGCCGTGCGCTCCCGATTCCTGACTCACTGAGTCGGATTTTCGAGGCTCTCTGAGCAGGCGATATGCTTGTCCGCTGTTTCTCGCCCCTACTCAGGAGCAACCCATGGCTTCACGCCAAGACACCATGATGAGCCCGTCCATCGAGGGCCTTCTCGATCGGGCCGGGTCGAAGTTCGCGCTGGTCACCCTGTCGTCGAAGCGCGCCCGGGAGATCAACTCCTACTTCAACCAGCTCGGCGAGGGCCTCGGGGCGATCGTCCCGCCGCAGGTCACCTCGGTGGCCCGCAAGCCGCTGTCGATCGCCTTCGAGGAGATCGGCGGAGGCAAGATCGTCCCGGTCGATCCCGCCGACCTCGCGGCCGACGAGGCTGCCGGTGCCGACGGCGCCGAGGGTGGCGAGACCGGGGCTGACCTCTCGCCGGTCGCCGTGGACGGCGACGACGAGTAGCGGAGCAGGCGCGGGTCCGGGCGGGGAGAAGCCGCCGGAGAACGGATGCTGACTGGCAAGCGAATCGTGCTGGGGGTCTCGGGCGGCATCGCCGCGTACAAGGCCGTCGAGGTCTGTCGGCGGCTGGTCGACGCGGGCGCCCACGTCGCGCCGATCCTCACCCGCGGGGCCACGAGGTTCGTCGGCGAGGCGACGTTCGCCGCGCTGGCGTCCGAGCGGCCCCATACCTCGCTGTTCGACGATCCGGACCCGATCCCGCACACCCGCCTGGGCCAGAGCGCCGATGCGATCGTCGTCGCGCCGTGCACGGCCCGGGTCCTCGGGGCCTATGCCGCCGGCATCTCCAGCGATCTGCTCACCGCGACGCTGCTGGCCACCCGGGCGCCCGTGGTGGTCGCTCCCGCCATGCACACCGAGATGTGGGAGCACCCGGCGGTGCAGGAGAACCTGGGAACCCTGGTGCGGCGAGGCGTCCATGTCGTGGCGCCCGAGGAGGGCCGGCTGGCCGGCGGCGACCGCGGCAAGGGGCGGCTCGCGGCTCCCGAGACCATCGTCGAGGCCGTCGCGTCCGTCCTCACCCGGGGCCACGACCTCGAGGGCCTCAACGTGCTGGTCTCGGCAGGCGGGACCCGCGAGCCGATCGACCCCGTCCGCTACATCGGGAACCGCTCGTCGGGCAAGCAGGGCCATGCCCTGGCCCGGGAGGCCGCCGACCGGGGGGCCAAGGTGAGCCTGGTCACCACGACGGGCCTGTCCGGCCCGGCCGGCGCCGACGTCGTGCGGGTCGAGACCGCGGCCGAGATGGCGGCGGCCATCGAGACCCGGGCGGCGGCCGCGGACATCGTGATCATGGCGGCCGCGGTAGCCGACTTCCGCCCGGTCGACGTGGCCGACCAGAAGCTGAAGAAGCGCGACGGCGTCCCGCAGGTCGTCCTGGAGCCGACGCCAGACATCCTGGCCGCGCTGGGCCAGCGCAAGCCGCCCGGTCAGACCCTGGTCGGTTTCGCGGCCGAGACCGACGATCTGCGCAAGAATGCGGCGACCAAGCTTGGGGCCAAGGGTGCTGATCTCGTTGTGGCGAACGACGTCACTGCGCCCGGCGCCGGTTTCGAGCACGATACGAACCAGGTCACGCTGCTGTTCGCCGACGGCTCCGCCCATGAGCTGCCGATGGCGGACAAGCGAACCGTGGCCCGAGAGATCTTCGATGCCATCCTCGAACGAAGGAGCAACCGTTGAGCCTCCGCTGGACCTTCACGTCGGAGTCCGTCACCGAGGGCCATCCGGACAAGATGGCCGACCAGATCAGTGACGCGATCCTCGATGCGATCATCGCTCAGGACCCGATCGCCCGGGTCGCCTGCGAGACGATGGTGACGACCGGGCTGGCGATCGTCGCCGGCGAGATCACCACCAGTGCCTACGTCGAGATCCCCAACATCGTCCGCGAGACGATCAAGGGCATCGGCTACGACCGGGAGTCGGTGGGCTTCGACGGCAACACCTGCGGCGTGATGACGTCGATCGATCCCCAGTCGCCCGACATCGCGCAGGGTGTCGACCAGGCCTACGAGCACCGCAGCGGTGAAGCCGAGGAGGATCTCGACAGCCAGGGCGCCGGCGACCAGGGGATGATGTTCGGCTACGCCTGCGACGAGACCGACGACCTGATGCCCATGCCGATCTGGCTGGCCCACCGGCTGGCCCACCGGCTGGCCGAGGTCCGCAAGGCCGGCATCCTGCCGTACCTGCGGCCGGACGGGAAGACCCAGGTCACCCTGGACTACGAGGACGGCCGGCCGGTCGGCATCCGCACCGTGCTGATCTCGACCCAGCACCAGCCGGGCCTGGACGCCGAGACGCTGATCAAGCCGGACCTCGTGGAGCACGTCATCCGCCCGCTGCTCCCGCCGGAGTTCGTGGACGACAACTTCAACGTCCTGGTCAACCCGACCGGCAGCTTCGAGCTGGGCGGCCCCCACGCCGACTGCGGGCTGACCGGGCGCAAGATCATCGTCGACACCTACGGCGGCGCCGCCCGTCACGGCGGTGGCGCCTTCTCGGGCAAGGACCCCTCCAAGGTCGACCGTTCGGCCGCGTACGCCGCCCGCTGGGTGGCCAAGAACGTGGTCGCCGCGGGTGCTGCGGAGCGGTGCGAGGTGCAGGTGGCCTACGCCATCGGCGTCGCCCATCCGGTGTCGCTGCTGGTGGAGACGTTCGGCACCGAGGCCGTCGACCCGGCCCGCATCGCCGATGCCGTCCGCGAGGTCTTCGACCTGCGGCCGGCGGCCATCATCCGCGACCTCGACCTGCGGCGGCCGATCTTCAAGCGCACCGCGGCCTACGGCCACTTCGGTCGCAGCGAGAAGGAGCTGAGCTGGGAGCAGACGACCCGGGTCGACGACCTCAAGAGCGCCCTGTCGCTCTGACCCGTCCTTGACCGGCCGACCGTCCGAGCCGTCGCTGTTCGAGGCGGAGCCGGCCGGGAGCGACGGGGAGGCACCGCTCGATCGCCGGGTCGTCCGGGTCCTGCCCGACGAGCCGGCCATCAGCAAGACCTTCGACTACCTGGTCCCCGAGGCTTTCGGGGACCAGGTGCGCGTCGGCACCCGGGTCCGCATCGCCCTCGGGCCGCGCCGGGTCGGCGGCTGGGTGGTCGCCACAGACGTGGTGGCGCCGCCCGATGTCGCCTTGCGACCCCTGGCCAAGCTGTCGGGGCTGGGGCCGACCCCGGAGCTCATCGAGCTGGCCGACTGGGCCGCCTGGCGGTGGGCCGGTCGGCCGGCGTCCTTCCTGCGCACCGCATCGCCCGATCGGGTGGTCGATCGCCTGCCGTCACCCCTCCATCCCGGCCTCTCCGACACCCGCGCGGCCCGAGGCGAGAGGTCCCGAGTGGCCGAGGCTCAGCCGGCCGACGACGGGACCTATCGCCTCGGGGATGCGACGGTCATCCGGGAGGCGTTCGCCGCCGAGCGGGCGGTGCTGCGGCTGCCGCCGGCAGTGGACGTGGCGGCGGTCGCGGTCGAGGCGGCCTCGCTCGGCCACGCGCTGGTGCTCTGCCCGAACCAGGAGCTGGTCGGCACGGTGACCCGGCGGCTGCGGCAGGCGGGAGTCGGCGTGGCGGTCCATCCAGGCGGCTGGGCGCAGGGCGCGGCGGGGGCGACGGTGGTCGGGACCCGG
>Ga0209382_10003241_pt1 | contig 22717 bp, 20 predicted proteins | sample SoiMetdeltSBSDD5_FD_187599 | JGI IMG/M metagenome (GOLD analysis project Ga0209382, IMG submission 187599) | Bulk soil microbial communities from a Populus tree surrounding site in Tennessee, USA - Soil MetaG P. deltoides SBSDD5 (SPAdes) (version 2) | ecosystem: Environmental > Terrestrial >...
GGCACTCATCACCTCGACCCGGGCGCTGGCCAGCGCGGTGAGCGGCGCGTACAGCCGGGTGAGGAGCAGAGCCAGCGCGACGACGGCGCCGGTGTCGAGCTGTCCGCGTAGCGCGTAGAACCCGCCGAGTCCGTAGACCAGGGCGAGTGCCAGCGCGGACACCAAGGTCAGCGCGGTGATGAAGACCCACTGCACCATCGCCGTCTTGACGCCGATGTCGCGCACTCGCCGAGCCCGCGACTCGAACTCCGCCGACTCGATCGTGGGCCGGCTGAACAGCTTGACCAGGGTGGCGCCGGGAGCCGAAAACCGCTCCGTCATCTGGTTGCCCATCGCGGCGTTGTGGTCGGCCGCCTCCCGCTCGAGCCGCGCCAGCCGCGATCCCATGAAGCGCGCCGGGAGCACGAAGACCGGAAGGAGAAGCAGTGTCAGCAGCGTGACCTGCCAGGAGATGCTGACCATGACGGCGAAGGTCAGGAGGACCGTGACGAGGTTGCTCACGACGCCGGACAGCGTGTCGCTGAAGGCCCGCTGGGCGCCGATGACGTCGTTGTTGAGCCGGCTGACCAGGGCGCCGGTGCGAGTACGGGTGAAGAACGCGATCGGCATCGTCTGGACGTGGTCGAAGACCGCCGTACGCAGGTCGAGGATCAGCCCCTCACCGATCCGGGCGGACAGCCAGCGGCTGAGGAGGCCGAGCGCCGCCTCCGCGATGGCGATCCCCGCGATGAGGACGGCGAGGCCCACGACCAGGCTCTCCGACTCGCCGTCGACGATGGCGTCCACGACGCGACCGGCGAGGATCGGCGTCGCGACCGTGAGGATCGCGACGAGGACGCTGAGGACGAGGAACTGGAAGAGCTGCCGCCGGTGTGGCTTCGCGAACGACGCGATCCGCTTCAGGGTGGCCCGCGAGAACGGCCGCCGCTCCTCCTGCGCATGCATCGCGTGGTAGAGCGACGTCCACGCGGTGACCTCCATGTCCATCGCGATACCTCCGAGTCGATCAGGCGCAAGGGTGCAACAACGCGCGTCGTCGATGTCATCCTCGAACCTCAGGTGCGGTTGAAGTCAAGGCGATGTCGCCGGGCGCCCGTTGGCGCTCCCGTCGGAATGGACCAGGGCCGGTGCCGAAAGTCATCGGTCCGCGCCGCACGCCGAAGTGTTGGCGTGAGATTGCGCCAACTCCTGTCGGACCCTGCAGTATTGCGCCAACACTTGCGCGCGGTTGTGCTCGGACCTGCCTGCCGGCGCCCGGGAGAAGCCATGGCCGACGACCTCGTGACGCTCGCGGACGGGCGTCGAATGCAGTTCTGGCGCGGCGGGAGCGCGACGGGGCCGCCGGTCGTCTTCCTCCCCGGTACGCCGGACAGCCGACTCGCCGCGCTGTCGGGTGCGGCGGCGGCAGATCGCGTCGGGATCGACCTGATCGCGGTCAATCGACCGGGGTACGGCCGGTCCGATCCCCTGGCGTCCGACCACGTCTCGGTCGCGGACGACGTCGTCGGGGTCGCCGATGCGCTCGGCGTCGGCCGGTTCGCCGTACTCGGGATGTCCCTCGGCGGGCCGTACGCACTGGCCTGCGCCGCGCGCCATCCACAGCGGGTCACGGCCGCTGGCCTGGTCGCGTCCCCCGCGATCGCGCCGGAGCTGGATCCGCCGTGGCACCGGGACGACCTGGACGCGGAGCAACGGGAGTTCTTCACCCGGCTCGCCACGAGTACGGTCGACGCAGCCGTCGAGCAGATGCGGCCGGATTTCGAGGCGTATGTCGCTCAGCTCGCACCGGACGACCTGGACGACGCGGCGCTGGCCAACCGCTTGGCGCGCCAGCTGCATCCGCTCGACGCCCGGCTGACGGCGACGCTCACCGCTGCCGACGTCGCCGCTGCGACTCGCGAGGCATTGACGCAGACCGAGGGCTATCTGCGCGACGCGGCCGTCACGTTCCGGAGCTGGTCGTTCCGGCCCGAGTCGGTGCGCTGTCCGACGTGGCTCTGGTACGGCGACCTCGACGTCAACGCGCCGGTACGCAACGGGCGGTGGCTCGCCGAGCACGTGCCGGGCGCGAGGCTCGTCGTACGCGAGCAGACCACCCATATCGGCACTCTCCTCGAGCACTGGGACGACATCCTGGCGACCCTGCGCGACGCCGAGTCGAGCCCCTAGGACGGGGCGGTGTCCGGCTCGGATCGGCGCCAGTCCGCCGTCAGGGTCCGGGCGATGTGGTGGCGGGCCGCTCGGCCGTGTCGGGTCGGAAACAGTGGGTAGCAGTGATGGCCGCGGGAGAGTTCCTGGTAGTCGACGTTGACGCCGGAGGCCCGGGCCCGGGCGACGAACTCGCGGCAGTCGGCGTTGAGGATGTCGTGGGTGCCGCTGTAGACCGTGACGGGAGCGAGGCCGGCGAACTCGCCGTGGATCGGGCTGACCCGAGGGTCGGCAGGATTCAGGTCACCGGCGTAGATCCGGCCGGCCTCGGCGAGCCCGGGCGCACCGAGTACGGCGTCGTGCGGGTGGACGTCATGGATCGCGGGGTTGCTCATCGTCGCGTCCAGCCACGGCGAGACGAGGACGAGCCGCCGCGGCTGCCGGTGGTGTTCGTCGCGGAGGTGCTGGGCGACGGCGACCGCGAGACCGCCGCCTGCGGAGTCGCCCATGAGCATCACGTCGGGACCGTGCTCGGCGAGCAGATCAGCGGCGACTCGGGTCGTCGTGGCGACCGTCTTGACGGCCGTGCGATAGGGCGCGAGCGGGAAGATCGGCACCACGAAACGCGCCGGCGCCTCGACGGCGAGCTTCGTCACGAGCGTCCACTGCAGCGCGTCGATCTCCTCGATATAGGCGCCGCCATGGAGATAGAGCACGCGTACGGCCGGATCCGTGCCGCCGCGTGGAGTGAGCTGGTAGCAGCGCCAGCCATGCCGGATCTCGAGGCTGATGTCGACCTTGCGATCGAGCCGGCGTGGCGGCGCGAACGGCTCCGGACGGACCATCCGTCGTTTGACGTCACGTCGCACCCGTTCCGGACTGTCCAAGCTCCGCTTGTGTCGAAGGATTCGGAGCGCCGCCCGGCTGGCGTGTGCCGAAGGGCTGTAGCGGACGATCGAGCGGAGCCGCATGAGCTACGTCCGCTCCGGTCTGTCGCCGGCGACGAAGCCGCGAACGGTGTCGGCGTAGCGCTCGGGCTCCTCGAGCTGGACGAAATGCGCCGACGCCTCGAACACCTCGACCCAGCCGCGCGGCACCTCGGCCCGGAACCGTGCGATCTCGGTGGGGCTCGTCACCGGATCGGAGCCGCCCCGGATCAGCAGCGCCGGCTGCTCGACCCGCGGCAGCAGGGGCAACAGCGACTCGGCGAAGCTCGCAGACTTCGTCACCGCCTCGGAGTGGCGCGAGCCGCGCTCGTGGTAGGTCTCGTCGACCGCAGCCGACGGGAACGGGCCGCCCGGCTGCGCGATCAGGTCGGTCCGCTTGATGTAGAGCTCGTCGCGCCGGTCGCCGAGGGCACCGAGCACCGCCATCCGTCGTTGCCAGGTCGCGTGATCGAGCACCGGCGGATCGGCAATGATCGCCCGCACCTCCTCGACCGCCTTGGTCTGACCCAGCTCCGCAAGCATCGGCAGCGCCAGTTCGAGCATGTACGGCATCCCGTACGCGTGATCCCACGGTGGGCAGTCGAAGATCGCCGTCGTGACCGTCTCGGGATGCCGCGCCGCGTAGCGCAGGGCGAGCCGGGCGCCGAAGGAGTGGCCGAGGATCGCCCATCGCTCGATCCCGAGCGCCTCGCGGAGTGCCTCGAAGTCGTCGACCAACTGGTCCTCGGTCAGCGAGGCGTCGTCGGGCAGTGGATCCGAGAACAGCACCCCTCGCTGGTCGACGCCGATCACCCGCAGGTCCTTCGCCAGGCGGTCGCCCTGGCAGGTCATGAAGTCAAAGCACCCCTGGCCGGGTCCGCCGTGGAGGTAGAGCAGCGGCGGTGCGTCGGCGGTGCCGCGCTCGTCGACGTGCAGGCGAGTGCCGTCGACCGCGACGTACCTCCCGGGCGGGCCGTCTCCCATGCCGGAACAGTAGCCGTGCCAGGCGACTGTGGAGCGGATTCCGCCGTAGGCGTAACGAGCTCAGATCAGTTCTCGACGCAGGTCTCGCGATAGTCCCGATCGGGGAAGGCCGCCGTCCATTCGTCGTCGGTGAAGTTGCGGCCGGCGACGGCGCAGGCGTGTGCCTCCCAGGCGGCTGGATCGGTCTCGAGGCTGATGACCGATCCGTCCTCGTACGCCAGGACCAGTGTGTGTCCGTCATCGAGGTAGACGGCCGTCGACCGCAGATTCGGCTCACCGGGCTGGACTCGAGCGAACGGTACGACCTCGGTTGAGTCCGATAGCGTGACCTGCCCGTCGAAGCCGACGCTGACCAGCGTCTCGCTGTCCGGCGAGAAGGTCACCCAGCCGACCGGACCGTCGTGGATCGGGTCACGGGTGCGGGCGATTTCGTTCCCTGTGGCGACGTCGATCACTCCGACTCGTCCGTCGAACCCGCCGTACGCATAGAGCTGGCCGTCGGCACTGAAGTTCGCTCGTACCCCCCAGCTGGCAACGTGAACCGTGCGGAGTACGAGCCCGTCGTCGAGGTCCGCGAAGACGACGTCGGTGCCCGCACCGACGTCGGTGCTGTCGCCGGTGACCGCAACCATCCCGTCGTGCGTCGTGCGGAGACCGGCCGGCGTGACGTCCAGGTCGAGAGTTCGGCCAGTTGGCTCGAGCGTGTGCGCGTCGAGTTCGCGGACCAGCCCGTCCTCGTCGGCTACGACGATGTGCTCACCGTCGGGCGTGTACGCGATCGCGCCCCGATTGAAAATGCTGCCCCCGCCCGGCGCAGGGGAGGGGCGGCCTGGCGCCTTGGCAACGCTCTCGCCGGTCTCGACATCCCACAGCTCGACAGGTCCTTCAACGCTGACCGTGGCCAGCTGGCGTCCGTCTGGCCGATAGACCGCCCACGAAAGTTCGTCTCCCTCGGTGGGAAGTTCCATCGTCTTGCCGGTGCCGACGTCGAGGAGCCGTGGCTTGCCTTGGAAGAAGGCGCTGGTGGCGCTGGGACTCAGTAGTGGAGCGCCCTCGTCGGGGGATTGGTCCTGTCCGGGCTGGACGAGCTGTCGGGCGAGACCACGCGTGCGGTCGAGGTCCCAGACGATGGTGGTGCCGTCAGCCCCCGCGGTGTAGAGCTGCAGGTTCTTGTCTCGGCCGAACTCGACGGCATGCACGCTGCCGACATGGGCCCGAAGCTGCTGGACCGCCTCACCTGTGGCCGCGTCCCAGACGATCGCGGTCTGGTCGTTGCTCACGGTCGCGACGAGACTGCCGTCGGGGCTGAACGCCGCCCCGGTCACAGCCGCCGCATGGCCGCTCAGCTCGGCAGTCGCCGTCCCCGTCGTGGTGTCGATCAGACGTACTCCGGTCTCGCGAGTCACGACCGCCAAGGTCTCGCCGTTCGGGCTGAGCGCGAGCGCCGCGGCGCCGTCGAATGACCCGACGCGATCACCGGTGGTCAGGTCGAATACTTCAGTCGGCCCCGCGCCGCCGGCGTACAGTCGACGACCGTCGGGCGAGAACGTGACCCAGCCCTGCACATTGCGCTCCGGCGTCACCTCGCGAAAGTCGCCCACGTCGGACACGCTCAGACGCATCATCGGCTCGTCGGGGCGATCCACCTGCCAGACCGCAACGTTGTTGCCTTCGTCGAACGGCAGTGGCCCGATGGCCGCGATCAGATCCCCCCGTGGGGAGTAGGCGACGTCCGCCGCCGGCTCGCCCAGCCCTCGGTAGGTGACACCGGTCGATTCCAGCGTCTGCGCGTCGTATGACGTGATGCCGAACCTGCAACGAGCGCCGATCCAGCAGTCGGTGTCGAACCACGAGACCGCGACCTGGCTGCCGTCCGGACTGTACGTGGCCGCCCGATAGGTCGTTCCTTCACCTCCAAGGGTGGCGACGGGAGTACGGTCGGCGAGGTCATACGTGGTGACATCTTCGAGGTTGTCCACCACGACGGCCCGTTCGCCGTCGGAAGACAGGTCCAGGTCCATCAGCCGCGCCCCCTCACCGCGGATGACGCCGGCGACCGACGGGCTTCGCTGGATGGTGTTGAGCAGGTTGCCGCGGGTCTCCGGACTATCCCAGAGGTGGACACTCTCGACAGCGAGAAGCAAGGCTCGGTCGTACGACGGCTCGACAAGTGCCCTCGCACCGGCGCGTCGCGCGTCGGCCTCCGTCGAGCGTTCATCGGCCCGCTGCCGCTGGTCGACGGCGACCAGCCAGGCCGAGGCTGCGAGGACGGCGAGCGCCGCGACGGCCGCGGTCAGCCATCTGAGCCGGCGAATCCTGCTCCGCTCCCGGCGGATCTGGGTCTGCGCGGCCTGCAGGTCCGAGGCCTCTCGGGCTTGGGACGCCTCGAGGAAGGCGAGTTCCACCTCGGTCAGGTCCGGGTGAGCCGTGTCGCGCCATGCGGCGGTCTGGGCGAGCCGGGCGCCGCGGTAGAGCTCGCTGCTCGGCCGGTCCATCTTCTCCCACGCGTCGGCGGCGACGGTGAGGTGGTGCCGGATGCGTTGTCCGTCGGCGTCTTCGTCGAGCCATTCCCGCAGTCGGGGCCAGGCGCGAGTCAGCGCCTCATGGGTCAGCTCGACGACACCGTCGTCACTGGTGACCAGCCGGGCCCCGACGAGCAGCTCGATCAACTGCTCGCGCTCGTCGTCCGTGGCGATCAGCCGGCGAGGCAACCGACTGCGTACGGGTTCGCCCTCCTCCGTCGGAACGACCAGGCGAAGCACCAGGTCGCGGAAGGCGCCCTGCTGATCCGCAGCCACCCGTTTGTAGACTTCCTCGGCCGATTGGGCGACGGCCCCGCGGATCCCACCGCTGGCCTGGTAGCCCTCGACGGTGAGGGTGCGGCCCTCTCGGCGCAGCCAGGTCTCCCGCAGCGCGTGGGACAGCAGCGGCAACGCGCCGGGCTCGCCTTCGACCTCACGGACCAAGAGGTCGACCAGACCGGGCTCGATCGGCAGCCCGGCCTGGCGGGCCGGACCTTCGATGGCAGCCCGTAGGTCGTCTTCTGCCATGGCGCCCAGCAGATAGAGCCCGTGCTCGATCAACCGCGAGACGTCGGGGTAGGCCGACACCTCCCCCATCCGGTCGGCGCGCAGCGCCACCACCAGCTTGCCCTTGTCGGCATGCTCGGCCAACGCGGTGAAGAACCGACTCCGTTCCTCCTTGTCCTCACACAGCGAGAAGGCCTCTTCGAGCTGGTCCACGACGAGCAGCGGCGTCGGCCCCCGGTCGGGGATCGCGGTGAGCGCATCCGTCGGGCGAGTTCCCGGCGTGACCACCACTGTTCGTTGACCGTCGCGGCGATACGTCGCGGCGACGCCGGCCCGTACAAGGGATGACTTGCCGCTGCCGGACGGCCCGACGACGGCCAGCACGCCGACAGCGGACAGCCGCTCCAGGCAGGCCGCCAGGTCGGCGTCGCGGCCGAAGAAGGTGTCGGCGTCGTCGACGTCGTACGGCATCAAGCCGCGATAGGGGCAAATCGCGCTGGGCTCCGGAAGCGCGGGCTCGACCAGCAGTGACGGATCCTGCTGGAGGATGGCCTGCTCCAGCGCCACGAGGTCCGGACTCGGATCGATCCCGAGCTCGTTCGCTAGCACCGCGCGGACCCGATGCAGCGTCCGAAGCGCCTCGGCCTGACGACCGGCCTGGTACTGCGCGAGCGCCAGCAAGCCCCAGCGTCGTTCGCGCATCGGCGCGGCGGCGACAAGGTCCTGTGCCTCCGCCAGCACCTCGAGGTGATGGCCGGCCCGGAGGGAGGCGTCGAGTCGGAGTTCCTCGGAGTCCAGTCGGAGCTCATGGAGACGAGCGGCCTCGACCCGACCGGGCTCCCATCCGTCGAGATCGACGAACGCCGGACCACGCCACAGGTCCAATGCTTGCCCGAACGTGTACGACGCACGTTCGACCTCGCCGACGGTGAGCAACTCGCGGCCGCGGCCGATCCTGCGCTCGAAGCGCAGGGTGTCGAGTTCATCGGAGGAGACCGTGAGGCGATAGCCCTGCGGGAGCGTCTCGATGGTCTCCGGCCCCAGGACTTTTCGGAGCCGGGCCACGCAGCCCTGGACAACCTTCTTCCACGATGCCGGTGGGTGGTCTCCCCACAGCGCGTCCGCCAAACCGTCGGCCGTGCGGATCTCGCCGGGTCGTACTGCGAGTGCCGCTAGTACCACCCGGTCGCGTGGGCCGAGCTTGTCTGAGGCCCCGTCAATGACAAGCGGACCAAGGAGCGCGATCCGCATAGATGCCACCGTGAGCCCCGGCATCGATACCGGTCAAGGGCACTAATACCCGGCTGATACCGGGTCGGGACCCCTTCGGCACCACCTCGCGAGACAACGGTCAGGTCCAAGTCACACCACGAAGGGCAAGATCATGAACAACAAGGCAAAAGCGAGCAAGACTGCGGTGGCGGGCATTGTCGGCCTGACGGCAGCGGGTGTTGCTGCCACCATCGTTCTGGCGAACGACCCGGCCGCCGACACCTCGGACTCGACAACTGTCGAGCGGAAGCAGTCGGCCCCCGCTCACAACTACATGGGTCCTCGCACGGCGGATGCTGCCGAGGCGTGGCTGGAGTCGGGAGCTGCTGCGCAGCACTACGCCGGTCCTCGTACGGCGGATGCTGCCGAGGCGTGGCTCGGGTCGGGAGCTGCTGCGCAGCACTACGCCGGTCCTCGTACGGCGGATGCTGCCGAGGCGTGGCTCGACTCGGGAACCGAGTACACCGGTCCGACGACGCCCGACGCCGCCGAGCACTGGATCCGCTAGGTGAATCGGAGCGTGGATCGGATCATGTGGGCTGACACCGACCGGATGTTCCCCGGCAGCCGTCGTGGCACCATGACCGCCATGGCGGCTGCCGAGGAGATCGAGGTCGACGTCGCGCACGCGATGTGGCGGGCCGGCGACCTGGTCGTCGACGTCCGAACCTCGTCCGAGTACGCCCACGCGCACATCGCCGGCGCGATCAACATCCCGCTCGACCTGATCCCGGTGCGGGCACGTGAGTTGCCGCCGGGCCAGGTGATCGCCGTGTGCTCGCTGGGCAATCGGTCGCGCCGCGGCGCTAAGGCCATGGCCCGCGCCGGGCGTGAAGCGTTCTCGATGCGCGGCGGCACGAAGGCATGGGCCCGGGCCGGCCTCGCGATCGTGACCGGTACCGACCCTGGTGAGCGGGACGGACCGAGCGCCTGGCGCCGGCTACGGGACCGATTCGGCCGCTGACGCCGGTGCGTGGGTCGTGAGGCCGTCGAGCACCGTCTCGCTGATGTCGGCGAGGGCGTCCAACTGCTCGGCAGTGAGCCGGTCGAGCAGGTGCGCGCGTACCGCCTTCGCGTGCTCGCAGCACGCGGCCACGATCGCCTCGTGCCCCGCGTCGGTGAGCCGGACCACCGCGGCTCGCGAGTCCTCAGCGCAGTGCTCGCGAGCCACCAGCCCACGTCGCTCCATCCGGCCGATCTGGTGGGAGAGGCGGCTCTTCTCCCAGCGCACCTCGGATCGCAGGACCAGGGCGCGCAGGGCGCGGTCCGGCGCCTCCGCGAGCGCCCGGAGGATCTCGTAGTCGGCGTCGGACAGACCGGTGTCCCGCACGAGCTCCCGCCGGATCCGGCTGTCCAGGTCGCGCACCATCCGGTGGTAGGCGCGCCAGGCCCGCTCCTCGCGGTCGTCGAGTGGGCGGTGCGCCGGGGTTGCCATGGCCCCCAGGCTAGCCTTTGGTTGATACATCAGCCAAATCGAGTACGGTTGACTCATCAACCACTCGTCGAGGAGACGCCGGATGACTGACTATGGACACGACCTCTGGTTCGGGGCGAACCTGATCCCGTCCAACCAGGACCCCGACGACGTGATCGGACTCTCCGAGCTCGCCGACCGGGTCGGTCTCGATCTCCTGACCTTCCAGGACCACCCGTACCAGCCCAGGTTCTTCGACACCTGGACGCTGCTGAGCTACGTGGCGGCGCGCACCTCCCGGATTCGGCTCTCGGCCAACGTCATCAACCTGCCGATGCGTCCCCCCACCGTCCTGGCCCGGAGCGCTGCCAGCCTCGACATCCTCAGCGGCGGACGTGTGGAGCTGGCGCTCGGCGCGGGCGCGTTCTGGGACGCGATCGAGGCGATGGGCGGGCCGCGCCGGTCGCCTTCCGAAGCGGTCGAGGCACTCGACGAGGCGATCCAGATCATCCGGGCGACCTGGGATCCCGACCCGCCCGGCGGTGTACGGGTCAAGGGTGTGCACTACCGGGTCAACGGCGCCAAGCGGGGTCCGAGGCCGCCGCATGACATCGGCATCTGGCTCGGCGCATACAAGCCCCGCATGCTCCGGCTCACCGGCCGGGTCGCCGACGGTTGGCTCCCCTCGATTCCTTACCTGAAGCCCGGGGAGCTGGCCGAGGGCAACGCCCTCATCGACGCCGCCGCCGTCGAGGCCGGTCGATCACCGAGCGACATCCGGCGGCTGCTCAACCTTGGCGACCAGATCTCGATCGAGCACCTCTCGGACCTCGCGCGCTCCGACGGGATCAGCGGATTCCTCCTGACCACGGGCGATCCGCGTGCCATCCAGCGGTTCGCCGAGGAGATCGCCCCGGCGGTCCGGGAGCTGGTCGACAAGGAGCGGTCTCGCGAGCCGGTGCCGTCGGTGCTGGCCGACGTAGCGGGCGTCTCGCCGCCGAGCGAGCAGGCTGGTCTCGATGTCGAGCCGACACCGGACGACGGCATCCGGATCGGGGCGGCGATGCCCTGGGACGAGTCGACTCGCCCGACCCGGCCGGTGCCGACCGACGCTGCGACGTACACCGAACGCGGTCGTTCCAACGCACAGCACCTGGTCGACATCCACAACCACTTTCGCGCCGAGCTCGGTCAGATCCGTGAGCTGATCGACCAGGTACGCAACGGCGCGATCGACGCAGGCCGGGCCCGGTCGGCGATCAACGACATGACGATGCGGCAGAACCACTGGACGCTCGGCGCCTACTGCGCGTCCTACTGCCGGGTGCTCACGCAGCACCACACGCTCGAGGATCGGGCGCTGTTCCCCTACCTGCGCTCCCGCGAGCCCACACTCGCGCCGGTGCTCGACCGGCTGGCGGAGGAGCATCACACGATCCATGGCGTGCTCGAGGACCTCGACCGGGCCTTGGTGGCGAACCTGGCCGAGCCGGGCAGCCTCGACGCAATGAGCCAGACGGTCGACACCCTGACCGACTCGCTGCTGTCCCATCTCGCGTACGAGGAGCGCGAGCTCGTGGAGCCGATCGCCCAGCACGAGTTCGCGTCCTGAGCCATCAGCCGCTCAGTCGACCGTGACGGGTTCTCGCTCGCGGCTGTGGGTCGTGAAGCGTCGCAGGGCGGCGTTGGCGGCGGCGATTGTCGCGACGCCGAGTACGCAGAGCACGCCGCCGGACACGAGTGCGAACGACGCGGTCGTCGCGCCCGCGACCAGACCGCCTCGGAAGTTGCCGACATCCGGGCCGGCGACGCCGATGACATGCTCGACGGCGCTGACCCGGCCGCGGTGGGAGTCCGGCGCGGCCAACTGGATGATCGTGCCGCGGCTGATGACCGAGATCGTGTCGGCCGCGCCGGCGACGACGAGGCAGCCGAGCGCCAGCCAGAGTTGGTGAGCGAGGCCGAATCCCGCGAGGCCGACGCCCCAGATCGACGCGGACACCAGCATGATCACGGCTGGCCGTGGTGATCGGGTGGCCCGGCCGGAGCCGGCGCCGGCGACGATGCCGCCGAAGGCGATCGCGGAGAGGAACAGGCCGAGCGTCTCGGCGTCGCCGCCGAAGCGTTCGTCGTTGATCGCGGGGAACAACGCCACCGGCATCGCCAGCACGGTGGCGAGCAGATCGACCAGGAGCGCCCCGCGAAGCACCGGCCGACTCCCGATGAAGCGCCAGCCCGCCCAGATCGCCCGGAGTCCAGGCCGGGTCGGTTCGGCCAACGGCCGCATCGACGGCAATCGGAACAGGCCGTACAGCGCACCCACGAAGGTCAGACAGTCCACGAGGTAGCAGGCGCTGACGCCCCGCGCGCCGACGATCACACCGGCGAGCGCGGGGCCGACCAGCATGCTGATCTGGAAGCTCAGATGGTTGAGCGCGATCCCGGCGCTCACGAGACCTTCGGGCAACAGCCGGACGGGGAAGGTCCGGCGCGCGGCCGCTCCCAACCCGGTGCAGGTCGACTGCAGCCCGACCAACCCGAGCAGCAGCGGCAGCGAGCCGACCTCGGCGACGGCCTGAGCCGCGAGGAGTCCGGAGACCAGGATCTGACCGGTGGTCGTCGCCAGGACGAGGCGGCGCCGATCGACGGCATCGGCGAGGGCGCGCCCGATCAGTCCGAAGACCACCATCGGCACGGCCTGGGCGAGGCCGACGGTTCCGACGGCGACCGTGCTCTCGGTCAGCGTCCAGGTCTGGAAGAGCACGGCGACCACAGTCAGCTGCCCGCCGAGCCCGGACAGCAGGTTGCCCCACCACAGCCGCCGGAAGGCGGGCACCTCGCGCAGTGGCCGGATGTCGACCAGCCGGACCGGCGACCTCATGCCGGCGAGTCCCCGGCCTGCTCCCAGCTCTCGACGATCCGGTCGTGGAACGAGCGGCGGGCGAGGGCGGTCTCGATGTCCCGGACGACTTGACTGAGTGCGTACGGGATCTCGTCCTCCAACTCGGCGACGGCCCGTTCGGTCGCCCGCCATTCGGCCTCGAGGAAGGGCACGATCTCGCGAGCCCTCGCGGTCAGCGCGACCTCACGCGTACGGGCGTCGGAGCCGGCCACGGTGCGCACCAGACCCTCCCGCCGCAGCGCGCTCACCGTCTGGCTCATCGCCGAATGGGTCACGTCGAGTCCGGCGGCGAGCTGCCGGATCGTCATCGGGCCGCCACGGTCGAGCCGGATCAGCGGCATCACGTACCGCGGCCGGACGGCGTCGAGGTCCCGGTCCTCGTAGAGCCGGGCGATCTCGCGGTCCATCGCCGCCAGGAGGACGCGCAACGGTCGCCAGCGGCTCTGCTCGGTGGGGTCGGGGCCGCGTACGTGATCGGCGTCGGTGTTGTGCTGATCGGTCACCGCGTGATTGTAACAGGACTTATATAAGTGCTGTCACAGTTGCTCGGGCGCACTCTGCATGGCTGGTCCGCACCCTGCATGGCATGGACGCCGTGCAGAGTGCGCACGTGCCACGAGAACGTGGTATCGCGGCAGGGTCAGAGGCGCTGGAACATGATGTGCAAGCCGACGTAGCCGTGGGTGGGATGGCGAAAGCCGTCGGGAATCGTGGTGCGGATCTCGAAGCCGATCGCCTGCCACAGGGCGACTGCCCGGGTGTTCGTCTCGACCACGGCGTTGAACTGCATGCCGCGATAGCCGTCCGTCCGGGCCAACTGGAGCACGTGCTCGCCAAGGCCCCGGCCGACGCCGCGGCCGCCATGGGCCGGATCGACCATGAAGCTCGCGGTGGCGATGTGCGACGCCGGGCCCTCGTGGTTGGGACCGGTCACCGCGGTTCCGAGGATCGCGTCGCCGTCGGCGGCCACGACGGTACGGCCGGGCGGGTCGGCGTACCACCGTTCTCGCGCTGCCGCCTCGCTGAGATCGCGATGCCACGAGAAGGTCTCACCGGCCTCGACGATTGGCTGCATGAACGCCCAAATCGGCGGCCAGTCCGCCGGCGTCGCGGTCCGGATCTGCATGCTGTCCTCCGGCTGGGTTGAGGGAGATCCCTGACGATATTCGGTGGTCGGTCGGTTACTGGGACGACCTGCTCAATGATCATCGGTCACTTGTCGCACGGCGATCCGCCACTTGTGGCGCGGTCATCCGTCACTTGTGGCACGGCGATACGCCACTTGTGGTCGTACCATGGCGGCATGACCAGCGTTGCGCGCCGATTTCGTCGCCCCGCCCGGCACCGTCGTGCCGCCGGGGTGAGCCGCTGCGTACGCTGACGCCGTTTCTCCTCTGCGCCACACGAGCCGGGTGGGGTGTGCCTCCCGACACGCCGCTCGATCACCAGAGGAGAACCCATGTCATCGACACTGTTGCCTGCGGACGACCTCCGACGGGCACTCGCCATCCGCGACCTGACCGACCCCGGCCAGGGCCGCCATGCACTGCAACTCGTCGTCGCCGGACTGTCCGATGCCCTGGCCGCCGGCTGGCGCTGCCCCATCCGAACGGTGCGACGCGACCCGATCGTCTCGCTCCACGACAACTACGACCACCTCGGCTACGCGGGCGATGCGGTCACGCGGGACGCGAGGTACACCCGCTACGTCGACGCCACGCACATGCTGCGCAGCCACAGCTCGGCGATGGTGCCGGGGGCCCTGCGCCAGCTCGCGGAGGAGGCGGCCGACGGCACAGCGCCGCCGGACGTGCTGCTGGTGTGCCCCGGCATCTGCTACCGGCGCGACAGCATCGACTGGCAGCACACCGGCGAGCCGCATCAGCTCGACCTGTGGCGGATCAGGCGGGGCCGGCTCGACATCGACGACCTGCTCGACATGATCGGCCGGGTCGTCGACGCCGTACTGCCGGGCCAGCGCTGGCGCGCCGAGCCGGCCGAGCATCCGTACACGTCCAACGGCCGCCAGATCGACGTCTGCTGGGACGGTCAGTGGATCGAGATCGGCGAGTGCGGCCTGGCTGCGTCGGACGTGCTCGGCGGAGCAGGCCTCGCGTCGCCACCGTGGACCGGGCTCGCGATGGGGCTCGGACTCGATCGTCTGCTGATGCTGCGCAAAGGTGTGCCGGACATCCGGCTGCTTCGATCCCCGGATCCCCGGGTCGCCGAGCAGATGCTGGACCTCGCTCCCTATCGCCCGGTCTCGCACCTCCCCGCGATCCGCCGCGACCTGTCGATCGTCGTCGGCCACGACACCGCGGTCGACGAGGAGCTGATCGGGGATCTCGTACGGCACGCGCTCGGCGCCGACGCCGACGTGGCCGAGTCGGTCGGGATCGTGAGCGAGACTCCGTACGACGCACTGCCGAGGCCTGCCCGCGAGCGGATCGGCATCGCACCGGGCCAACGCAACGTCCTCGTCCGGCTGGTGCTACGGCCGCTCGACCGGACCCTCACCGACGCCGAGGCGAACCGGCTGCGGGATCGCGTGTACGCGGCGCTGCACGAGGGCGCGGTCGCGCAGTGGGCCAGCGCGCCGGCGTAGGCCAACCGGGCGGAATGGATCGTCACATGGGAGCGGTGAGGATGTCGCCGGACGTGATCTCGCGACGGGTGATCTCGGCGAGCTGCAGGCCGACGGTGTCGCCGGTCTTGGCCTGATCGAGCCTTTCGTGAGATTGCTCGATTGCCTCGACGACCGTCGCGGCCCGGCGACGTCCGCGGCGCATGATGACGATCGGGTCGTTGACCCGCAGTTCACCGGCGGAGATCCGACCGGTCACGAAGACCCCGCGACCCGCGATGTAGAAGACGTCCTCGACCACCATGCGGAAGCCGGCCGCATCGAGCGGTGGTTGCCGGTTGGCCGGAACGGTCTTCGACTCGACCTCGGCGCGAGCTTTCGCCAGGAGCGTCTCAGCGTCGAGTTGCTCCGGACCGCCGCGGCGAACGAACGTCCAGCCCATGTCTCTAGGGTAACGACCAAATACGGACAGATGCCACATGTCCCACCGATGTGATTCAGGCTTTCCCGCCGTCGTGCATCACTCGCGCCCTCCGAGGCTCCTATCCCCGAGGCGACACACGGAGGCCACCATGGCAACGACCCCCACCGGCACACCGACATCCGAGTACGTCCTCGGGCACGGCCAGGCGGAGCTGGCCCGGCTCGAGCAGCAGGCGGCGGTGCTCGCGCCGCACACGAAAGTCATCCTCCAGCGGGCCGGACTCGGGCCTGGGATGCGCGTGCTGGATGTCGGCACCGGACTCGGCGACGTCGCCTTCCTCGCCGCCGACCTGGTCGGCCCGGATGGCACGGTAGTGGGCCTCGACCGGTCCGAGACCGTCTTGGCGCGGGCACGGGAGCGCGCCGCCGAACGTGGGCTGACGAACATCGACTTCCGATCCGGCGAGCTCCAGGGCTGGCAGGCCGATGACGAGTTCGACGTCGTGATCGGCCGGCTGATCCTGCTCTACGTCGACGACCCGGTCGCCACTGTGCGAGCTCTCGCTGACCTGGTGCGACCAGACGGCATCGTCGCCTTCATGGAGTTCGACATGGCGGCGGTGAGATCGGTCCCGGTTCTGCCGCTGGTCGAGCAGGCGCGTCGCTGGATCCTCGAGGCCTTCGCGCACTCGGGTCACGATCCGGAGCTCGGCGTCCGGCTGGCAGCCATCCTCACCGAGGCCGGTCTGCGCAACGTCGGCGCGGTCGGCCTGCAGGACTTCCTCCCGCCAGGATCGCCCGTCGGACCCGCGATGGCGGCCGGTGTGGCCCGATCGTTGCTGTCCACGATCGAGGCCCATGGCATCGCGACGGCGGCCGAGGTCGACATCGACACCCTCGAGTCGCGGCTGCGCGACGAGCTGGCCGACCGCACCGTTTTCGCGCCGCCGGCCCTGATCGGGGCATGGGGAACGATCTAGAGCGAGCCGACCGCCTCAACAAGGGCGTCGACCTGCTCCGGCGTGGTGACGATGCTCGGGCCGAACCGCAGGTACGACTCGCGGTAGGGCGTGACGCTGGCGATGATGTCGTGCTCCTCGCGCAATCGCAGCACCGCCCCGCCAGGATCGACGCCGACCATCTCGCAGCACACGATGCCGCTGGACAGCTCCGGATCTCGCGGCGTCACGACCCGGACCCCGAACACCTCGGCGAGGCCGGCCTTGAGCTGCGTGGCGAGCTCCGTCGTCCGGGCCGCGACCTGGGCCCGGCCGATCTCGCGATGGAAGCCGAACGCGTCGGCGACCGCCCAGCGATGTTCGAACGCCTGGTAGCCGCCGGGAGTGAGCTGCGGTCCGTACGGACCGGTCGCCTGGCGGTCCAGTATCCAGTTGCCGATGCTGGTCGCGTCGAAGCCCGGGATGATCGGCGTCACCGTTCGGCCGGCATCGGGTCCTAGCCACACCAGGCCGGTGCCGCGCGGGCCGAACAGCCACTTGTGGGTGCCCGAGACGAAGACGTCGCAGCCGAGCTCGTTCGGCCCGGCCGCCTCGGCGCCGAAGCCGTGGACGGCGTCGAGACAGAACACCGGCGGCTGGTCCGCGACGTCGGCCTCCGCGATGGCGTCGGCGATCGCGCGTACGGGAAGTTTCACGCCCGTGCTCGAGTGCACCCAGGTCAACGCGACGACCCGGGTCTCCGGCCGCAGCGCGGCTCGCACCCGGCTCACGATCTCGTCGACCGACGCGGCCGCGGGATCGTCGTAGAGCGCGACCTTCTCGACCCGGGCATCGGCCCGACTCGCCGCCAGCCGCAGGCTCTCGTGAGTCGAGTAGAAGTCGTGTGTCGACGTCAGGACGTGATCGCCCGGCTGCAGTCGCAGGCCGTGGTACGTGAGCCCGAGGCCCATCGTGGTGCTGTCGGTGAGCGCGATCTCCTCCGGACGTACGCCGAGGTAACCGGCGGCCGCGCGACGTACCTCGTCGTCGTGTTGGTTCGCCTCGTGCAGGACCGCGTCGGGGTCGGTGTCCAGCCGCTCGCGCCAGCTCGCGATCGCGTCGCGCACCACGGCCGGATGCCCCGCCAGAACGAACGCCGCGAAGTGCGCGAGGGCCGGGTCGAGGGCGAACTCCGTACGGACCCGCTCCCAGCCGTCACTCGCGGTGGTGTCGACGTCGCCGCCGGACGGATCGTCGTCGGTGCACCCCTCGAGCATGGCGCCGGCACTGACAGCGGCGACGGCTCCCGCGGTGAGGAAGGTCCGCCGCCGGACCACCTCGTTGCCCACCGTCCTACGGTACGGCACCCGGCGCACCCTCTCCCGCGATTGCGGATGGTGGTCGTTCGCGGGACGGCTCAGACCGCCACCAACCCGCAAACGCGGTTAGTCGACGATGCGGAAGGTCAGGCCGGCGGCCTGCAGCCGATCGATCAGGGCATTGCCCATCGCCTGGGCCGTCGTGAGTTGCCCGGCCACCTCAGGCAGATCGTCGCCGACCATGCACAGCGCCGACTCGGCGAGCATCTTGGCGGTCTCGTCGTACCCCGGATCGCCGCCGGACACCTCGGTGACGATCGACTCCGCCCCGATGCCGCCGCCCACGCTGGTGACGAACCGGGTCCGAAACCACGACGCCGATCGCTGCTGCGCCGGCGGCCCGTCGCCGGAGCTCTTGAGCCGCAGCAGCGCGTCTCGTGCGAGTGGAATCTGGGCGGCCAGGAGCAATCCACCGGCGCCGCCGACGAATCCGATCGCCTTCGGCAGGCTGCCGACGACGCCGTAGTGGCCGTAGCGGAACTCCGGCCCGTAGCGGTCGAGGGCGCGGGCCGAGCGCAAGACGACGATCGGATCGATGATCGGCAGCGGCACCGCCCACCGGCGCGTTCCGGGTTCGCGATGCGGCTGCCGACCGGCGCCGCCGACCTTGCGACCTGGTGTGCCCGGCCCCTCGAGACTCCGGCGGCGACGGGCGGTCGCCGAGGCTTGCCGGGCTCGGCCGAACGCGCGCACTGCCGAGTGGTATGTGCCGGCCGACGGCCTCGCACGGACCCGGGCGTACCCGTGCACGGTGAGCGGGGCACCCACCGGCACGTGTCGCAGGGTGTAGAGGACACCGAGGTCGGCCGGGGCCGAGTCGAAGCCACAGCAGTGGACGAGCCGGACGCCGGTCTGGCGGGCGCGCTCGTGGTAGCCCAGCCAGATCCGGTCGACGAACTCCGGCTCGCCTGTGATGTCGATGTAGTCGGTGCCGGCGTCGACGCAGGCCGCGACGACCGGTTCGCCGTACTCCATGAACGGGCCGGCGGTCGAGACGACGAGCCGTGCCGAGCTCGCCATCGCCTGCAGCGACAGGGGATCGCCGATGTCGGCCTGGACGATCCCGGGTCGGCCGCGGTCCGGGATGAGGAAGGCGAGCTGGCTCGCCAGCCGTTCCAGACGCTCGGCGTTGCGACCGGCCACGGCCCACCGGAGCTCGGGCGGGATGTGCCGTGCGAGGTATTCGGCCGTGAGCGCTCCGGTGAACCCGGTGGCGCCGAAGAGCACGATGTCGTAGCGACGTACGAGCGACGTCATGCTCTCAAGCGTGCCAGTAGTCGGCATCGGCTCGCGCCCCTTCGCGCTAGCGTGCCGATGAATGTCTCCCTCCGAGTACGTCGATGTCGAGCCCGCTGCCGTCGTCGCCCTGGACTATCCAGGTACGCCGGCGCCGGCCAGTGGCGTCCTCGACGGCGACCGGTTCTGGATCGGCCGCGAACTCGATCGGCTGGATGATCGGACCATGGTGCTCGCGGTCGGCTCCAACGCCGCCCCGTCGGTGCTGGCCGACAAGCTGCGTCGGGTCGGCGTGACCGGATCGGTCGGCATGGTGCGAACGGAGGTGGCGGGATTGGCCGTCGGCTACTCGGCACACGTCAGCCGTCGCGGCTACATCCCGGCGGGACCGTACGCGGCGGCAGGGCACACGACCGGGGTCGCCCTGTGGCTGACCGAGCCGCAGCGGTCGGCGATCGACGCGACCGAGCCCAACTACGACCGCATCGCGCTCCATCGCGACGACCATCCGCTGCGGGTCGAGCTCGGCGAGCCACCTGCGACCTTCGGCGTCTACGTCTCGCGACGGGGAGTGCTCGCGGTCGACGGCGTACCCCTGCGGCTGGGCACCCAGCGCGAGCTGTATTCGCGGCTGGCCGGCGTGGCGGAGCTCGCGACCCTGGCACCATGGGACGACGCCGAGGCGGCCGCCCACGCCCTGACCGATCCGGCTGTTCAGGTCCGGATCCGCGCCGGATTCGTCGCTGCGAGCTGGATCGCCGACGCGCGCATCGCGTCAGCGGGCCAGGCCGTAGACCCGATCGACCGGCAGCCGTAGCACCAGCCGCCGATCCTGCACCATGACGGTCCGGTACTCGTCCCAGTCCGGATGCTCGCCCGATATCGCCCGGTAGACGTCGACGAGCTCTTCGACAGTGGCATCGGACGGCTCGGTCGCCACCGGGGTGAGCTCCGCGGTGCCTTCGGCGACGACGTACGACCAGCCGTCGTCGGATTCGACGTGGAAGCTGGCCCGTGGATCGCGTCTGAGGTTGTGCGTCTTGGCCCGGTCCGCGGTCACCGACACCCGGATCGTCTGCGTGGTGTCGTCATAGGTGTAGTTGACGTTGGACAGCTGGGCCCGTCCGTCGCGTTTGATCGTCACGAGCCGGCCGAGCCGTTGGCCACGCAGCAGGTCGACCAGGCGACCGTCGAGCGATGTCATGGGGTCTCCTCTCGTCGGTGCCAACGTCGTCCCCGTCGACACCCTTCCCGCGCGGCCGGTCCGTCTCGGTGTGCCAAGCTGCTGACGAGCGCGGCGGCATCGGCGGGCGACGGAGAGGGTGTGTGTACGACATGGACCTGCATCTCGAGGGCGCCCGCGCAGTGATCACCGGGAGCAGCCGGGGGATCGGTCTCGCGATCGCCGACGCACTCGCGAGTGAGGGCGCGGCGGTGGGCCTGATCGCTCGGGGCGAGAACGGGTTGGCGGCCGCCGCCGAGCAGGTCGGGCGCCACGGCCGGCCGGTTGCGACGGCCCCGGCCGACGTCACCGACTCGACGGCGTTGCGAGCCACCGTCGATCGGCTGGCCGACGAGCTCGGCGGACTCGACCGCGTCGTCGCCAACGCCGGAGGCACCGTCGGCGGCGGCAACCTGCTCGACCGCGATCCGGAGTCGTTCACCGCGACGTACGCCCTCAACGTCGGGCACGCCGCCGTGCTGCTCGACGCGGCGCTGCCATACCTCCGGACGGCCGGTGGCGGCGCGGTGGTGCTGATCGGCTCGGTCACCGGCATGCGTCCGGGCAGCCGGACGTCGTACGCGGCGGCCAAGGCGGCCGAGATCCATCTCGCGTCGGTGCTCGCCGTGGAGCTGGCGCCGCTCGACATCCGGGTCAACGCGGTCAGCCCGGGCTCGATCTGGTTCGAGGGCGGCGGTCATCAGCAGTTCGCCGAGACGAATCCGGAGCTGTTCGAGGACTGGCGATCGCGTGAGCTGCCGCATGGTCGGCTCGGCCGGCCCGAGGAGGTGGCCGATGCCGTGACCTATCTGCTGTCGGACCGGGCCTCGTGGATCACCGGTGCGAACGTCCCGGTCGACGGCGGCCAGGGCCGGCCCAACGCCCGCCCGTTCACGGCCCCTGACGGACTCGTCGCGGGTCAGGACGCCGACCGCTGAGCCGGCGGTTGCGCCCGGAAGGTGCGGCGGTAGGCCGACGGACTGACGCCGCAGGCCCGGGCGAAGTGCTTGCGCAGGTTGGCCGCCGTTCCGAAGCCGGCCCGCTCGGCGACCCGATCCACCGTCTCGTCCCCCGACTCGAGAAGCTCCTGTGCTCGGCGTACTCGCTGCGCGATCAGCCATCGCAGTGGAGACATGCCGAAGGCGGAGTCGAACCGACGGGCCAGGGTTCGCGTGCTCAGGTGCGACGCGGTCGCGAGATCGTCGAGCGTCAGCGGCTGGTCGAGTCGCTCGACGGTCCACTCCGTCAGCCGGGCGAGCTGGTTGTCCTCGCGGGCTGCCGCGGCTGGCAGCTCGACGTACTGCGCCTGGCCACCGTCGCGATGTGGCGGTACGACCAGGCGCCGTGCGAGTGCGTTCGCGACGGCGCTGCCGTGGTCGCGCCGGACGAGCTCGAGGCAGAGGTCGATCCCGGCGGCGGTTCCGGCCGAGGTCAGGACGTCGCCTTCGTCGACGTAGAGGACCGAGGCGTCGACCCGTACCTGGGGATAGAGACGAGCGAGATCCGGGGCGTGCATCCAATGGGTCGTCGCGCGTCGGCCGTCGAGCAGCCCGGCAGCGGCGAGGATGAAGGCGCCCGAGCACAGCGACACGATGCGGGCTCCGTCGCTGTGCGCCCGCCGCAGGGCGTCGATCAACGCCGAGGGCACGGTCTCCGGCAGGGCGCAGGCCGGCACGATCACCGTGTCCGCCGTAGCGAGATCGGCCCAGGTGTGGTCGGCCCGAACCTGGAATCCGGCCGCGACGATCGTCTCCGCCGGCTCGGCACACAGCTGGAACTCGTACCACGGGTCGGCCAGGTCCGGCCGCGGGATGGCGAACACCTCACAGGGGACCGCGAGCTCGAAGATCGGCGCTCCGGTCGTCACGGCCACCGCCACCCGGTGCATGGCAAGAATCTAGCGCACATCGTCGATTTCGCCACTCGTCGCGGCCGACCCGCCCCCGGCACCCTCGTACTCGACCGTTCGGGTTCCGAGGAAGGGAGCGAGGTGGCCATGACCGACGACCAGGCATCGGCGCGGCTCGACCGACTCGATCAGTTCAGCGCGGCGTGGACCGCGGGCGATGTCGAGCGACTGATGAGCTTCGTCAGAGACGACTGTGTCTACTCCGCCTCGGTCGGGCCGGAGCCGGGCACGACGTACCGCGGCCGGGCCGAGGTCCGAGACGGCGTCGCCCGCATGCTCGCGTTCGACCAGGGGCGGGAGCGGCACGGCGGCGAGACGATCGTCGTCGGTGACGCCGCCTACGCCGAGTGG
>Ga0209382_10003242_pt1 | contig 22713 bp, 18 predicted proteins | sample SoiMetdeltSBSDD5_FD_187599 | JGI IMG/M metagenome (GOLD analysis project Ga0209382, IMG submission 187599) | Bulk soil microbial communities from a Populus tree surrounding site in Tennessee, USA - Soil MetaG P. deltoides SBSDD5 (SPAdes) (version 2) | ecosystem: Environmental > Terrestrial >...
TTAGACAAAGTGCGGCGATGCGCGCATCGTGGACGTGCGCCCCGGCGGTCCGTCCCGTGGACAGGCACTCCGCGAGCACGGCCCAGTACGAGTCGTTCTCCGCCAGCGTGATCAGCGATGGAGACTCGAGCCACGCGCTGACCTGATCGATAGCTTTCGCCAGCGGCGTCGGCGGACGGTAGATACGCGGATGCGTCACGATTGCGAGAAATTCGTGGACGCAAGGCCAGGGAATCGCCCAGGCGCTCCGTCCCTCGGCGAGTCCCGCGATGGCATCGCGCGCCATCGTGTGCCAGGGCGAGTCCCTCCGATGCGCGTACACGAGCAGGTTCGTGTCGATGGCGATCACGAGCCCCGCTCGCGGTAGATGGTGTCCCGGAACGCCGGCCAGGATTCGCCGGCGAACTCCGGCGACAATCCCTCGCCTGAGAAGGACGCGTCGCGAAGGCGAAACCCGGCCCGCCGCGCCCGGCGATCCGCCAGGACGCGCCGGAGCCCTTCCTCGATCAACGCCCGCAGCGAGGTGCCTTCCCGCTGCGCCACTCGCCGCGCCTCGTCCAGCGCGGCATCCGACAGCTCAATCGTGGTCTTCATACCTTGATATGGGAGTATGGGTCAACTATGCCATCCTACCATATCGACGTGGACGAGTCGGCTGAAGGCGGGATGAGCTGGTCAACGGACGGCGGTCAGCGCTTCACGGCGTTGCCGGCGATCCACACACCAGAGATGGTCCGTGTGTTCCGGATGTCCTCGAGGGGATCGCGATCGAGCACGACGAAATCGCCCCACGCTCCGGCTTTGAGCGTGCCGATGTCGTCCACCTTGAGTGCTCGTGCGGCATCACTGGTAGCCGCGCGGAGAACCTGGGCCGCGCTGAGACCGCTCTCAGCCATCATCTCCATCTCGAGGTGCTCGAAGTAGCCCTGGAATCGTTCCGGCGACGGGCCCGCATCGGTGCCCATCGCAATCAACAGGCCGGCGGCGGCGGCCCGCTTGAGATTCCGCCGCGCGATCGGCAGGGCCGCTTTGTAGGCCTGCGCCGACTTGGAATGGCTCATCGCCGTCTGTCGCGCCGGCTCCTGCAGCTGCGCCACGACGGCCCGGTCGGCTTCGCGGAGGAAGAAGGGATCGGAAAAGAATGCGGGAGATGATTCGTAGACGAACGTCGAGATCTCGCGCGTCAGCGTCGGACAGTACGGCACGTTCCGCGCCTTCATCATCCCGATGAACTCGTCATCGATGTCCTGGTCGCGAACGCTGTGCGCGATCATGTCGGCACCGGCACGCAGCAGATCCTTGGCGTCTTCGAGATAGAAGATGTGCGCGGCGACGCGGAGACCGCGGCGGTGGGCTTCCTCGATCACCGCCCGGTAGACCTCGGGCGTCATCTTCGTGGAGGTGCCGAGGTTGTCGTCGACCCTGATCTTGATGAGGTCAGGCTTGCCTTCGGCGACCGATGCGACCATCTGCCGCGCCTGCTCCGGAGTCTTGCCGGTGACGACCTCTCCGGACACGTAGATGCGCGAGCGATCGAGCGTGGCCGTACCCTGCGCGTCGCGCGCCGCGAAAGCCGGGCGCTGTTCGCCGCCAAGACTCAGGACCGTCGTAATCCCGTAGCGTGCGAACACGCCGAGTTGCCGCCGCGTGTTCTCGTCGGTATAGGCGCGCGGCGCCAGCCCCTGCACGTCCGACACGTGAACGTGCGCGGATATCACACCCGGAATAACGAATTTTCCCGCGAGCGGTATCTGCCGGGCCTCCTTCGGAATCGAGGCCGCGCCCGATCGGCCGGCGCTCACCACCCGGCCGTCGCGGATGATCAGCACGGCGTTATCGATGCGTGCGCCCGTTCCGTCGATGAGAGTGGCGCCGGTGAACGCCTGCACGGCGGAGCCCTGACCGCGCGTGGATGGCGGTATTGCGAGGACAACGGCGCTGACCAGACCGACGACGATCCGTCTCCGACGCGGAGTCCTGTGTTTCATGGCCGTAAAAGCTTACGTCAGCCTCCGGCCCCGTGCTCCAGCTGCTTCGCGAGACACGCGTAGAACCGATCCATCATCGTCCGGCCCACACCTTCGAGCAGCCGCTGGCCGACGCGGGCGATCATCCCGCCGACGTCCGCCGTCGCCGCGATCCGAACGCGCGTCGAATCGTTGTCGGCAGGTTCGAGCGTTACCCGTGCCCGGCCTTTGATGAACCCCTGACGGCCGCTTCCATCGACGACCAGTGTGTAACTGTCGGGCGGAGCCTTCTCCTCGAGCGCGACGGTGCCCTTGAAGCTGCCGGCAACGGCTGCGACCGTCACCCCGAGCTCGACCTCGTAGCGATCGGGGCCGATTGGTTTCAGCCCCTTGCATCCGGGCAGGCATCTCCCGATTGCATCGGTGTCCATCAAGAGATCCCACACGCGCTGGTGCGGTGCCTGGATGTCGTAGGTGGCGCTCAACTCCATGGTGCAGACCCTTGACGCGCGTCATTTTCTTTCCGGGGGGCTTCGCCCCGCCGGACCCCCCTACACCGTCGCTCGCGGGGGCCCCTCGGCCCCGCTCCGCTCCGGTGGCTCGCTCGCGGCGCTCGCTCGCGCGCGCCATTTCTTGTCCGGGGGGCTTCGCCCCGCCGGACCCCCTACCCCGTCGCTCGCGGGGGCCCCTCGGCCCCGCTCCGCTCCGGTGGCTCGCTCGCGGCGCTCGCTCGCGCGCGCCACGCAACAGGCTGTGTCCTGGCGGGCAGCGCGCGCAGATGATCCGCCAGTTGCTCGAGACTCACGAGATTGTGCGCCGGAAGAAAGTCGTCCACATGGCCGAGCGCCGCCTGCATACCGCGTGTCAGCGGCTCGTAGTCCGCGCCGCCAAGCAGCGGGTTCAGCCAGATCAACCGCCGGCAGCAGCGCCGGACGCGCCCGAGCTCCTGGCTCAAAATCACCGGATCCCCCCGATCCCATCCATCAGAGACGATGAGCACGATAGGACCGTTTCGGATCACACGCCGCGCCCAGCGCGTGTTGAACGCGCGAAGCGCCTCGCCGATGCGCGTGCCGCCGCCCCAGTCCTGGACCTCGCGTGCCAGCCGGGCCAGTGCAGCATCTCCGCGGCGTGTCATCAGGTGCCGCGTGACCCGCGTCAGCCTGGTCGCGAACAGGAAGACCTCGACCCGCGTGGCGCTCTGCGCCAGTCCGTAGACGAAGTGCACCAGAATCCGGCTGTATCGCTCCATGGATCCGCTGACATCCCCGAGCAGCACGATCGGGCGCGGCGCTTCACGGCGCGCGCGCCGTGGAAGGTCGAGGAGGTCGCCGGTCATCACGGCTCGCCGCAGCATCGGCCGGAGATCCGGCGCCCCGCTCGACGCGCGCTGCCATCGCCGCGTGCGACGCCGGCCCAGGCGCCAGGGAAAGTGCTCGAGAAGCGCACGGGCACTCTCGAGCTCGCGTTCGGTGAACTCACCGAAGTCTTTCGTCCGCGACACGCTGGCCGCGCTCCACGCCCCGACCGCACGCGTGGCGCTCGAAGGACCAGCGTGAATGTCCTCGAATTCAGTCTGGACGGGCACCCCCGCCGCCGGCTGGGCGACGACGCGCGGCCGCTCTCCGAGCGGGAAGAGCGGCAGCCCCGGCGCCGGCGGGCGATGGGCTTTGAAGAACAGGTCGAACGCGCGATCGAACCGGACGATCTCGTCGCGCTCGTGCACGAGCAGGCTTCGCAGGGTCGCGGCCACGTCAGTGCGGCTGCCCACGTTCACCCATTCGAGCGCGCGGAGCGCGTCGAGCAACCGCCCGTGATGAATGTCGAGCCCCGCCGCGCGCAGCATGCGCCCGAACAGAAGGATATTGAAGGCCAGGTTCATCCGCCTGCGCCTCGCGCGAGCGCGCGGTTGAGCATCGCCTGGACGGGTTCGCCGCGCACTGCCTGCATGTCCTCCTGATTCTTGAGCAGGATCCCGAGCGTTTCCTCGATTGTCGCTGCGTCCAGTTCGTCGCGATCCAGGGCCACCAGCGCCGCCGCCCAGTCGAGCGTTTCCGAGACACCGGCAGTCTTGTACAACTCCGCCCCGCGCAGTTCGTGGACGAAGGCCGCGACCTGCTCCGCGAGCCGCTCGGACACGCCGGGCTGTCGCGCGGCGATGATGCGCCGCTCGGTTTCGACGCTCGGATAATCGATCCAGCAGTACACGCATCGGCGCTTCAGCGCGTCGTGAACCTCCCGCGTCCGGTTCGACGTGATCACGACAACAGGCGGCTGGACGGCGCGGATCGTTCCGAGCTCGGGAATGGTGATTTGGAAGTCGGACAGCAGCTCGAGCAGGTATCCTTCGAACTCCTCGTCCGCCCGATCGATCTCATCGATCAGCAGCACCGGCGGCCGCTCGCGCGTCTGTTCGATGGCGCGAAGCAGCGGCCGCTTGATCAGAAACGTGTCGGTGAAGAGCTCCCGCTCCGCCGCCCGCGGTTCGAGAGCATGCGCGCTCTCGAGGAGTCGAATCTCGAGGATCTGCCGCGGGTAGTTCCATTCGTAGACGGCGTGGCTGATATCGAGACCCTCATAGCACTGCAGGCGGATCAGCTCCGTCTCGAGCGTCGAGGCGAGGACCTTCGCGACTTCGGTCTTGCCGACGCCCGGCTCGCCTTCGAGGAACAGCGGCCGTTGCAGCCGCAGCGCGAGATACGTAGATACGGCCAGCCCGCGCCCGGCGATGTAGTGCTGGCTGGCCATGGCCTGCTGCAGGCCATCGACCGATGCCGGCTGGATCACGCGCGTGCCGCGGCGGCGGCCAGCGCCCGCTTCGTGAACACGGGCGCCATCGCCCTGCGGTATTCGGCCGATGCGTAGATATCCCCGGCGACGTCGTTGCCGAGATCCGCAGCGACCTGATCGGCAGCAGCGGCAATCGCGTCCTCGTCGAGGGCCTTCCCGATCAGCGCGCGTTCGACGCTGCCGGCGCGCCGCGCGTTCGGCAGGAGTCCGCCGAGCGCCACGCGCGCCGCGCTGCACGTGCCGTTGCTGACCGCCACCCAGGCGGCCACGCCGAGCACGGCATACCGCGACGCCGGGTGTGAGAACTTCTCGTACGCGGATCCTTGTCCGCGGCTCGACACCGGCACGTGTATCCCGACCAGGATTTCATCTTCCGAGAGCGCCGTCGTCATGATCCCGGTGAAGAACTGATCCGCATGGATCGTCCGTTCGCCGCCCGGTCCGGCCGCAACCATGCGTGCGTCGAGCGCGACCAGCACGGTCGGCAGATCGGAGGCCGGATCGGCGTGTGCGATGTTTCCACCGATCGTTCCGCGGTTCCGCACCGCGGGATCGCCGACCATCGCCGCGGCATCCGCCAGCGCCGGCGCACCACTCTGCAGGTCCGCCGAGGCGGCCAGCTCCGCGTGAGTCGTGAGCGCGCCGATGCGAATCCAGTCTCCCTGCCGGGAGATGCCTCGCAGTTCCGGGATCCGTCCGATATCGACGAGGGCCGGCGGTGCGGCGAGTCGCAGCTTCAGAAGCGGCAACAGGCTGTGGCCGCCCGCCAGCAGCTTCGCGCCCGGGTGGGCGGCCAGCAGTTGATGCGCGTCCGCAACGGAGCGCGCGCGGTAGTAGTCGAAGTTCGGTGCATACATGGCTTGTCTCGCCGTAGCGCAGCGAAGGCGGACTATGCGTCCTTTTTCGCCGTCAGGTTAATCGCGCGCCAGACGCGCTCCGGTGTCAGCGGCATCCGCAGCGACTCGACTCCAAAGGGTTGCAGGGCGTCCATCACGGCGTTGTACACCGTCGCCGTCGAGGCGATCGTGCCAGCTTCGCCGATGCCTTTGACACCGAGCGGATGGTGCGGCGAGGGCGTGACCGTCGACAGCACCTCGATGTCGGGCAACAGGTCGGCGCGGGGGATGGCGTAGTCGGTCAGCGAGCCGGTGAGCAGCTGGCCGTTGTCGTCGTACACGGCTTCTTCCCACAACGCCTGCCCCACACCCTGGACGACGCCGCCGTGCACCTGGCCTTCGACGATGACCGGGTTGATCTGGGGGCCGCAATCATCAACGGCAACGTAGCGTTGGAGCTGCACTTTCCCGGTCGCTGGATCCACTTCGACGACAGCCACGTGCGCGCCGAAGGGATAGGTGAAGTTTGGTGGATCGTAGAAGCTCGACGCCTCCAGCCCCGCCTCCATGCCCTGCGGCAAATTCCAGGCGACGTTCGCGAGCAGCGAGATGTCCTGGATGGTCTTGAAACGGTCCGGCGATCCCTTCACGAAGAACTTGCCGTCGGCATAGTCCATGTCCTCGATCGCGGCCTCGAGGAGATGGCTGGCGAGAAGCTTGGCCTTCTCTTTGATCTTTCGCGTCGCCACCGCCAGCGCTGCCCCGCCAACCGCGGTCGTCCGGCTGCCGTAGGTGCCCCATCCCATCGGTGTGTTGTCGGTGTCCCCGTGCACGATCTTCACGTCCGACACCGCGAAGCCGAGCTCGTCGGCAACCACCTGCGCGAACGTCGTCTCTTCGCCCTGGCCGTGCGGGGACGCGCCGATGAAGACGTTCACTTTCCCGCTGGGGTGAACCCGAACGATCGCGCTCTCCCACAGACCGCCCTGGAATCCAACCGCGCCGGCCACCTGAGACGGTCCGAGGCCGCAGATTTCGACGTAGGTCGAGACGCCGATGCCGAGATAGCGGCCCTGCTCGCGCGCCGCTGCCTGGTCGCGCCTGAGGTTCTCGTAGCCGACGTGCGTCAGCGCCTTGTCGAGCGCCGCCTGATAATTGCCGCTGTCGTAGGTCAGGCCGGTGACAACGTCGTGCCCGTTGTCGAAGGGCGGAATCAGATTGCGCCGCCTGACCTCGGCCGGGTCCACTTCGATCTTGTGCGCGAGCAGATCGAGCATGCGCTCGAGCATGAACGTGGCCTCGGGACGGCCGGCGCCACGATATGCCTCGACGGGCGTGGTGTTCGTGTAGACGCCGTACACGTCCTCCTTGACGGCGGGCACCTGGTAAGGACCCGACAACATCAATCCATGGAGGATGGTCGGAATGCCCGGCGCAGCGGTCGAGAGATACCCGCCCATGCCGGCCCACACGGTGCAGCGCAGCCCGAGGATGCGCCCGTCCTTGGTGGCGGCGAGCTCGACCTCCTGCACGTGATCGCGCCCGTGCGTCGTCGACTGATAGTTTTCGGAGCGCGTCTCGATCCATTTCACCGGCCGCCCCAGCTTCATCGAGCAGAACGCGGTGATGAAGTCCCCCTGGATCTGCGGAATCTTGCTGCCGAAGCCGCCGCCGACTTCGGGGGCAACGACCCGCAGGCGATCTTCCGGCACGCCGGTGACGACCGACAGGATGAAGCGGACGATATGCGGGTTCTGTGTGGTATTCCACAGCGTCAGCTCGCCGGTGGCCGGCGTGAACTGCGCGACCGCGCCGCGCGGTTCCATCGCCGTCGGGATCAGGCGCTGCTGGATGATGCGGTCGCGCAGCACGACGGGAGCCGAGTTGAAGGCCGCGTCGACATCACCACCGGCCACGGTCCAGTGGAATGCCACGTTGCCCGGTGCTTCCGGGTGCAGTTGCGGAGCCCCCGCGGCAGCCGCCTTCTGCGGGTCGACGACCGCAGGAAGCGGCTCGTAGTCCACTTCGATCAGATCCAGCGCATCGTATGCCTGGTAATCGGAAGCCGCGACGACCACTGCCACTGCGTCGCCAACATAGCGAACGACGTCGGTGGCGATCGCTCGATACGGCGCAACGTTCAAACCGGCGTTCGGCAGGAGCCAGGCACACGGGATGCACTTGAGCCCGGCCTCGGTGTCTGCGCCAGTGAACACCGCGACCACACCCGGCGCAGCCTTGGCGCGGCTCATATCGATGCCGCGAATGCGTGCGTGCCCGTGCGGACTCCGGAGGATCGCCGCATGCACCATCCCGGGAAGCGAAAAGTCCGCCGTGTAGCGGGCCGTCCCGGTGAGGAGCCTTGGGTCTTCACGCCTCCGGATGCCTGATCCGAAGACGCGAGCCGGTGCAGCCGTGGTGGTCATCGCCCACCTCCGATCCCTGCGCTTCGCGGGTCAGCGGCCGCGGCCTGGACCGCACGGACGATGTTCTGGTAACCCGTGCAGCGGCACATATTCCCCTCGAGTCCATGGCGGATCTGTTCGGGCGACGGGTTCGGATTGGTGCGCAGGATCTCGTGTGCCGCGAAGACCATCCCCGGCGTGCAGAAGCCGCACTGCAGCCCGTGCGTCGCCCAGAAGGCGTCCTGGAGCGGCGTGAGCTCGCCGTTCTCCGCAAGTCCCTCGATGGTCGTCACGCTGGTGCCGTCCGCCTGCACGGCGAGGGTGGTGCACGATTTCACCGCGACGCCATCCATCAGCACCGTGCAGGCGCCGCACTGGCTGGTGTCGCATCCGATCTTGGTGCCGGTCAACCCGGCATCACGGAGGAAATGAACGAGGAGCAGACGCGGTTCGACCTCCTGTTCATACCGTCGACCATTCACGCTGATGCTGACAGCGCTTTTCATGAAATCCCTCCGGAGGCAAGCAGCGATTCCGTCGGGATCCCACCACGGATACGACAACTCGCGCAAGTGGGTCGTCGCGTCGCACTCTGGTCTCGCGCGGCGTTCTGCGTCATTATCTGGCCGACCATGGATCAACCCCGCGATCGCCGATCGGTCAGCCGAACGCCAGCAGTATTCGACGGACCGAGCGCGTTTCCACGCCCGGATGTGCCGGCGCAGCCGAGCCCGGGAGCGGGACAGGAGTGTTGCGACCGCTGCGGCAGCGTCAGGCTGATTCGCGTCAAGGCCTGCTGGCGCTGCGAGAGTTGCGGGTACAAGAGCGACTGCAACGGCTGGTAGGGCGGGAGGCTCCTGTGCCTCCTCGTTCCGACCTCGTTTATGGCAGCTTGATCGGCTTGGTCAGGAACGTCGCCTGAATCAGAAACGCGCTTCCCTGCGTCGCGGTGCGCGCGTAGGTTTCCCAGAAGTACCGCACCGTCAGGAAGCCCCGGAGCTTGCCGCCCGCGGCGAGCGCGAGCGAGGCTTCCGGTCCCAGCCCGAACGACTTGTTCTTCCCGCGAATGAGGATCCCCGGCAGACCGGCAATCTCGTCGTCAGTCGTCTTGAACGCAGCGTAGTACGCGAGACCAACCGTCAACCCGCCTTTCAGGAAGTCGGCGCCGACGCCCCCCTCGAGGTTCAACTGGTTGCCGACCTTGTTCTCGCTGTCTTCCTTTTTCGACTGGAAGTCGAACGAGAGCTCGGTCGCCGCGTGGTACTTCTTGGCCGTATCGAGGTAGACCGTCGTGGCTACGACCGGCTCGTATCCCCACATTCCCATCCCGGTGTTGTTGTCGGCGCCGTCGGTGTACCGCCCCGTGGGAATGAAGATGTTGAAACCCGCCAGGGTATCGACGCGCGGGTGGTGCCAGCCGATGCTGACCGGCGTCACCACTGAGTCCGTGATCCCGGCGCCGGGGTTCGCGTCAATCTCAGTGCCCTGGATGCGGTTGTTGGCACCGACGGGAAACAGGAAGGTGAAGCCATACAGCCCTCCGAGCACCTTCTTCGTGGTCACATGACTGTAGCCGGCGCCGTAGAAAACGGAGTTGATGCTCGCGTCGATCGGGACTTTGTCGCCGTTGCGGTCTTTGACCGTGTCCGTGTGGTAGACGTAGAGAAGCGGCAGCACGACATACCCGCCGGGGGGTGGCTGTGATCCGGCTTTGAGGCCGACGGCGCCCTTGACGTGCTGGGTCAACAGCTGCGCGATTGACTCTCGTGGGAAAACCGCCCCAGCGATCGCCACGATGGCGACCAGCAGGACCTGACGGATCGAATGTCGGATCATTCTGCGCCTCACCTGTCTACAGCCGGTTCACGATGACCGTCCACCTCGCGGTCACGACATGTCGTGGGCCCCACCGGGTGCCGGCCGTCCTCGATCACGAGAAATGCAGAGGAAAAGCCGTCGGAGTGCAGGCCCTGCGTGGAGATCAGCAGGACACGTACCGGCCTGCCACTTGCAGCCGAGAGCCCGACGAACGGGGCAGCGTGTCTGAGATGGCGACGCGGAGGGGATCCATGCCGGAACAGGCGGTGCGCGATTCGGCACATCTCTCGCGCTACGACGCCCTGCTGCGCACATCGAAGACGCTCGCCGCGCATCGGACGATCGGCGAGCTCTTTCACGTGCTCGCCGACGAGCTCCACCCGATCATCCCGTTCGACTACCTCGCCCTGCTGCTGCACGACGGGCTGCACCCCGAGCTCCGCCTGGTCGTCCTCGAACCAGGCGACCTCGTGGTGCCATTCGAGTCGAAGCCGATCGCCGACCATGGACCCGCCGCGATGGTATGGGAGACGCAGCAGGCCGCGGTCGTTCCGATCCCCGAAGCCGGCACCATCCACCCTGCGCTTGCGTTCCTCAGGGAACAGGGCTGGAAGATGACGTGCTGCCTGCCGCTGACGACAGCTCACAGGCGGATCGGCGTCCTCGTGTTCGGGAGCCGCTCGGCGTCCGCCTACTCCGCGGACGTCATGGCCTTCATGGAGCAGATCGCCGCCATCGTGGCGATCGCCGTCGAGAACGGTATCAACCGCGAAAATGCGAAACGCTTCGAGGTCGAGCTCCAGGACGAGCGCGACCGCCTCCAGTTCCTGCTCGACGTCAACAACCTGCTGCTCACACAGCCCGACTACCGCACGCTGCTCGAAGCGATCGGCGATACCGTGCAGCGCATCGCGGAGGCGGATCACGTCGGCGTGGCCCTGTACGATCCGGAGGCTGACCAGCTCCGGCTCGATTTGATCTACGACAAGGCGCGCGGATTCAGCAGGTCGGGCGCGATGATTCCCCTCAACGAGTCGGCCGCTGGCGTGACGTTCCAGACCGGATCCGCCAGCGTGTTCCGGCGGGCCGACCTGGAACGAAAGGGGTGGATCGGCGCCTCACTGATGAAGGCCGAGGGTCTCGAGTCGACGTGTTGCGTGCCGCTCATGGCCCGCAGCGGGAAGCTCGGAACGCTGTATGTCGGGAGTCCACGGCCGGACGCATTCTCGGAAGGGGACGTCAGCCTGCTCGGTCGCATGTCGGCGCAGATTGCCATTGCGCTGGAGCATGCCCGCGCCCACGACCGGCTTGCCAGCCTCAACGCGCAGTTGACCGACGAGAAACAGTATCTCGAGCTCGAGCTGGGGCAGGAATTCGGAGAGATTGTCGGGACCAGCCCGGCGCTGCGGGAGGTCCTGAGCGCTGTCAAGACGGTGGCACCGACCGACACGACGGTGTTGCTCCTCGGCGAGACCGGAACGGGCAAGGAGCTCTTCGCGCGCGCGGTTCACCGGCTCAGCCCCCGGCGCGATCGCACGTTCGTGCGGACGAGTGTGGCAGCGCTGCCGGCGACCCTGCTCGAGAGCGAGCTGTTCGGGCACGAGAAGGGCGCGTTTACCGGCGCTGCGGTAAGCCGGGCAGGGCGGCTCGAAGTCGCGAACCGCGGCACGCTGTTCCTGGACGAGGTCGGGGACATCCCGATGGAAATGCAGCCCAAGCTGCTGCGCGTCCTCCAGGAGCGCGAGTTCGAACGCCTGGGCAGTACGAGAACGCAGCGGGTCGATGTCCGAATCGTGGCCGCCACCAACCGGGATCTCGAACGCATGAGCGAAGACGATTCGTTCAGGAGCGATCTCTACTATCGGCTGAGCGTGTTTCCGATCACGATCCCCCCGCTCCGGGAGCGGTCCGGCGACATTCCAGCGCTCGCCCGGCACTTCGTGACCCGATGCGCGCAGCGCCTCGGCCGCGCCGTGCCGGCGATCCCGGGTACCGTCATGGATGCGCTCGCGCGATGGACGTGGCCAGGGAACATCCGCGAGCTGCAGAACGTGATTGAACGCGCCGTCATCCTGTCGCCGGGCGGGACGCTCGTCCTTCCCTTCCAGAACCTGAGGACCAGCACGTCGAAGGCCACTTCGGCTGCAAAACCTGCGGCGACGCTGAAGGATGCTGAACGAGAGACGATCGTTCGCGCACTGAGGGAATCAGGCGGCGTCATCGCCGGGCCGGAGGGGGCGGCCGCGCGGCTCGGCCTGAGGCGGACGACGCTGCAGTCCAAGATGCGGAAGCTGGGGATCAAGCGGCCGTCCTTTTAGACAGGCCGGCGGGCTCCGCCAGCGCATCTACCGGAACAGAATGCACAGACGGCATTCCGGGATGGGTCGCTGGAATCCCGGCAGGTTCACGGAATTCGCGGACCCCGACCCCGCACCCGTGCGCTGCCAGAAAATTCATGAACCGGCGATAGTCGCTGGTCGGCATGCCGAACAGCGTGAGCATCGACTTGTAGCGGCCACGCGATTCGCGCAAGCCGAGACGAACCAGCTCGCGCAAGTCGTGTCGCGTGATGTCGCGCGCCAGGAACATCGGGTAGACGTGCTCCCAGAACGAGGCCCCCTGCCGCACGACGGCGTCGTAGAGGTCGTCGGCGACCTGGCGGCGTCGATCGTCGATCGGCATCATCACCACGTGCGGCACCGTGCGCATCGAGACCGGCAGGTGCTCGATCCCGATGACGCCCTGCGGTGCCAGCCAGATCAGTTGCTCGACGACGTTGAGCAGCTCCCGGACGTTGCCCGGCCATCGGTAGCGTTCGAAGGCAAGGAGCGCCTCGTCGGTGAATTTCACCTCGCGCCCGGAGCGGCTGAGAAAGCGTCGCGCGAGCGCCTCGACATCTTCGGGCCGCTCGCGCAACGGCGGCACGTGCAGATGGATCACCCTCAGCCGATACAGGAGATCCTCGCGGAAGTGTCCCGCCGCCACATGTTCGGTCAGGTTGCGGTTGGTGGCCGCGACCACGCGAACGTCGACCCGCGACTGCGGCAGATCGGACCCGACCGCCTGGATCTCGCCGTTCTCGAGAAACCGGAGCAGCAGCGCCTGCATGCGCAAGCTCATTTCACCCACTTCGTCGAGGAACAGCGTGCCGCGGTGCGCGAGCTGGATCTTTCCGCGCCTGTCGCGGTACGCGCCCGTGAAGCTGCCCTTGACGTGGCCGAACAGCTCGGATTCGAGGAGAGTCTCCGTCAATCCCGCGCAGTTCACCGCCACGAACGGTGCCGCCTTGCGAGGCGACTGGTTGTGAATGAAATGCGCGACGATGTCCTTGCCGACGCCGCTCTCGCCGGTGATCAGCACCTTCGCGGGACTCTTGGCTGCCCGCTCGGCGATCGAGAGCAGCTCGGTCATTACACGGCTGGCGACGATAAGCCCTGGGTCTGTGTCCATGCCGGCTGAGACTGCAAGCCTGCCACCAGCAACGACACATCCCTAAATCACTGATTCAATTGGGCTTCAATGGAGTGTTGGCGCGGGTGAGGCCGACCGGCCAACCACGTGACGACGTCAGATGACGACGGGGAGGCACCTCTCTCTGAAGCCTTCCGCCTGGAGGCGGAAGCCACACGACGGAATCTGTGACGCGTGGCTTCCGGCTTTAGCCCGAAGATCAGACGCGGGACAGTGACTCCGACTGATCGAGCTCTGCGATCTGGCTTGCGACCGCGTGCCGGATCGATCCACCCCGCCGCGGCGTCGTCCACAGCAGCCGCACGCCGATGTGGTACCGGGAGGGGATGACCCCCTTGACCGCATCACACCGTACTACCTCGATGTCGTCGCTGCATTCCGCGCCGCCGAGCCTCAACTGGAGCCTGCCGATGGTGCCGACTTCCATCCGGCGACGGGTCTCGAACAGGCATCCCCACGCGCTGATGTCGAGAACGCGCACGGAGAGTTCCCGCGTGAGGGTCGCCGGAAACTCGAACATGTCACTCATCCGCGCCTCAACTGCCGCTCGAACCTGACCGAGGCCATGATGCCGCCATGCAGCCGAATGCGGTGGCGCATGTCGCCGTCGACGATCACTGGCCGGCTCTCGACCACGCACACCGGAAGCCGACGGTAGATTTCTCCTTCGACGGTGTCGAATTGGACGACGTCGAGAACAAGTGTCTCGCCGGCCACTGCCGGCTGCCGGCTGATTCCAGTCCACTCGTCCGGACCATCCTGGCGCACGACGACATCACGGAAAATCCTGAGCGCCCCATCAGCTGGTTCCGTCAACTTGAATCTTTTGTCGCGACGTCCATCGGCCATTGCCTATGACCGAGCAACGGGCATGCCGCGAGGGTGCCGGCGAGGGAGATGGGGCTTCCCGAAGGTTTTTGCGAGAGAACACGTGTGCGGTGACTGCGCCTGGCCACGTAACCGCGGGCAAATGTTTAGTCAGGGCCAACCATCCGACTAGTCCCAGCCAGATGATCACACACCACAGAGCTGAAGCAAGTTCATGAACCGGGCATAGTCGCTGGGCGGCATGCCGAATACCGTGAGCATCGACTTGTGGCAGCCGCGCGATTCCCGAAGACCGAGACGAACGAGCCCGCGCAAGTCGTGTCGCGTGATGTGACGCGCGAGGAACATTGAGTTAGGCGCCGGTGATCACCGACTCTGTGGTGCCGACCAGACATTGCGCGGTGCACTGTTCCGGGTCAGACGCTCCCGCTGCAAGCGATTTCAAAACCGTTACTCTCTGGTCTGAGAGTTTCAGAACGCCTGCGGGTCAGCAACGCCAGTAATGACTTCGGCGACGCGCCGCTCTCCCGATCACAGCAACGCTCATCGCTGACCTCCAGCGCGGTCTCGTTATCGCGCTTCGTCGCTGGCGCGCAGCGTCCACGAGATTTTCGCCGCGCGACCCACGGCAGCTGTAATTGAGACACCGTCGACTGCGACGTCTCGCGCGTCGGCCTCGGTTATGTGGCTACGGTCAGAACAAAGTCCGGGCCCCAACACCAGTTACAAAATTCGCCGCTCGGTTCGTCCGTTCGCTACTGCGGCGAAACCCAACGACTTTGCGCCCATCAAGGGCGCAACGCTCCTGTTCATGTCAACACACGACGACCGATCACGACCTGGCACCGGTGTTGAGAAGCAGCACACCCGCGCGGCATGGACCGACGTGCAGAACGACATCGGCAGTCTGTCGTTCCGTACGACTTTTTGCGGAATGTCTCGCGGACTTCAAAGCAGCGGAGAAAGACACGCACATGCAGGAGCGGCCAGTACCGGCGCGCTGAAGGCGGACGCGTGTCAACAAGGCAATTATGAAAATCTCTTCCTACGTCAATCGTTCAAGAACGCGCATCACGATCCTGGTCGCGCTTGTAATCCTGGCCGGACTGGCTTCTTCGTGGGTCGTGGTGCGTGCGGACGTGCCGCGGGTGGCGAGCGGTACATGGGCCGCGGCTGGAGAGGTCGCCGTTCCGCACAGCGCCGTCTCAGTGGCTCTTGCGGATGGACGCGTCGTGGTGGCGGGCGGCGAGGACGATGGCACTCCCAGGTCGGCGATTTCGACGTACGACCCGGCGTCCGGCGCCTGGGCCCATGTCGGCAACCTCGTCACCCCGCGATCGGGCCATGCAATGACGGTCCTGAAGGACGGTCGCGTGCTGGTCGCAGGGGGGACGGCATCCTACGGTCCGACATTTGACGTCGAGATTTTCGACCCGGCGAACGGAACATCGGTCCACGCCGGCGACATGCCTCTGGCACGTGTCAACCCTGCCGCTGCGACTCTCAAGGACGGGCGCGTGCTCATCGTCGGCGGTTCGGACGGCGTGTCGCCGTTGAACCTTGCCGAGATGTTCGATCCCGCGACCGGGCAGAGCCAGAGCGTTCCCAACGTCATGTCCACCGCTCGCGTGAAGGCCACGGCAACGACGCTTCTGGACGGCCACGTGCTGGTGGCTGGCGGTCACGACGGCGCCAACGATCTCTCGTCGGCCGAGATTTTCGAGCCGGCCACGAACTCATTTTTTGCGACCGGCGCGATGCAGGTCGCGCGCAGCGGTCACGTCGCCGTGCTGCTGCCGAACAACAACCAGGTCCTCATCGCGGGCGGCAAGTCGGCAGGCGCCGCGGTGGCGTCCGCCGAGCTCTACGCCGACTGGAGAGACGGGTTCTCGGCGACGCCCAACCCGATGTCCGCGGCCCGCGCCGGCGGGATCGCGGCGGGCCTCCTGCTGCATGATGTCGCACTCGTCGCTGGCGGCGGCGCGAACGGCGCTGAGTACTACGGTTACGCGACGCTCAAGACCGACAAGGATGATTACGCGCCGTACGAGACGGTCACCATCAGTGGCAGCGGCTGGCAGCCTGGTGAGAAGGTGCAGATCCGGGTCAGCGAGGATGCCGACACGCACAACGACTGGGAGCTCGAGGCGATCGCCGACGAGTTCGGCAACATCGTCAACTACGACTTTTACCCGCGGCAGGATGACACTTATCAACATATCGGCATGCGGTTCTACCTGTCGGCAACCGGAATCGCATCCCAGGCGCTGACCACATTTACCGACGCGGGCTCTATCGCTCTTAATCCTCCAAGTGGGCCAGTTGCTACTTCGGTGACGGTAACGTCCGGCGGTGGCGAATTTGCCGCAAACTCGAGCGTAGGAATTTACTGGGACGCCGACTTAGTTACGCCTCTGACGACGTGCTCGACAAACAATGGTGGCAACTTCCCTTCAGGTACGTGCACCTTCTCGGTGCCGGCCAGCAGTGCGGGAGCACACACCGTCACAGCCAAGCAGGGCTCCATCAGCCTTTTAGCCACGTTTACTGTCGTCGCTGCGAGCGGTGCGGGCACCATGGTTGTGAATCCAACCACCGTCACCGGCGGTACTACCGGCAACAACTTCACTTTCACTTTTGCGGCTCCGGCCGGTTCCTACACCGCGGGCTCGCAGGCGACGATCACTGTTCCGCCAGGGTGGACCGCTCCGACGACCGCCAATACTGCACTTGCCGCATCGACCTGTACCGCACTCAGTCGCACAGTCTCGGGTAGCACGATCACCGTGAACATGACCTGCGCGTCGGGTCAAACCTTCAGCCTCACCTACAACGGCATCACGGCACCTGGCGCGGCGGGTCCATACACGTTCACGACACAGACGAAGCAGGGCGCCAGCGGCACGCTCACGACCATCGCTTCGAGCCCCGTCGTAACCGTAACTCCGGCCTGCACGCCTGCGGCGGTGACGACGCAGCCGTCGAATCAGTCGGTCACCTACGGAAATGACGCGACATTCACCGCTGCCGCCAGCGGAGACCCTGCGGCCGCAGTTCAGTGGCAGGTGAGTATCGATGGCGTGAACTTCACGAACCTGTCTGCACAGACCAGCACGACACTGACACTTACGACACCAGCGGTCTCCCAGAGCGGTAACAAGTATCGCGCGGTATTCACGAACACCTGTGGCGGGACCCAAACAGCTACGAGCGCTGCGGCAACGCTGACTGTCGCTGCGAAGTCCCTGACCGGCAGCTTCACGGCGGCAAACAAGTCCTACGATGGAACCGCGACGGCCACGATTACCGGCCGGTCGCTGAGTGGCGCGGTTTCGGGCGACGATGTGAGCCTCAGCGGCGGCAGCGCAACTTTCTCGGACAAGCACGTCGCCGACGGCAAGACGGTCACCGGCACGGGCTTTGTCCTGGCGGGAAGCGCGGCCGGCAATTACAGCCTGGCGTCGAGCACACTGACAACGACTGCAGACATCAAGGCACTGGCCATCACGGTGACGGCTGACGCCAGGAGCAAGGTGTACGGTGCCTCTGATCCCGTGTTGACCTACACCGTCACGAGTGGCGCGCTCGCGAGCGGCGACAGCTTCAGCGGCGCGCTGGCGCGCGTGAGCGGCGAGAACGTCGGCACCTACGCGATCACTCAGGGCACGTTGAGCGCGGGCAGCAACTACGCGCTGACCTTCGTCGGGGCGAACCTGACGATCACGGCGCGCCCGATCACGGTGACGGCCGACGCCAAGAGCAAGACGTATGGCGACGCCGACCCGGCGCTGACCTATCAGGTCACCGCGGGCAGCATGGTGAGCGGCGACAGCTTCAGCGGCGCGCTGGTAAGGACGGCCGGCGAGAACGTCGGCGACTATGCCATCAATCAGGGCAACCTGAGTGCCGGCAGCAACTACACGCTGACCTTCGTCGGGGCGAACCTGAGCATCACCGCGCGGCCGGTGACGGTGACCGCCGATGCCAAGACCAAGGTCTACGGCGACGACGACCCGACCCTGACCTACACGGGTGTGCTCCACGGGACGGATACCTTCACCGGAAGCCTGGCGCGCGCGGCCGGCGAGAACGTCGGCGACTATGCCATCAATCAGGGCACGCTGACCGCCGGCAGCAACTACACGCTGACCTTCGTCGGCGCGAACCTGACGATCTCGAAGGCCACGCTCACGGTGACGGCTGACAACAAGTCGCGTCCGTACGGCGACCCGAATCCGCTGCTGACCGCGACTTTCGCCGGCTTCAAGTTTGCCGAATCGCTGGCAACCAGCGGCGTGGCCGGAGCGCCGGCGCTGGCTACCGTGGCGGCGCAATCGAGCCCGGTCGGCCCGTACGCCATCACGGCCGCACTTGGCACCCTGGCGAGCGGCAATTACGCGTTCGCGTTCGTGAACGGCACGCTCACGGTGGACAAAGCGTCGCTGACCATCACGGCGAACGATGCGTCGCGGCCGTACGGTGTCGCGAACCCGACCTTCAGCGGCGGCTACGCCGGCCAGAAGAACGGGGAGACGTTCACGATGTCGTTCAGCACCAGCGCCACGACCTTCAGTGCCGTCGGCACCTACGCCATCGTGCCGTCGGCCGATGGCGGCACGATCGGCAACTACATCGTGACGCCGACCAATGGCACGCTCACGGTCGGCGCGTGGTCGCTGAGAGGCTTCTACCAGCCGGTGGGTGAAACGAGCTCGATCCTCTCGGCGCCTGGCCTCCTGCCGGCGGTCTCGGCCGCGACGGTGTGGAACTCAATCAAGGGGGGCCAGACGGTCCCGTTGAAGTTCAACATCTATCGAGCGGTCGGTGGCACGCAGGTCACGACTGTGGCGGACGCGTTCACCGGGGCTGGCTTCAGCGCGTATCAACTGCCAACCTGCGCGGGCGGCTACGCGGAGGACGAGATTCCGCTCACCGATCTCTCGACTGGCGGAACTGAACTTCGCTGGGACGGTACCCAGTTCATTCAGAACTGGAAAACGCCGAAGGTGAGCGGAGCGGACCTGTGCTTCCGTGCCGTGGTCACGGCGAAGGATGGCTCGACTATTACCGCCTTCTTCAAAGTCAAGAAGTAGACACTGAGTGTGAGTCGTGCGGGCTTTGCCCGCACGACTCAGCTTTCTTTCCACGCGGATTGGGTAACGCACAGACGACGGCTGTCTCGCTGCAGGTATTTGCAGGAGTGTTGCAGCCCGAGGAAGGCGCGAGCGTCAAAAACGCTCGCGCCTTTTTCTTTGGCAGCCGGGAGCATGTCGATCGCGCTCGCCGTACCACGAAATCTGGTCCTCAGCAGACGCTTCTACTGCCGCCAGCCAGACTTCCTGCGCGCACAACCACTGCGACAACACTTTAGGCCGGCAGGCGCTTTGCGGAAGGCAACGGGCGTGGGCCGGCCCTTGCGCGCTCAATCCCCGTAGTGACTCTCGAGCAAATCGGAGAAGTGAATGCTTCAACACGTGTCACGGCGGCTGATCATGGCCGCCATTCTGGTCACAGTCGGCGTCAGTGCCGCACTCGCGCAGACGGAGAAGGTCTACGTCACGCGCACGGGTCAGAAATATCACCGCGCCTCGTGCACATCGCTGCGGAGCAGCAAGATCGAGATGCCGCTCGCGGAGGCAGCTGCGCGTTACGACGCGTGCAAGATCTGCCGGCCACCGGTTCCCGCGGCCGCTGCGCGCACTGCGCCCGTTGACGAGCGTTCGGCGCCTCCCGCCTCCGCCCAGCCTGCCCCTCGTTCGACGCGCTGCCAGGCCACGACGAAGAAGGGCACGCAGTGCTCCCGCCGGGCACAAGCAGGGAGCAGCTACTGCTGGCAGCACGCACGGTGAGGGTCCGGCTCGCCCTCGTTGCGCTCGTTCTCTGGAGCGTCCCGGCTTTCACCCAGGAACGTTTTGCCGGGAGAATCGTGGGTGTCACCGACGGCGACACGATTGCTGTCATGCGGGAGGGTCGCTCTGTGCGCGTGCGGCTGGAGGGGATCGATTGCCCCGAGAGTGGCCAGGACTTCGGCCAGCGCGCGAAGCAGTTCACCTCGGACATGGCATTCGGCAAAGACGTGGTCGTCGACGTGCGGGACGTCGATCGCTATGGGCGACTGGTCGCGCGGGTCACGGTCGACGGCGAGGATGTGAGCCTTGCGCTGGTTCGATCCGGTCTCGCGTGGCACTACACGAAATACTCTCGCGATCCGGAACTGGCGGAAGCGGAGATGGCTGCGAGGTCCGCAAAGGTGGGTCTGTGGAGCCGCTCGGCCCCGGCACCGACCCCGCCCTGGGAGTTCCGACAGTCGGCGCCCCTCCATCGGAACCCTGTTCAATCTCGCTGATCGCAGTCTCGGCTCGCTCGCTCGGAACCCTGTCGCTTCCCACCTGATTCCCTGGCAATATCCGGGGAAGGCCTGCGGCACTTCAGGCCATCAGCCGCGCTCGGGCCGGCCCGCCGCGCCAGCCGCGTCGAATTGGTGGACGCGCTTCGGATCGGCGCCGGATCAGCGGATCGCGATCGGCGCCACCGTCGATCCCGTGCCACCCTTGATCTTGAGCGGCTGCACGACAAAGGCGAACTCCTGGACGCGCTCGGCCGCCAGGACATCGAGCTTCATGTTCTCGAGGGTGTGGATGCCGTGCACCACGAGCAGCACCTGGTGGACCGGCAGCGAGAGATCCGGATCGGGATTGGGCCCGACCTCGACCGGCCAGTTGTCGGCGCCGATGAGCAGCGGATCCTGCCTGGCCAGCCACTCTGCCGCGGCGATGCCGATGCCCGGGCAGGTCTTCACATAGCGCGCGTTGTCCACGTTCCAGAGCGTGCCCCAGCCGGTGTGGATCAGGATGGCATCGCCCGGCTTCAGCGTCAGCTTCTGGCGTGCCAGGGCCTGCTCCAAGTCCTGCGGCGTGATCTCGTAGTTGTCCGGGAGGACCGGCACGCCCTTCAGGGCGGCGACGTCGATCAGCACGCCGCGGGCTACGAGCGAGCCGACGCCGTCGACGCCCAGCTTGCCGAACCCCGTGCGTGACTCGTTGCCCTCAATCGGCACGCAGTTGTAGAAGCTGCTGCCGATCATCTGGTGCGGGAACGCGTCGAACTGTGTCCCGACCTGGCCGATCTCGGAGATCACGATCTCCTCGTTGCTGCCGCGGCGGTTGCGCCCCTGGTTGATGACCGTTCGCTTGGTGTGGAGGTCAAAGCGTCGCGTGCCGAACACCGGCATCGTGCCTTCGAGCACCCGCCCGAGCTCGATGATCTGCCCGGTCTTCACCAGCTGCATCGCCGCGACCACCGTTGCCGGCTTCACGTGGTTGGCCGAGCCGCGCGTGTCGCCGGCGCCCCACTTCGACGGGCACCGCTGCGCGTCGCTCGGCGGGTTCCAGCCTTGGGCGGCCACGGGTTCAACGACGCCGAAGCACAGCGTCGCCGCGATCGACACAATCAGGAGTCGCTTCATGCCAACACGATACACTCGACGCCTGCGATGAGCACTGCCCTCCTCGTCATCGAGGTCCAGCGGAGCCTTTTCGACCCCGAGCCGAGGCCAGACCGATGATGCCGAAGGCAGCGTGACGCGGAACGGCGCTGGAAAGGATCGAGCGTAGAATGCCTCCGCACATGCCTCAACCGCGCAACAGCACGCTGCGGACGCTCGGATGGGTCTACACAGCCGGCTTCCTCGGCATCTTCGCCATCTGCCACACTCCAGGCTTCACCGACGCCGACGGCAAGCTGTTCGGGCTGTTCAAGATCGATCCGATCGACGACTTCGTCCACCTGTTGTCTGGCATCGCCGGGGCGCTCATTTCGTGGCGGGGTACACGCTATCTGCCGGCGTACTTCATTGTCATCGGCATCCTCTACGATCTCGACGCCGTCGTCGGCATGACGATGAGCCGCGGGCTGCTGGATCTGTCCGTCTTCAAGTACGGCCCGGGCTCGCCCGACTTCGGGGTGACCAACTGGCTGCTCAACCTGCCGCACATCGTGCTCGCCACGCTCGCGCTTGTCATCGGCTTCGTCCGGCCGGGTGAGCCGCGCCGGGTAGCACGCGGTTGACCTGGAGGAGCCGGGGCGGGCTGCCGAAATCGACCCCCGGCCAGAAAACCGGGAAGCCCGCGCGCGTGGTGCGCAAGGCGGGAGGGAAACGACCCGGGCGGGTCAGGCGACTGCTGCGGACGATGGGATTGCTCTTCGTCGGCTGGATCGGGATCGTCTGCGTCTGGTCGGCAGGGTTCATCGGCATCAAGTGTTACAGCTCGGTACCGGCCACCCGGCCGCCGGCCGTTCCACCGCCCGAGGGCATCGGCGGTTACGCGCGCGCCGAGGCGTTCACCTACCTGACGCTGCCGGAGTGGTTCATCGTCTACAGCACCGACGAGTATGCCGGCTTCATCGCCACGCGGCGCCCGAGCGACTTCCCCTATCTCGGTTCAGTGCGGCAATACTGGGGCTTCTATTCGACTGCTTGCGCCGAGACCAAGCGCAAGCATCCGTTCGAAACGGGCTACCACGTCATGCTCGGCGTGATCGGCGCGAGCTTTACGATCGAGAGCTCGCTGAGGTACGTCTACGAGCACACATTCGGCT
>Ga0209382_10003243_pt1 | contig 22711 bp, 14 predicted proteins | sample SoiMetdeltSBSDD5_FD_187599 | JGI IMG/M metagenome (GOLD analysis project Ga0209382, IMG submission 187599) | Bulk soil microbial communities from a Populus tree surrounding site in Tennessee, USA - Soil MetaG P. deltoides SBSDD5 (SPAdes) (version 2) | ecosystem: Environmental > Terrestrial >...
GACGAACACCACGACGTCGTGCTCATCGGTCCTCTCTGAACCCTTGGTTCGCCGGATCGTAGCCCGGATATCGTGGTGCCTTAGCAGCGCCTTGAAGTCACGCGCTGCCGCTAAACTGCCCGTAAACGCCGTCACACTCCAGAGCCCCTGACCGGCGGCGATCTCCATCAGGCTCCTGACCTGCGCAAGCCGCTGGCGATCCTCTGCTAGGCTATCGCGGTCCTCTTGTTTCGGTGGGTCGGTCGGCATTGTTTTTCCTGGAGGCGGAACGTGATCCGGCTCCCCTCCGTTCAGATTAAACCACTACCCGGCCTCCTCAGAGGCCCGCCGGCACGATGGCGGGAGGGACTTCGAGCACCGGTACCTCGTCGCCGGGAGCCGGTACCACCTGTGGGAGCAAGGGAACGAGGAGTGGCGCGGGGGCCCGGACGGAGGCACTGACAGCGGCATGGGCTCGACACGGGCTCGAGGTTTGGTGAACCCCGGCACGCGGGGCGACCCGCCGCTAAACCGCTAAACACTTGGCGACTTTCGGGGAGAATTACCTCATCTGTCGCCGCGCCCCGCGGTCGCCTCACCACGCGCCGCTTCGCGACCCGCTCGCAGGTGGCCTCTCGATCAATTGATCATCTCTTCCGTCCTGCTTATAGTGCCGCCATGCTGAGGATCTTTGGTGCCGTCGTCGCTGCTCTCATGGTCCCGTTACCCGGATTCGGTCAAGGAGGCCTGGGCGCCAATGGCTTGCCGAGCGGTGCCGCTCCGCCTTCACAGCCCATGCAGGCCGAGACTCCCTCACGGCCGACTCTGGTACCAACCAAGAAGATTGATCCGGCGTACCCAGATAAGGCCAGACGCGCCGGAATCCAGGGAGATGTCTGGCTCGACGTGATCGTTCTCGCGGACGGGACTGTCAAGAGTGTGATGGTCGCCAAGTCGCTCGATACGGTGTATGGCCTGGACCAGGCGGCGATCGCAGCAGTCAGGCAATGGCAGTATCCGCCTCTGACCGACGGCCGTGCTTCACGCCCTCCGCTGCAGATCGTGATCCCGTTTCGCCTGCCAGATACCGCTCCCGCCGTCGCGCAAGTGACCGTCGAGGAGTTCAACAACAGTGCGTTTCGTCCGTCGCCCAACGATCCGCGCGTTGTTCGGCCCAAGCTCATACGGCAAGTGCCCCCGGTGTACACGACAGCTGGTATGAGAGCGAAGATCGTTGGCACCGTCGAAGTCGACGCGGTCGTGCTGCCTGATGGCACGGTGGGCCAAGTGCGGGTGGTCAAGTCTCTCGACAAGCCTACCGGATTGGATGACCAGGCCTTGGGCGCCGCCCGCGAATGGATGTTCACGCCGGGAACGCTTGACGGCAAGCCCGTGTCGATGAGTGTGGGCATCGTGCTGACATTCAGCCTGCGTTAGTCAAAAGGATCCGCTCGCCCGGAGCCCTGCCATTCGTGCGGTCAATGTCCTGTCATCATCCCGGATGACACTAGTCAGCGGTCGGCGGATCTGGCAGTCGGTGGTGCAATGCCTGCCTGCCCTCGTCCCTTCGCGACTTCTCAGGACGGATTCGTTCCACCCACGCTATGCGACGACCGGGCGGGGTGCGATGCAGGTCGGCCTAATCAAGGTCTCACGGGAGCCCGCTTCCTCGATAAGTCCCTGTCGCCGCACGAAGTTGTGCACGTTCTTCGAGCAGGCCGGTTTCGCGTTATGCTGCGAGCCTCGCACGGTCGTCCGAGATATGCCGGTCGGCCTACCAGTAGTTAGCCGGACACCAACCGATGACGGAGAAATTCGCACCGTAGCGCTCAATGCCAAACTTCCGGGTGATGACTTACAACATCCTCTTCGGCGGTGTCGGGAGGGAGTCACTCATCCGCGAGGTTGTCAGCGCCGTTGCTCCGGATGTCGTCGTCTTTACTGAAGTCACATCGGCCGATTCCTTCAAGGTTATCGCCGACGTGGTGGGGCCTCACCGCGCCGGGGTGACCGGTCGCTCGAGTCGTGAGCACCCGGCAATTGTCAGCCGTTGGCCCATCATCGAGTCCGAACGGCATGGTCCGCCTTGGGCGCCGCGCAAGTGGGTCGAAGCGACGCTCCAGCCATTTGGCGGACCACGCGTCAACATCGTCGGCATTCATCTCGTGCCACAACCGCTGTGGCCTTTTGAGATCTGGCGCCAAGCGGAGGTCCGCAGCCTTCTGAAACGATTGCGGGCACGCGCGCGCACGCCACAGGTCATTGCCGGCGATTTCAATACGCTCATGGTGGGAGACCCTCTTCGTCGGCAAGGCGCGGCACTGTGGGTCCGTGCCCAATGGGCGGTTCAAGGAGGTTGGCCGCGTTGGGCGTTGAGAGAACTGACGAACGCTGGCTATACCGACTGCTATCGTGCATGCCACGAGCGAGAAGCCGGTTTTACCGCGCCCGCATGGAACCCCGGCGTCCGAATCGATTATGTGTTCGCGTCACCGCCCATGAAGCGGTCACTCCGGGCCGCGGGCACCGCCGAATCGAGCACACCAGCAGGCGGTACCCGCCTGCCACGCCGCTCACTTCCCGAGTTGCTCGGGTGGAAAGCGGTTCGGTGCCTCGGTCATGAAGCGTCGGATCATCCGCCGGTGTGGGCGGATTTCGAATGGCCAGCCGCAGACGACGCCCACTCGACATTCGCGGCCGGCTAACAAACGAATGGAGCCGACGCGCCAATCGTCTTGTGGGATCATGTCGCCAAGGCGCGCGGCTCATTCGTAGCGTTAGTCGCGCAAAACGCCGTAGGGTTTACCCAGGGTACAAGACCTACGCCAACGTCTGTGGTCCGGACGATGGACCACGCCGCTCGAATGAACCGCGATCGGTGCTGACCGCCCTGCCGCCAGTCAGAAGAGCGCTTTCTTGATGAGCGCCGGGATCGTCGGCGTCGCTTGCAGCTGAATGTTCCACTTCGGACCGCCGACGTCCGGACGAATCGGGTAGTACTGAACCTGCAGCTGGAGCAGGGTCGGCAGGCCTCCGCACTTGCACATCTTGCCCACCTGTGGCCCCAACCCGAACGTGCCTCGTTCACCGCCGCGCGCCTCCCAATCCACCGACAGTTGCGGCTGGGTCCCGATGGTCCACCCGTTGGCGAACAAGTAGGTGAAGTTGAAAGTTCCGCTCATCTGGTTGGTGTCCCGGCCGTCGCCGGCGACCTTGAACCATTGCTGCACGAAGGCAGAGGCGATGAAGTGCTTGCCGAGCAATACGGCTCCCCCATCAGGCCCCACCTGCCATGCGTCCTGGCTCAGTAGATCCTTCGATGCCGTGGGGAAAATGAACGTCGGTCCTGCGCCAACCATGAGCCGGCCGCCGAGCAGCGAACGCGGCAGCGCAAATGCGAGAACGGTGTCACCGAACCCGCCGGTCCGTTGAGTCTGCCCGCTCTGATCGAAATGCGAAATCGAATTGACGATTGGCACCATGGGCCGGACAATCAGCCCCTGTTTCTCGGTCAGCCTCAGACTAATCAACGGCTGAAACGTCAGATTGCTCTGCACCCGAGTGTGATCGTCGCCGCGGGACATCTCCGTCCAATTGTTGTTCTGCTGTAGCTGCAGCGCCCAACTGCTGGCAAACGGATTACTCGCCTCCTGGGCCATGGCGGCGGCGGACTGATCCTCTGATGGCTGTGGTCCGTTGGTTGTCGTCGCCGGCGTTTGCGCAAAGCCCGCGTTCGCCACGCACGCGAACACGAGGACCCCACCGACTATCGTCGTGATGTTCTGCCGCATCATCTTCAACCCTCCAATGCATCGCACGGATGTGTGCAGATGTCCGCAGGGCAAAGGTGATGCCTGACGCGTGGAGCAGGCGTCGGCGGTATCTGCTGCCTGCCTAGCAATCAACCGCGCGAGATCGCACGCACCGCGCGAAAACGCACGGTGGGCCGCGCCGCGATCGATACGAAACATGCGCATTTTGGCGGGTGCGGGAGCGATCGCGCGGCGGCACCACCGTTGCCCTCTCACGACACGTAATCGAGCGGACCTCACAACGAGGTTCACCAGAAATTCGTGGAGATGGTATGCGAGCGCTCACAAGGTTGACGCGGTCTGTCGTCGCAGGTGCTCTGGCGGTCTGTGCAATTTCGCTCGCCGCGCCATGCGCTGCCCAGGAGGTGGACCCACCGACGCCGCCTGCCGCAGGCGATGGACGCGGCGCACTAGTGGCGCCCTCAGCCTGGGTGGTGCTGAGCGCCCCTCTGCAAAAGCAGATCGGTCTCAAATTCTCCGGCTTCTACATCGGTGAATTGGACACACCCGTCGCACAAGTTGACGTGCCGATTCGGCTGGCAAAGTTCCTGACGGCGACTCCCAGCTATATGGGGTACTCGGTTCCCAGCCGCGGGCTCAATAAGCTCCCGCCGCAGCCGGGAAGCTTCACGGACAGCTACGAGGAGCACCAGTTTCGGGTCGACGGCACCGTGGCGTTCGCCGTTCGCAAGTTCGAGATCTCCGCCCGCAACATGTACGTCAGGCGGTTTCGTCCAACGCCGGTCGACGATATGAACCGCTATCGGGGTCGAATTGCGATCGCGCATCCCCTTGCCGTACACGGCCGCATCTGGAAACCGTTCGCCGCATACGAAGCGTTCTATGAGCCCGGCTTGCCGGTGGCCGGCGGCTGGAACAGATATCGAATCTGGTCCGGTGTCACGCTGCCGATCAACAGGCGGGTATTCGTGCAGCCGTCCTACATGTGGGAAAGCACCGAACGAAGTAGAGACATTCACTACGTGATGTTCGGGCTGATCGTCAACACGCGATAGGGCGCTTTAGTCGTCGTCAATTGTCTGAAAGGAGACATTCATGTCGAAAGTATTCAAACGAGGAACTGCCATGCTGGCCGTGATGATGGCCAGTGTGCTGTTCGTCACCAGCGCGTTGGCGCAGATGCCAACATCCCCCTGGAAGAAGGGCGCCCCGTTCCCGGAGGCCGATGAGGAGCTCTACGGCGTGCCCTTGAACGGCAAACTGTATGTGTTCGGCGGGTGGGACGGCGGCAAGGCGCGCGGCGTCGCCTACGAGTACGACCCGACCACCGATAAGTGGACGAAGAAGACGTCGATGCCGCGGCCGGCCCACCATGCGGCGCTAGCGGCTGCCAACGGCAAGATCTATGTGATCGGCGGATTCATCCCACCGAAGGACACCGCCATCCCCGTGGGCGGCGCCTGGGAACCCATTGACACCGCGTGGGAGTACGACCCGGCGGCGGATTCCTGGAAGTCGCTGCCGCCGCTGCCCGGCAAGCGCGGGTCCGCGATTGCCGCGGAAGTCGGCGGCAAGATCTACGTGATCGGCGGCGCCACGACGATTGAAGGATCGAAGGACCCGTTCTTCAGCTTCTTCGGACCCTCTCGCGTCCTCGGCACGAACGAAGTCTACGACCCCGCGACGAACAAATGGGAGAGCCGCGCGCCGATGTCGGTGCCGCGCAATCACGCGTTCAGCGGCGTCGTCAACGGCAAGATCTACGTCATTGGCGGGCGCACCGGTCACGGCTTCATCCTGTCGGCCACCAACACCGATGTCGTCGAGGAGTACAACCCGCTCTCCAACACGTGGAGTGTTCCGAAGGAGCGGATGCCGACCGCGCGAAGCGGCGGTGCCTCCGGGACCGACGGCCGCAGGATCTACGTCGCCGGCGGCGAGGTGACGACCAAGGATCTGGTCGGGGCGTTCAAGAGCGTCGAGGCCTACGACCCGGTGACGAATTCGTGGCTGACGCTGCCCTCCATGCCGATGCCGCGGCACGGCATCGCGGGCGGGGTGATCGGCACTCGCTTTCACCTGGTGAGCGGGATGATGCAGTCGGCCGGCGCGCTGACCTTTCTCGACCCGACCCTCTCCACGCACACGGCGTTGCACGACATTCTGGAGCTGCAGTTCGGTGTGCCACCCCCCACAGCTGCTGCGAAGAGCGCGGCGGCAGCGCCGTCGCCGGCTTCGACCACGGCTGCGAGCCTGACGTCGTCGGGCCTGTCCCAGCAGTCGACGACAGGTGCAAGGACCGTGGCGGGAGCCGCTTCCGAGGCTCCGAAGAAGCTCTACACGCGCTACAACGTCAACAGTCCGCAGGGCCAGGTGATGGTCGCGAAATACGCGCGGGCCATCGAGATTATGCGCGAGCTGCCGGACCACGACCAACGTTCATGGAAGTGGTGGTGGAATACCCACTGGATCAAGGGATTTCCGGCGTTCTTGTGGGATCACTCCAGGAAGCTCAAGACCGAAGTGATCGCGTCGCTCCCGCCGGAGGCTCGAGCCGATGCGGAGGCGGTGTGGAACGGCTGCCAGGCCCACCCCTACAACCCCTCCGACCCGGAGCAGTTTCAACAGTGGTACTTCCTGCCGTGGCATCGCCTGATGCTCGCCCAGTTCGAGGGCGTCATTCGCGAAGTGCTGCAGGATGAGGACTTTTCACTTCCCTACTGGAACCCGGTCACCGGGAACCCCGACGATTTCATCGTCCCGGCCGTGTTCCGGGTCCCGGGCACCACGCTGTACAACGGCACGCGCTGGCCGTGGGTCAATGGGGGCGAACGGATCGACACCATCTACAAGGAATGGATCAATCTGAGCGCCCTCAACGAGAAGTTCTACATCGACTCGCCAACGGGCAACCTCGGGTTCAATCCGAGGATGGACCAGAATCCGCACTTCTTCACTCATTTCGCCCTTGGGGGCGATATGGCCGAATTCTCCACGGTCGGCGGCGACCCGATGTTCTATATCCACCACGCCAACATCGATCGTCTTTGGGAAAGCTGGAATCAGCTCGGGAACAAGAATCCCACCGATCCCAAGTACCTCAATCGGGTGTTCTCGTATGGGGACAGAAGCAACAAGCGCGCGGATCTGCCGGTCAGCGCGAGTGATCGTACCGCGCAGATGGGCTACGAGTACGACGCCTATGAAAAGCCGCCCCAGCCACAGCGCCTGACGACCGAGGAGGCCGCCGAGAGAGAGCGCACTTACAAGACTCTCCACGAGCGTGCTCTTGGTGGTTCGCACGATGCCCCGCATGCGTCGAGCCCCTCTGGAAGGAAACAGCGATGATCCTGAAGCTGTTGATCAGCGTGGTCTTCGTCGGCGCCGCCGTACAGAAATTCACGGGTAAGGTGGCGCCGAATTGGGACCGCTGGGGCTACTCGCGGCAGTTCATGTATGCAACCGGCATCGCGGAACTTGTCGCGCTTGCCCTCTTCTGGTGGCCGGGACTCGAGCTCGTTGGTACCGCAGGTCTGGGTCTGGTGCTGCTCGGCGCACTGGCAACCCTGATCAGGCACCGCGAGGGACCGTCCCATATCGCCCTGAGCGCGGTCACGCTGCTGTTGGTGATGGTGCAGCTGTACCGGTCAACGGTGGCATGACATGGACCGACAACGAACGCCGGCCGGACGCAGTAGTGGCGGCGAGCTGACACGGAGGCCACGCCGATGAAACGCATCATTGCCGTCACGGCTGTCGCTGTTTCCCTCGCCGCCGGCTCGTTCGCCGGCGGCACGTGGTGGTCGCACCGGTCCTCCGGTGCTGCGCACGTGAGCGCGCACGCAGCAACGGTCTACACCTGCCCGATGCACCCGGACTACCGCAACGACCATCCTGGCAACTGTCCGAGCTGCGGCATGCCGCTCGAGGCCGTTCGTGCGGGCGGGGCTGCGGGCGGCGACGTGGCGGCCCGCGCGCTGCCGCACGGCGCGGTGCAGGTGAGTCCCGAGCGGCAGCAGGCGATCGGCGTCCGGCTCGGTGTCGTCACCCGGTTGGCCGGTACCCGGCTGCTGCGGACGACCGGGCGGGTGGCGCCCGACGAGAACCGAACGTATCCGATCGTCGCCGCCGTGAGCGGCTGGATCCGGAACGTGGAGAGCGCGACGACGGGCGACGCCGTGAAGAAGGACCAGGTGCTCGCGTCGTTCGTCGCGCCGGAGGTCGAGTTCCGGAGTGCGCAGCAGTCGTACTACACCGGCCTCGAGGCGTTCTACCGCATGGTGGTCACGGACCCACAGCCGCCATCGCGGTCGCGCTCGCACGCCTCTGTGCGCGCCGGGGCGATCGACAGGATGGCTGACGAGCTGCGAACCATGGGCGTCTCCAACTCGCAGCTGAGAGAGATGGCCAATCGCCGTGACGTCGTGCAGGACATCCGCGTCGAGTCGCCGGCGGACGGCGTTGTGCTGCAGCGCAGCGTCTCGCCCGGCCTCCGGTTCGATCGCGGCTTCGAGTTCTACCGGATCGCGGATCTCAACCGCGTGTGGATCCTGGCCGACGTGTACCGCCATCAACTGCCGTTCATCCGCCGCGGCGCCTCCGCGCGGATCACCACGGCGGGAGAGAGCCGCGCCGTGTCGGCGACGGTGAGTCCGTCGGAACCGATCTTCGACGAGGCGACGGTGACGCTGAAGGTGCGGCTCGAGGCCTCGAACCCACAGCGGGCGCTCAAGCCCGGCATGTTCGTCGACGTGGAGTTCCCGGTCGACGTCCCGTCGGCCCTGGTCGTGCCGGCTGATGCGATCGTGGATTCGGGCTTGCGCAAAACGGTGTTCGTCGACCGCGGCGACGGATCCTTCGAGCCGCGGCTGGTCGAGACGGGGTGGCGTGTCGGTGACGACGTCGAGGTGACGAAAGGGCTCATGCCTGGCGAGCGAATCGTGATCTCGGGCACGTTCTTCATCGACTCGGAGAGTCGCATGAAGGCAGCCGGGCGTGAGGCATCGGCCGCGCCGGTGCTCGATCCGGTGTGCGGGATGCACGTCGATCCCAAAGAATCCGGCAACGCCGGCCGCACGGCCGCCCACGGCGGGCAGGTCTTCTTCTTCTGCTCGGACAGCTGCAAACAGCAGTTCGTCGCCGACCCGTCGCGCCACGCGAAACAGGCGAGCGCCAAGCCATGATCGAACGCATCATCGACTGGTCGGTCAGGAACAAGTTCCTCGTCCTGCTCCTCGTGGGCGCCGCCGCGCTCGCCGGCGCGCGCGCGCTGCGGAACGTGCCGCTCGACGCGATCCCCGACCTCGGCGACACGCAGGTCATCGTCTACTCACGGTGGGATCGCAGCCCCGACCTTATTGAGGCGCAGGTCACATATCCGATCGTCACGGCGCTGCTTGGCGCGCCGCGGGTGAAAGCGGTCCGCGGCGTCTCCGATTTTGGCTACTCGTTCGTCTACGTGATCTTCGAGGAGGGTACCGACACCTACTGGGCGCGCACACGGACGATGGAGTACCTCTCAGGCGTGCTGTCGCGGCTGCCGCCCGATGCGCGGGCCGAGCTCGGGCCCGACGCCACCGGTCTCGGCTGGGTCTTCCAGTACGCACTCGTGGACCGATCCGGCAAACACAGCCTGGCGGATCTGCGGTCGTATCAGGACTGGTCCCTGCGCTACTACCTGAAGGCGGTGCCCGGCGTGTCGGAGGTGGCCTCACTGGGCGGGTTCGGCAAGCAGTACCAGGTGAACGTGGACCCGAACCGGCTGCGCAATTACGGTCTTTCGATACAGCGCGTCGTCGAGGCGGTGCGCGGCGGCAACGCCGAGACGGCCGGTCGACTCATCGAGTTCGGCGGCACCGAGTACATGGTGCGCGGCCGCGGGTACGCGAAGTCGGTCGCTGACTTCGAGAGCATCGTCGTGTCCGCCAGCGACAGCGGCACGCCGATCCGGATCCGCGACATCGGCCACGTCACGGTCGGCCCGGATCTGCGGCGGGGCGTGGCCGATCTGGACGGCCTCGGCGAAGTGGTATCCGGGATCGTCGTGATGCGCCAGGGCGAGAACGCGGTCGACGTGATCGATCGCGTCAAGGAGCGCATCCGCCAGATCGAGCCGGGCTTGCCGTCCGGGATGGAGATCGTTCCGATCTACGACCGCTCGGTGCTGATTCGTCGCGCGATCGACAACGTCAGCGAGACGCTCATCGAGGTGGTGGTCACCGTCGTCTTCATCGTGCTGCTGTTCCTGTGGCACGTGCCGAGCGCGGTGATCCCGCTCATCACCATTCCGGTTGCCGTGCTCGTGGCGTTCATCCCGTTCCACGCGATGGGCATCACGGCGAACATCATGTCGCTCGGCGGCATCGCGATCGCGATGGGCGAGCTGGTGGACGCGGCGATCGTCATCGTGGAACAGACCCATAAGAAGCTCGAGCAGGCGCAGCGCGACGGATCGACGCGGGACTATCACCAGGTCGTCCTCGAGGCGGTCAGGGAAGTGGCGCCGGCGAGCTTCTTCGCGCTGCTCGTGATCGCGGTGTCGTTCCTGCCAGTGCTGACCCTCGAGTCGCAGGAAGGACGGCTGTTCAAGCCGCTGGCCTACACCAAGACGCTCACGATGCTCGTGGCGGCAGGCCTCGTGATCACGCTCGACCCGGCGCTGCGTGTGCTCTTCACCCGCGTGCGGCGGTTCGAGTTCCGGCCCGCGTGGCTCTGTCGGGCGGCCAACGCAGTGCTCGTCGGGCGCATCCGCTCCGAGGAGTCGCATCCGATCAGCCGCTTCCTCATGAAGGTGTACGAGCCGGTCGTCCGCTGGTCGTTGCGGTGGAAGTGGTCGGTCATCGGCGGCGCCGTGGCTCTGGTCCTGGTCACGGTGCCAGTGTTCACGCGCCTCGGATCGGAGTTCATGCCACCCCTGCACGAAGGGTCGCTCTTCTACATGCCGACGACGATGCCCGGGATCGCGATCGGCGAGGCGCAGAAGCTGCTGCAGGTGAGCGACCGGGCGATTAAGCAGTTCCCGGAAGTCGATCGCGTGCTCGGCAAGGCCGGGCGCGCCGACACGAGCACCGATCCCGCGCCGCTCTCGATGCTCGAGACGGTGATCACGCTCAAACCGACGTCCGAGTGGCGCCGGGTCGAGACGTGGTACTCCCGGTGGGCGCCGGAATGGATGAAGCCCGCGCTCCGGCACATCACGCCGGATCACATCTCGGAAGAACAGCTGGTCGAGGAAATCAACGCGGCCGTGACGTATCCCGGCGTCTCGAATGCGTGGACGATGCCGATCAAGGGGCGAATCGACATGTTGACGACCGGCATCCGCACGCCGGTCGGGCTGAAGGTCTCGGGGGCGGACTTCACCGAGATCGAGAAGATTGGCACGGCGATCGAGATGGCGCTCCCCTCGGTGCGCGGTACCCGCAATGTGTTCGCGGAGCGCACCGGCAGCGGGTTCTTCCTCGACATCGAGTGGAACCGGGACGCGCTCGCGCGCTACGGCTTGAGCGTCGAGGCGGCGCAGGGCGTGGTGCAGAACGCGATCGGGGGCGAGAATGTGACCACCACGATCGAGGGGCGCGAGCGGTATCCGGTTAATGTTCGCTATATGCGCGACTTCCGGTCCGACACCGACGCGATCACGCGCGTGCTGGTGCCAGCCTCAGACGGGCAGCGGCAGATCCCGCTCGGCGAGCTGGCGCGCGTGAAGGTCACGACCGGACCGGCGATGATCCGCAACGAGGACGGGCTGCTCACCGGATACGTCTTCGTGGACGTCGCCGGCCGCGACATCAGCAGCTACGTGGACGAGGCGAGCCGCGTCGTGCACGAGCAGGTGAAGCTGCCGCCCGGCTACGCGGTGCTCTGGAGCGGCCAGTTCGAAGCCATGGCCCGCGTGCGGGCGCGTCTCGCCTTCATCATTCCGCTCACGCTGCTCCTGGTGTGCGTGCTGCTGTACCTGAACACTCGGTCGTTCGTGAAGACGGCGATCGTGTTGCTAGCCGTGCCGTTCTCGGCCATCGGCGCCGTCTGGTACCTGTACGTGCTCGGCTACAACATGAGCATCGCCGTCTGGGTCGGGCTGATCGCGTTGCTCGGCGTCGACGCCCAGACCGGCGTCTTCATGCTGCTGTATCTCGACCTCGCGTACGCAAAAGCTTCGCGCGAAGGACGCCTGCGGACGCTCGCCGATCTCCAGGCGACGATCGTCGAGGGCGCCGCCAAGCGGCTGCGCCCGAAGTTCATGACGATGGCGACGACGTTCATCGGGCTCATCCCGATCATGTGGGCCACCGGGACCGGGTCCGACGTGTGGAAACGGATCGCTGCGCCGATGGTTGGCGGCATCTTGACATCGTTCGTCCTCGAGCTCGTCGTCTACCCGGCGATCTACGAGATTTGGAAATGGCATTTCGAGATGAAGCGCGCCCGCGCTGAACCGCAGCCCGCCGCGCTCGTCGCCCTGCCGTCGGCCGAGGCGTGATGGTGGTCGTTCGTGGGGCCGCGGTCCTCACGAGCCCCTCGCCGCTCCATCTAGAACTTCCGCACGATCGCGTTCTGGAGGAAGATCCAGCCGATGATTGCCGCACGAGTCCGGACGGCATGGACTGACCGACCGGCGTTTCGGCTGGTGCTGATCGTGCTCGTCGCGGCTTGCGGCGGGCAACCGGCGCTCGCGCAGAGCGCCGCGCCTGGAGGTCAGTCCGTCATCCGTCACGCGGCAGGCGGCGACGGTTTGCCGCGCGATCTCAAATTCACCCACCTCACCACCAAAGATGGCCTGGCCCAGAACAACGTCGTGGCCATTCTGCAGGATCGCCAGGGGTTCATGTGGTTTGGGACGGGAGAAGGCCTCAACCGCTACGATGGCCACTCCTTCGTCGTCTACAGGAACGACCCCAAGGATCCCGGGAGCTTAAGCCACAATTTCATCCGCACGGTGTTCGAAGACGACCAGGGGTATTTGTGGGTGGCTGCGTATCCCGGCCTCAACAGGTTCGATCCCAGGACGGAACGCACCACTCGGTATTTTCACGATCCGAAGAATCCGAAGAGCTTCAGCGGCGATTCGCTTGCCAGCGTGACTGCCGACAGTCGCGGCCATCTCTGGTTCGCGACCCTGGATAGCGGGCTGGACAGGTTCGACCCGGCCACCGAAACGTTCACGAACTACCGGAATAACAGCGCGGGTCAGTTCGTCGGGTGGGTCAGGCGCGTCATCGAAGACAAGCGCGGTGAGATCTGGTTCGTTGGCGACCACGGCCTCTTTCACGTGAACATCCAGACCGGGCAGGTCACGGGTCCTGTTCCGATAATCACGGACTTGGCCGTGTATGACGTGTACGAGGACAGCCACGACGATTTCTGGCTGCTCGCCTCTTCCCCGGTCGTCGGTCTGGTCAAATACAACCGACAAACCAAGCGCTTCGCCGAATATCCGCTCGGCGCCGGCGCGACGCTGCTGGACAGTAGCAGATTTCTCGCTGATGGACCGGATGGCTTCTGGGTGGCGTCCAGCCTTGGGCTTTCTTACTTCGACAGGCGCACCGAGCGTTTCGCTCGTCTCTTCCAACACGATCGAACCGACCCGGACAGCCTCAGCGATAACAGCGTTGTTTCCATCTACCGCGATCGGTCCGGGCTGCTCTGGGTGGGCACGGCTAATGGCGGAGTGAACATCCTCGATCTTCGGCAGAGACAGTTCAGCCACTATACCCATCGTCCCGAAGACTCCAACAGTCTCTCTCCCGGCAAGGTGAGCGCGCTCCACGAGGACTCCGACGGCGTCCTGTGGATCGGCTCATTCCCGCGCGCCCTTGATCGATTGGATCGCAAGAGCGGCGGAGTCACGCACTATGTTCCCGGCGCGGGCAGTCTCAGCAAGGGCAACGAAGTCAACAGCATTCTCAAAGATGCACGCGGTTTTCTCTGGGTGGGAGGCGAGGGCGCGGGTCTGGACCGGTTCGATGAACGCACCGGCCGGTTCAAGCATTACGGACACGACCCTCGTGATCCCGGAAGCCTGATGAACGATCAGGTCATCTGTATCTATGAAGATCCTCGCGGCGGGTTATGGGTGGGACAGTTTGGCGGCGTGAGCCACTTCGATCCAGCAACGGAGCGATTCGCCAACTACCGGTTTGGTCCAAGTGCGTCGGAAGAAGACCTTCCATTCAGCGTGTCGGCGATTCATCGCGATCGTTCCGGCACGCTGTGGTTGGGCACGTGGGGCGGCTTCCTGAGCCGCTTCGACGACAGCATCAAGACCTTCGTGCACTACACCACCAGCCTGGGTGACCCTCAGAAGCTTCAGGGAGGCAGCATCGGCACCATTCACGAAGACCGGGCCGGAGCACTGTGGCTGGCCTCGGGAATGGGACTCTATCGATTCAATCGTCAGAGTGGACTCGTCACGCGCTACACGATCGCGGATGGTCTGCCGAGCAACGATCTCATGGGTATCCTGGAGGATGCCGACGGCAGACTGTGGATCAGCAGCAAGAAGGGTATATCCCGGTTCGACCCGCAGAGCGAGCGGTTCAAGAACTACGACGTCTCCGACGGCTTGCGGAGCAACGACTTCACGCGGAGCTGTCACCAGCGAGGACGCACCGGCGAGATGTTGTTCTGCGGCAACGGCGGAGTAACCGCGTTCTTCCCTGAAGATATCCGCGAAAATCCCTTTGTGCCGCCAGTCGTTCTCACGAGCTTCAAAATCCATGACAAGGCTGTTTCCATCGGCGCCGGGTCCGTACTCAAGAAGGCCATTCCCTATGCCGATTCCTTGACGCTGTCCTATCGGGAGAATTTCATCTCGTTCAAATTCGCGGCCTTGAGCTACGCAAACCCCCACAAGAATCGCTATCGCTATCGACTCGAGGGCTCGACCCCTGACTGGAACGACGTGGACAGCACCCAGCCTATGGTGATGTTCACGGACCTGGATCACGGCAGGTATGTGTTTCGCGTGCAGGGTTCGAACAGCGACGGCGTCTGGAACGAAGCCGGGGTGTCGCTGCCGATCGTCATCACGCCTCCGTGGTACAAGACCAACGTGTTTCTCGCCTTCTTCGTGGGTCTGGTCCTGGCGCTGATGTGGGTCGCGTACCAGGCCCGGATGCGTCAGGTACAGCACGCGTTCGAGATGACGATCGAAGCTCGAGTCGGCGAACGGACGCGCATCGCCCGTGAGTTGCACGATACTTTGCTGCAGAGTTTCCACGGTCTGCTGCTGCGATTCCAGACGGCGTCGTACCTGCTGGCCGAGCGCCCGGCAGAGGCGAAAGCGAGACTGGACACCGCGATTGAACAGGCGGCGAAGGCCATCACCGAAGGGCGGGACGCGGTACAAGGCTTACGGGCGTCGGCCGTCGAGGGTACCGATCTCCCGGTAGCGATCAGAACCTTCGGCGACGGGCTCGCGACCGACCCGAGCGTCACCTCGCCTCCGGCATTCCGTGTCGGCGTCGAAGGACAGCCGCGGGACCTGCACCTGATCCTCCGCGACGAAATCTACAAGATTGCGGCGGAAGCGCTGCGGAATGCGTTTCGTCACGCGCAGGCCGGGCTGGTCGAGGTCGAGATCCGCTACGACGACAATGAATTCCGATTGCGGGTGAGGGACGACGGGAAAGGCATCGATCCGGAGGTTCTTGCGGCCCAAGGTATCGAAGGCCACTACGGGCTCCGCGGCATGCCGGAGCGCGCCGCCGTCATTGGAGGGAAGCTGACGGTGTGGAGCGAAGCCGGCGCCGGGACCGAAGTGGAGCTACGCCTTCCTGCCGGCACTGTCTACGCGACATCCGCGAGGCGGACGCGGTGGTCGCGGCGGTTTGCTGCCAAGGCGCCGGCAGACGTCGAAGGGGACGTGTGATGACCAGCAGCACGCCGATTCGGATTCTCACCGTCGACGATCATCCAGTCGTCCGCGAAGGGATCGCCGGTCTCGTCGGGGTTCAGCCGGACATGACGGTGATCGCAGAAGCTGCCAACGGTCGCGACGCGATCCAGCAGTTCCGCACGCACCGTCCGGACGTGACGCTGATGGACATTCAGATGCCGGAGATGAATGGCCTCGACGCGCTCATCGCCATTCGAGCCGAGTTTCCGGACGCAAGAGTCATCGTGCTGACGACCTACGAGGGTGATGTGCACATTCTGCGCGCCCTCAAGGCTGGTGCGCAGGGCTACCTGCTCAAGAACACCCTCCATTCGGACCTGCTGCAGACCATCCGCGCCATCCATGCGGGAAAGCGGAGTCTATCGCCCGAGGTCTCGTTCCAGGTCGCCCAGCATGTGAGCGATCAGGCCCTGACCCCGGCAGAAGTCGTCGTGCTGGGCCTCATCGCTGCCGGCAACGCGAACAAGCAGATCGCGGATCAGCTCGGCATCACCGAGGACACGGTCAAGGGCCGGGTCAAGAGCATTCTGTCGAAGCTGGACGCCAACGACCGGACGCACGCGGCGATCATCGGCCTCAGACGAGGCATCATCGAGCTGTAGACCCGAAAGGGTCACAACCGCGGCCCCGACGGGGGCTTCGCGTCGCACGGCGACGACGAATAATCCCTTCAGGGGACAATTGCGCCGCCTTTATTCGACATTCGCCGGCGGTTGGCCGGGCATGGGTTTGCTCTTCATGCGCCTGGTCGTTGGATCCGTCCTCCTCGTACGTGCCAGCTCGCTGCTGTGGAGCGGCCACGCCTTGGATGCGACCCTGGCGTTCGTGGCCCTCGCCGCACCAGGGCTTCTCCTTGTCGCCGGGCTGTGGACGCCTCTGGCTGGAATGGCCGTCGCGGCGATTGAGCTCTCCCAGATGTTCTCGTCCGAGGTCGTCGTCGCGCCCCTTATGGCAGCGACCATGGGCGCGGCGCTGGCCATGTTAGGACCGGGTCGTTGGTCACTTGACGCCCGGCTCTTCGGATGGAAGCGCATCGAAGCACCGCCGCGCGCACGGACGCCGAACGCGCACTGACCGCGAAGCCTCCCGCCGCCCCTACACCCCTCGCACCGGTTGATTCGAGCGGACATTCGACGAGCCCGGAGCGCAACCGCTCGCGCGACCGTCCAGTCGCACGACGCGCGTGACCCGAAAGGGTATCCGCGATGAACCCGAACCAGTCGCCGCGATGACGATTATTGAGTGCATCGATGCGCCCGAACGGAGGTTGTGACCGCCACTGCGAACACCCACAATGGCCGACAACACGGAGGGCTATCGCGATGCTGGCTATTGACGAAACGGCGGCGCACCTCTCGCGCTCTCATGGGACGTACTTCGATGGCTCGCTGGAACTGCTCCGCGAGCTCTCCGTCACGACCGATGTCGCCGCGGCAGTGCCGGGCTTTCAGCGATCGTCAACAAGATGCTGCCGCACGACGCGCTGCGCATCGTGTGCCTCGACCAACAGGGGCGGCCGATCGTGAACGCGTCGACCGCCGACGTGCCGGACATGATGAAGGCTGACGCAGACGAGGTGATCATCGGTGATCTGCGGTCAGGAGCGGCGGGCCCAACCGCCGCCCTGCACGCCATGGAGCGGCTGGTCGGCGCCGGTTACCGCTCGGTCCTGGGCGTGTCGACGCTCGCGCCGGAGCCTTTGGTGCGCGTGGCCTTCTGGTCGAAGAGGCCGATGGCCTTCACTTGCGCGCAGCTGCCGCTCGCCCGTCGTATCGCCTACCACCTCGGACTCCGGACACAGAGCCGCACGCACGGAAGAACGAGCGTTCAGATAGACGACGGGCGGATGGGACAGAGCGAAGCGCGCGTGCAGCGAGCCATCGAACCGCCGCCCGTCGGGGCCCACGCGCATATCGTCGGCGAGTCCGCCGAATGGCGGGGCGTGCTGCGCAAAGCCACGCAGGTTGCCTCGACAGAGACGACCGTGCTGGTCACCGGCGAGTCGGGCACCGGCAAGGAAGTGGTGGCGCGGTTCATCCATACGGCTTCTGCGCGCAGGAGCCGGCCATTCATCGCGCTGAATTGCGCCGCGCTGCCCGAGCAGCTGCTCGAGGCGGAGCTGTTCGGCTACGAACGCGGCGCCTTCACCGGCGCGCACCAGGCCAAGCCCGGGCAGGTGGAGCTCGCGTCGGGCGGCGTGCTGTTCCTCGACGAGGTCACCGAGATGAGCCTGGCTGCGCAAGCGAAGTTTCTGCGGGTGCTGCAGGAGCGCGAGTTCCAGCGGCTCGGCGGGACACGCCTTCTGAAAGCGAACATCCGTGTGATCGCCGCGACGAACCGCGATCTGCGCAATGCCGTCGAGCGTGGCGACTTTCGCGAGGACCTGTTCTATCGCCTCGGCGTTTTCGACATCCAGATTCCGCCATTGCGAGAGCGTCCCTCGGACATCGTGCCGCTGAGCGAAACCTTTCTGCAGGAGATCGGCAGGTCCTTCGGGCGGCCGCCCGCAGGTCTGGCGCGCGAGGCACGACAGGCCCTTCTCCAATATGAGTGGCCAGGGAACGTTCGAGAGCTTCGGAACGTCCTGGAGCGCGCCTCGATTCTCTGCGAAGGCGCGCTAATCGAGGCAGACCATCTGGGCCTGCACCCGAATGCCAGGGCACCGCGTAACGACACCACCGATCTGGGTGTCGTCGAACGGACCACGATTGCCAAGGTCTTGCAGGAATGTCGCGGAAACAAGACGAAAGCCGCGCGGCGGCTTGGGTTGTCACGCACGCAGCTCCATCTCCGGATCCGCAAGTACGGACTCGACCAAGCTGCCGCGTGATCGCGAATCGGCCCTGTGGAGGTTCATCATGCGCCAATCGAAGCGAATGAAACGGATCCTGCGCGAGCAGTGGGAACACTTTTACCCCGCGACGCTCAAACGCGGGCGGTAACGTTCTGCCCTGCCTGCTCGTCCCTCGACGCGATGGCGCAGATAAGGTCCTGGTGCGTGAGATCAAGGCACGTCAGTGGAAGCACATGTCATTCACTCAACAGGCTGCCGCAGTGGTATCTGATCGACCTTCATCAGCGCGGGTCCTCATTCCCGCGGCCAACGTTGGTAGCGCGTTCGAAACGGCCTGAGACACGCCGAGGCCTCTGGACCTGCCGACGCATCTAACCGGATCCACCTATTGGTAGCTACAGGATCATCGAGCGACCGTTGCATTCCGGAAGAGCGCGGAAAAGCCAATCTTTGACCACTTGGATTTGTTGGGATTTCTACGCGATTCGTGTTGCGCCTACTACCCACCGCGCCACGCCGGTAAGCGGTTACGTCACAAGCGGCATCACATCGAATCGATGCACGAAATGCCGGCGCTGTAAGTTATTGAATGGAAGGCAGTTTTGGTGCGCCCAGCACGACTCGAACGTGCGACCTCCTGGTTCGTAGGTTGATGCAGGTGTCTGGCCTCGTGGGTTCTTCGTGTGTGTAGCTCGGATCCGATCCTGCTGATACCTGGTGTTCGGGAGCGAATTGTTCACTGATTGTTCACTGTCCGAGTTGAGGTTAAGGACTGGCCTTCGCGACTGATGATCGGTTTGGATTCTGGCCGTCTAGATTTTTGCGGATCACAAGGGTAGCCGGATTGCATAGCCGACGGTCAGCGCGCATTCCTGCACCGCGGCAGCCTGGTCGCCGCGGCGGCAATGGGCCGCCGGCTTGAACGCGTCGTTTGCGCCGGCGAAGCCGGTCGCGTATCCATCATGCTGGAGGTGCTCCGGCTGTGCGGAGGCCGGCCGGCGTCGTCCGCTGGCATCGATGACGAGAATTCGCTTGTGCCCGGACGATCCGCCGACGTGCCAGCCGCGCGCGCGGAGACGAACGCTGAGACCCTCGCGGACCGGCTCGCTCGCGATGACGCACGTGGCATCTCCGCGCCGAAGCGCAAGGTCGAAAAAGAACGCAAGACCGTCGACAAATGTCTCCACATCACGGTGGACCTGCATCGCGTGCATGCTGGCGTGCGTCAGCCGGAACAGTGATGTGAGCGACGGCACGAACAAGCCGCCAAGGAGTGCCTGGTCGAGTGCACTCGCGAGATCGCGCCCGAGGTGTGACTTCACGACGTACCCCCTGGCGCCGCACTGAAACGCGGCGTCGATGATCTCGTCCGCCTCGTGCATGCTCAGAAACACAGCCGGTGTGGCCGCCAATCCCTCTTGCTTGAGCGCTCGAAGGGTTTGAAAGCCATCGAGCCCCGGCATGTCGACGTCGAGGACGATGACGTCCGGGTCGACCCGCCGCGCGGTTTGGAGCGCCTGGCTGCCCTCAGTTGCGACACCCACCACATCGAAGTCGTCAGCCAGCATCGCGGACATCCGGTCAAGAACGTGACGGTGGTCATCCACGAGAACAACTCTCGGCCTCACTCCGGCACTGGACCGCTTTAGGCGCGGCGATCGACGGTTCACTCTCACAGGGATCTTCTTGCATTCATAGTAGTAGTCGCTGCGAGGTGAGCACCAGCAGGTGTCGCAGCGTCGCGCGCGGTTGTGTCCGGAGCGATCGGTGAGGTCATTTCCTGGCTGACAGCACGGCAGGTGCCACGCGTAAAGACCGGGGTTCAGGGGATAAGTCGTTGACTTAAAGAGACCATGCGCGCCACTCTCCGCTGTTGTCCTCACGGCACCTCCGGTATTCCGGAGCATGTCTGGTCGAGCGAAGCATGCTGCGCGCGATGGCAGGAGGCACGCGGCGTGGTCCGCGCGATCGTGTGTCAGCGGTCAGCGCACTCGCCGCGGCCAGACACGGGCGTAGGCGTGAGCGACGAGCGGCGCGAGCACCACCGCGGCGACGAGGAACATGGCCACGCGCAGCAAGACCGCATCAACGATGTGGCGCAAGTCGTCGACGACGACGGCGCGCTCGGCACGTACGGCTTCCATCGAGCCGGCCAGCGCGCGGCGCACGTCCGCAATCGCCTCACGACGCTCAGCCGTCGCCCACTCGAGCGTGGCCAGCCGCTCCAAGTCGACATTGCGCAGCAATTCGCTGCGTTCCGCGGCAAACGCCCGGATGATCGCGTTGACCGCCAGTTCCCGCTCGACGGAAACCGCGCCCATGATCAGGTTTCGCTGCCGACTCAACTCGTCGAGGACGATCTGTCGCTCGTTCGGGACGAGCGCCGAAAGGTCTTCGGCGCTTGACGCGATGCGATCCGCTGCGGCGGCGCTGACGTGCAAGTCGCCCTGCATCGACGCCACGCGTTCGGGAGACAGCATGTCGAGGCGCATCAGGTCGACTTCTCCGCGAACCTGTCGCGGCAAATCCGCGAGGTAAATGCGCGCCTGCTGGGAGAGGCTGACCGCCAGTTCCTCGATGGTGCCAACGGACTCGAACATGTCGCCGCCGGCCCGCGACTGATCGGCGAAACGGCCCATCGGAGATTCGCGGACGAATGTGAGGTCGCGAAGAGGGTGTTCGGTGAGCCACGGGTCGATGAATTTATGCTCGAACTCGATCGTGGCCTGAGGAGACACGGCAATCGAACCGCCGATCTCTCTCATCTGCTGCACGAGTCGGCGCGAGACCTCGACGGCTTCGGGTTGGAAGGTGCCGAAGGCGCCGGCGCCGGCGCCGTCGCGAAAGAGCTGATCCATCTGGCGTGCGAAGATCCACGCGTCGACGAGGGCACCGACCGGCTCCAGCCGGAAGCACGCCTTTCGCATCTCCGGTACGGCGCGGACCCTCCACAGTAAGGCGTTGCGCCGGACGGTGGAATCGGCAGCCTGTCGCTCGATCGCGGTGGCAGCCAGATCGACGTCCGCGGCGAACGTGATCGAGTACTCGTGCAGGCGCATCCGCAGCGTTTCCATGCGGAAATCGGGCCGGATTTCCGGCCAGGGCGTGAGATCGGGCCGCGTCGCCTTCTTATCCAGGCTGGCGCATGCCACGAGGGAGACCAGGGCGAGGCAAATGGCCGTGCGCATCAACGTCACACGACAGCCCGATTGACGATCGGAGTCGACGTCTCGACTGCCGACGACGGGATGCGATCCGTGTTGTCGCGGTCGACATCGATCTGTTCGAACCGGATCGGCCCGTACTGTTGCTGGCATTCTGCACACGTCGAACACGAATATCACCACGACTCGGCCGCAGTCCTGGAGCGATCCGCAATTCTTGTTCCAGTACGCGAGATCAAACGCGAGGAACGCGGGCAGCGCCGCGCGACTCAGTCACGGCCGGCTCTGCCAGGGGCAGGCGCACGGGATTTTGGGGCGTTCTCCGTCGGATCGGAGATGCGAGGCCACGGAGCTCCTTATGGCGGCGCTTTTCTCCGTATCCCCGCAGGGATGACGGAGTGAGTGCCGATGGTGCAGACGGTGCTCGCCTGTTGGCGACCATCGTTCGCTGACATTGCCTCGGGTGGTTGGTCGTCGTCTCGGGCCAACCGCAAGGCGAGGCTAAGGCTAGGGCAGCTCCACGTCGTACGACGTGACTCGCCAGGCGTCGCCTTCCTTCCGCCAGAGCAGACGCAGGACGGGCGCGTCACCGGCCTGAGTGCGAAACCGGAACGTCATGCCGAAGGCCTGCCCGTATTCGAGCGGCAAGGGATCGGGCGGCACTGCGCCACGGGCTCGAGCCTCGCACTCGACGGCGTCGCCAAGGGCAGCAGGAAAGCTGGTGAGGCTGAAGATGCGCGAGTACGGCTGGTCCATCACGCGGATCGACGGGTGGATCGGCTCGGCCGCCTCGACGATCGTCTCCAGATTGCGGTCCGTGCCCACCCATTGGCCGATGCGTTCGAGACTGGCGCGAAGTTTCCGGCCGGCATCGTCGAGGGATGTCGACGCGGGTGCGTCAGGACCCCGCACGAGGTCGTAGCACGCGTAGCTGTTCGTCGACAGGTATCGAAACGCCGCGTCGTAGTCCTTGCGAATCAACCAGGTGTCCACGAAGGTGTTGGCTGCCCGCACCAGGGTGAGGTCCGCTTGAATCCGAACGACCTTGGATTCGGGTGGCACCGGCGGAACCGGCGTCTCATCGGGCTTCGGCGCGACGTGC
>Ga0209382_10003244_pt1 | contig 22710 bp, 23 predicted proteins | sample SoiMetdeltSBSDD5_FD_187599 | JGI IMG/M metagenome (GOLD analysis project Ga0209382, IMG submission 187599) | Bulk soil microbial communities from a Populus tree surrounding site in Tennessee, USA - Soil MetaG P. deltoides SBSDD5 (SPAdes) (version 2) | ecosystem: Environmental > Terrestrial >...
GTCGGCGACGTGCACTTCTGGTACGACCGCGGCCGCTTCGAGGTGGGCCTGTCGCGCTGGGAGCCGGCGCTGCAGCACCTGGACCGTGCGCTGTGGCGCCAGCCCGGCGCGGCCAACGACCGCGAGCACAACGCGGCCGTCCACGGCTACCGCGCGCGCTGCCTGCAGTCGCTCGGCCGCCGCCAGGAGGCGCTGGCCGCCACCGAGGACGGCCTGCGCCTGTCGCCGCGCGACGGCGTGCTCACGCGACTGAACGAGAAGCTCGGCGGGCGGCGGCACGAGGAGCGCGGCGCGCCGCGGCGCGTGCCGGGCGCGCGCGAGGGCGGTGGCGAGCGCCGCGAGCGCGGGCCGGGCGGCCCGCGCGAGGGCGGGCGCGGCGGTCGCGGAGGGCCGGGCGGTGCCGGCGGGCCCGGCGGCCAGCGCCGCAACGATCGCGACCGGGCGCGGCCGGCACGCCGGGGTCCGCCGACCGGCGCGGGCCAGGGTCCGCGCTAGACCGCGCGCCTCAGACCGAGAAGCTGCTCCCGCAGCCGCAGTTGCCCGTTGCATTCGGGTTGTTGAACACGAAGCCGCGGTTCATCACGCCGTCGTTGAAGTCGACCACGGTGTTGTCCACGTAGGGCACGGCGTCGGCATCCAGGATGACCTTCAGGCCGTGGAACTCGGTCGCCACGTCGCCCGGCTTCACCGCGTTGTCGAAGCCCATGACATAGGAGAAGCCGCTGCAGCCGCCGCCGGTGACGCCGAGGCGCAGGCCGGTCCCGGGCTGCAGGCCCTGGTCCTGCATGATGCGCTTGACCTCGGCGACGGCCTTCTCGGTGACGGTGATCATGGGTCGACTTCCTCGGGGGCGATGGCGGGATTGTAGCCTCGCAGGCGGGTCGCGGCTGTGGCCGTCGAGGACATCGGTCTGCTGACGGCCGAGTCGATGGCGCTTGGCGCCCCGAGGGCACCTTGGCCACCGCGAAGGTCTTCGCAGCTGGCTCGTCAGGTCGGCGGCCACGTCGCGTCCTGGTCAGAGTAAAAAAAATGCTCGGAGCAGGTGCTCCGAGCATTTTTTTCAACGTGACCAGGATCGCGCGAGACGACGCGCTCGGCGATCGAGGCGCGAAGTCCTCGGGCGGCTGCGCGGGGCTGACGAGTGCTCAGGGCGCGCGTGGCACAAGGCGAGAGAGACGGCCTCCGCCCGGGGCAGGCCGCCTCACCGGGCGCGCGCCGCATCCGGCGCCGGGGCTGCCGACGAGGCCGGTGCCGGGGCGCCGGGCCCGCCGCCGCCCGGCTCGGCCAGCAGCCGGGCCAGCCAGCGCGCGGTGGCCTTCTCCAGCACCGAGTTGGTCGAGAGCCGCTCGTGCAGGTTGGCGAAGTCGACCACGTCGAGGAGCTGGTCCTGGTTGAAGCAGGAGAAGACCGGCTCGACGGGCTCGCCCGTCACCGGGTCCACGTGCCGCTGCAGGCACTGGGCGCAGACCTCCTTGAGCATGCACTGCATGGGCGAGTTGATCGAGCCGATGGCCACGTGCGGGCCAAGGAAGGGTGCGAGGCGGCCGCGCCGGGCATCCTTGACGGCGCGCATGAGGCCGTCGCTGCCGATGACGATGAGGCGCGAGCAGTCGCGCAGGCGCAGCGGCAGGGCGGTGAAGGCGCCGCGGCCGGCGGCCTCCATGGCCTCGACCATGTTTCCGCGGAAGAAGACGTCGGTGGGGCGGCTGGGCGCGATGTCCGGGCCCGAGTCGCAGCACCACACGACGGCGTCGGTGGAGGCCTCGATCTGCTCGCGCTTGAAGACGTCGCGGCTGTGGCGGTAGCCGGCGAAGTAGAGCACGCGGCAGCCGTTGGCCTCGAGCGCGCCGGCGATGGAGAAGAGCACGGCGTTCCCGAGGCCGCCGCCCACGAGGCACACCGTCTCGTCGCGTGGGATCTCGGTGGGCGTGCCGGTGGGGCCCATGACGCACACCTCCTCTCCCGGCACCAGCAGCGTGCACAGGTTGGAGCTGCCGCCCATCTCGAGCACGATGAGCGAAAGCAGGCCGACGTCCCGGTCCACCCACGCGCCGGTGAGCGCCAGGCCCTCCATGACCAGGCGCGCGCCGTCGCGGATGGGGGCGGTGGCCTCCAGGTTCTGGAGGCGGAAGAACTGCCCGGGCTCGAAGTGGCGCGCGGCCAGCGGGGCGCGCACGACGACCTCGACGATGGTAGGGGTCAGGCGCTCGACGCGCGCGACGGTCGCGCGCAACTGGTCGTCGAGCCGCGCGAACAGGCCGGCGAGGGCGCGGTCGCGCGCCGGCTGGCCGTCAACCGGCTGCGCCGCGACGCGCTCCCGGAAGAGCGCCGCCACCTGCGGCCAGCCGTGCTTGGCGGAGGCCATCGCCTTGACCACGTTGCCGGCGAACTGCGGATGGTTGTCGCCGTAGAACGTCACGCGCCGGTCGCCGTCGCGGTAGCTGGTGAACACGCCGCCCCGGGCCGGCGCACCCTGCTCGTCGCAAGCCTGGAAGAAGCGCCGGCGGGCGTCGAGCTTGAACGTGCCGGGCCGCTCCTTCTCGTAGATGACGTTGGGGTTGGTACCGGCCGCGATGAACAGCGAGCGCGCCGGCAGCGTGAGCGTCTCTCCCAGCACGCGCCAGGCGCCGGCGTCGTCCTTGTGCGACTGCTCGAAGATCACGGACTTCAGCGCGTCCCAGCGGTCGTCCACGCAGGCCAGCGGCGCGACGCCCGGCAGGAAGGCGATGCCCTCCTCGAGCGCCTTGATGACCTCCTCGTGGTTGAGGCGGTAGGCCGGCGAGTCCTCGAGGCCCTTCCTGTAGCAGATGGTGACGCCGCCCCACTCGCGCAGCAGCGGCACGAAGTCCGGCGCGCGCCCGGCCAGGGCCGCCGCGTCGCGCTCCTCGCGCAGCGCGCGCGCGTGCTGCAGGAAGCGCTCGTGGATCTCGCGCTCGGGCTCGCTGAGCCGCGACAGCACCTCGGCCTCGGACGATTCCGCGACCAGCGTCTCGTGGCGGAGGAGCAGGCGCTCCACCTGCACCGGGTAATAGGCCATGAGCTCCGTGGCCGTGTCGATGGCCGTGAGACCGCCGCCCACCACGAGCGCCGGCAGCTCCACCTGCAGGTTGGCCAGGCTGTCCTTGCGGAAGGCGCCCGAGAGCTGCAGGCCCATGAGGAAGTCGGAGGCCTTGCGCACGCCCCGCGTGAGGTTGTTGCGCATCTCGATGATGGTCGGCCGCCCCGCGCCCGTGGCCATGGCCACGTGGTGGAAGCCGAGCGCCCAGCAGTCGTCGAGCGTGAGCGTGCCGCCGAAGCGCACGCCGCCGTGGATGCGGAAGCCCGGCCGGCGCGCCAGCGTCAGGTGGATGAGGCGCAGGAAGTTCTTGTCCCAGCGCACGGTGATGCCGTACTCGGACACGCCGCCGAAGCCGGACGGCGTGCGGCGGTCGAGCGGCTCGGAGAGCGCGGCCCAGTCAGCCAGCAGCGGCGGCGTCCCGCCCGGCGCGCCGACCAGCGACTCGGGCGGCGGCTCGATCTTGAGGCCGTCGATGCCGACGACCGCGAAGCCCTCGTTGAGCAGGTAGTGCGCGAGCGTGTAGCCGGCGGGCCCCAGGCCCACCACGAGCACGTTGAAGCCGTTGTATGGCAGCGCGTGCGGACGATTCCGGTTCAGCGGGTTCCAGCGCGTGAGCAGGCCGTAGATCTCCGGCCCGCAGGGCAGGGACAGCACGTCCGTGAGCGTGCCCGTCTCGATGCGCGGGATGTCGACCGGCTCCTGGTTCTGGAAGATGCAGCCCTTCATGCAGTCGTTGCAGATGCGGTGGCCGGTGCCGGGGCACATCGGGTTGTCCACCACCACCATGGCCAGCGACGCGATGGCGTCGCCCTCGTCGGCCAGCTCGTGCGCCTCGGAGATGCGCTCGTCGAGCGGGCAGCCGGGGAGCTCGATGCCCAGCGGGTTCTTGCGCAGGCCGCCGTCCTTCTCGCGCAGCCCATTGCGGCAGCTGTCCACGCCGCGCTCGTGGCAGATGAGGCAGGTATCGATCTGCCCGAGGCGGTCGGCGAGCGTGCCGCGGTCGTCGGTGAGCGCGAAGCCGTCGCGGCGGCGCAGGCCGGCCGGCGGGCCTTCGACGGCGCCCGGCGCGATGTGCGTGGCCGGCACCGTCGCCACGAGGCGCTCCCAGTTCACCTTGTGCTGCAGGTGCAGCGAGGGCCAGTCGCGATGCGCGCCGTCGCGCAGGCAGGCGGCCAGCCAGCGCTCGGCCGTGGCCAACAGCTCGTCGTCCCCGTTCGGGTGGGCCTCCAGGTGCGCCAGCACCGCGTCCGCGACGCCCTGCTCGGTCAGCGGGCCGCCCAGCAGCGCGGCCAGCTGCGCCTCGAGGTCGCCCAGCAGCTCCCCGGGTGCGGCGGCCACCTTGGCGCGGCGCGCCACGAAGCGCTTGCGGAACTCGAAGCGGCGGCGCTGCTCGGCCACACGCACCCGGTGGGCGGCCACGGCGGGGGCGATGCCGAACAGCTCCTCGAGGAAGGCCGAGACCCGCCGGCCGACGCCCAGAATGAGCTCCGACTCCGCCTTGGCCGCCAGCGCCTCGCCGGCGAGCCAGCGGTCGTACCGGCCGCAGAGCGCCTCGTTGTCGGCGGCGAGGCGTGCGCGGAAGGCCGCGAACAGGCGGGCCAGCCCCTGCGGATCGTGCAGGTCGGCGAGGCGGAAGCCGGGCAGGCCGAGCGGTGTGTCTTGGGTCACGGCAGTGGGGTGGTGCGCAACCAGCCGCTGGCGGGGCCGGCCGGAAAAGGTGGGATCCTACCAGCCGCGCTTGCGCGCCGTCAGCCGAACAGCCGCCCCTGCGCTGCCGGCGGCTCGCCGCCCGGAGGCGGCAGCCCGAGCCGCGCAGCCAGCGCCGCCGCGGTGGTGGGGCTGTGGCCGCTGAAGTGGTTGTTCACGAAGATGTACACGTCGCGCACCCACGGCGGCAGGGCGGCCACGCGCTCGGCCCAGGCCTCGATGTCCCGGCTCCGGTCCAGGACCACTCGATCGAAGACCGTCACCTTGCGGCGATCGCCGAGCAGGCGCAGCACGACGTCCGGCCCGGTGAGCAGCAGGCCGGAGTGGGCATCGGTGCTGACGAGCCCGACGCCGCGGTTGCGCAGCTCCTCGAAGGTCTCGGCCACGAAGCACGAGCCGTGGCGGAACTCCACAGACAGCCCCGGCGTGAGCGGCAGCGCCTCCAGCAGCCGGAAGAGTTCCGGAAGCCGTGAGCGGCCGAAGCCGGGCGGGAGCTGCAGGATGACCGGCCCCAGCCGCGGCCCGAGGCGCTTCACCAGCGCCAGGAAGGCCAGCACGTCCGGCGCGCAGTCCTTGAGCAGCCGGTCATGGGTGATGTCCCGCGGCACCTTGAGCGCGAAGCGGAAGCCCTCCGGCACGGCCTCGGCCCAATGGTCGAGCGTGGAGGGCGCCGGCGCGCCGTAGAAGCTGCTGTCCACCTCCACCGCCGGGAACCGCCGGGCATAGAAGGTCAGCTGCTCGCGGGCCGGCAGCTCGGACGGGTAGAAATTGCCCTTCCAGTCCTTGTACGACCAGCCGGACGTGCCGACACGGATCGTCATGCGGCCGGGCCCGCCAGCGGCGGCCCCGTGGGGTCGCCCTCCCGGCGACGTCTCAGCGACGCCAGATCTTGGCGACCTCGTTGGCCTCGAAGCGGCGCTCGGTCTCGGTCATGGGATCGATGATCACGCCCCGCTGCTGCAGCGGGTTGTAGAGCATGCCGCCACGGATGATCTGTCCATCCTTGAAGAAGACGGTGGCAACGTCGCCGGCGCCCAGGCTCTCGAGCTTGGCGCAAAGTTCCAAGGTGGACATGAGGCGGTTCCTGCAAAGAGTCGGTGATCGCTCCACCGCGGACGGTGGATCCGTCCGTCACGTCGGCTGCCGCACCATGCCGTTGCGGCGACCGACGATGAACGGGCGATCGTAGCATGGTCTTCCCGGCACGGAACGCCGCCGGCCCGGGTTGTCATCAAATCGACGTAGCGGGATGCGCCGTCGCTCCAGCGGCCACAAGTCTGGAATTCGCATGGTCTTGCACGCCCGGCGGCGTGCCATCGGGCAAAACGCCCCATGCGTCGGCGCGCGCCAACGCGCCGTCCGAGCCACTCCGATGTCATCCCCGCGGCGCTGGTTTCCGGCTTTTCCACCGTTGCGGGAGGCTGCCGGCACACGCATCTTCTCGGGCATGCCACCCGCCCAGCCCGCCTTCGAACTCACCCGGCGCCTCGAATTCTCCGCCGCCCACCGGCTCTTCAACCCGACCTTCAGTCCCGAGAAGAACCGCGCCGTCTTCGGCCCGTGCTTCAACCATCACGGCCACAACTATGTGCTCGACGTGACCGTGCGCGGCCCGGCCGAGCCTTCGACGGGCATGGTGATGGACCTGAACCGCATCGCGGCCCTGCTCCACGAGCACGTGTTCAGCGTGGTGGACCACAAGGACCTGGACCACGACGTCCCCTGGCTGGCCGGCCGCGTGAGCACAGCCGAGAACGTGGTGGCCGCCATCTGGGAGCAGCTCGCACCCCATTTCGAGGGCCGGCTGCACCGCCTGAGGCTCTACGAGTCGGCAGTGAACTTCGTGGATTACGCGCCAGCGAGGTGAACGGCCCCGTTCGCTGGCGCGGCCAGGCATGCTGGTTGAGCCGTGGAGGCGGCGCTAGCGCCCAGCGTGCCGCGGCCAGTGGTCCAGGGGCGTGCCGGCCGCGAGGCCGCCACTGCCGGTGTAGCCGAGCTTGAGGAGCGCGTCGATCTCGTCGGCTGAGAGCGGCGCAGCCGTGCCCGAGGCGACGGCGTCGAGCCGCGTGCGCAGCTCGAAGAGGGCCGCGAGGCGGCTGTAGAAGGCGGTCGTCAGGTTGGTCCAGGCCGGAGCGCGCGAGCCGAGGTCTTCGTGCTGGCCCGGGTCGCTGCGCAGGTCGTACACCTCGATGCGTCCTTCGCCGGCGGGCCGGCCCGCCTCTGTGCCCGGGCCGGGCTTCCCGTCGGTGTGCACGGCCGAGGGGTCCACGCGGAACAGCAGCGAGGTGTCGGGCGTGCGCAGCGTCGCCGCGTAGCTCTCGGGAAACATGATGCGCTCGGCCAGCACGCTCTCGCCGGCGGTCCGGCACGCGAGCAGGGCGGGCACGAGCGAGCGACCGGCCATCGTGTCCGGTCCCGGCAGGGAGAGCAGCTCGAGCAGCGTGGGCATCACGTCCAGCAGGCTGCACTGGCCGGAGACGCGCGTGCCGCCCAGCCGGCCGCCGGGCAAGCGCACGAGCAGCGGCACGTGGAGCAGCTCGTCATAGAGCTCGTCGTGCTCCAGATGGCCGTGCTCGCCGAACTCCTCGCCATGGTCGGAGAGCACGACCACGATGGCGCGGTCGAGCACGCCGCGCTGCGCGAGGCCGACCAGGAGGCGGCCGATCTCCTCGTCGGCGTAGGCCACCTCGCCGTCGTACAGGTTCGAGAGCAGCCGGATGTCCTCGGGCGTGAAGAGGGCGATGTCCTTCCAGAACACCTCGAACATGGCCTTCCACTGCTCGGTGAAGGAGAGGTCCTCGAGCTGGCGCACGCGCTCGCCGACGGTGCCGGGCAGGTCGGGCGCGAAGCGCTCGCGGAAGCGGCGCGGCGGCAGGTAGGGGCCGTGCACCTGGTAGGTGTGCACGAAGAGCATCCAGGGCTTGTCCTGCGCCAGGGCGTCGTCGGCGGCGGCGAGGCTGCGGTCCACGATCTGCTTCACGTCCACCAGCTCGGAGACGAAGCGGTCCTCGAAGCCTCGCTGGAAGCCCATGGCGGCCAGGATCTGGCCACCGCAGGCGACGGCCGAGTTGAAGCGGCCGGCGCGGCGCAGCACCTGGGCGAGCGTGAGCCGGTTCTCGCCCAGCTGCTGCATGGGCGTGGCCAGCTTGGGCGAGGCGTTGTGCACGCCGTGCGCCGTGGGCGGCATCGAGGTGAACAGGCTCATGTGTGATTCGGCCGTCTTGCACCCGGCCGAGAAGCACGACTCGAACACGACGGCCTCCCGCGCGAAGGCGTCGAGGTGCGGCGAGGTGCCGCGCTCGTAGCCGTAGCAGCCCAGCCGGTCGGCGCGCAGCGTGTCGATGGAGATGAGCACGAGCGGCGCGTCGGGGAAGCGCAGCGCCGGAGCGGGCTCCGGCTCGTCGCCGCCGCACGCGGCCAGCAGCGCGGCCAGCAGCGTCGCGACCACAGGCAGGCCCCGCCTCATCGCGGCGTGCGGGCGGACAGCAGCAGGTGCACGAGCAGCACCACGGCCAGCGCGAAGCTGCCGAGCACGGGCAGGCTGCTCCAGTCGCCCGGCTCCTCGACCGGCGCGGCGGGCGCCGGTGCGGCGCCGGGTCGCGACCCCGGGCCGCCGCCCGCGGCGCCCTCGTCGCGCACCTTCTCGACCAGCTCCGGGGGCGGCGGAGCGCGCGGCATGCGCACGCTGGCCAGGGCGGCCGCGAACTCGTCCTTCACGATGTTCCAGTCGGAGGCCTGGGCCTGCAGCATCACGAGGCCGTGGCGCTTCCCGAAGACGTCGGGCAGGTAGAGGATCACCTTCCGCATCGGCACCTTGTCGGGCTCGCGCAGGAAGGTGCCCTCGACGCGCAGGCCGAAGGCCGGGGGCTTCAGCAGTTCGTGCGCCTCCACCGTCAGGCCCTGCTTGGGGCCGATGGCCTCCGCGAAGTCGGCGGGCTTGAGCGGGTTCCACGGGGGCGGGGCGTCGAGCAGATAGATCTCCACCTGGCGGTGGTACGGCGAGCCCTGATCGAGCCAGATGTGCCGGTGGATGACCGGTTGGCCGGCGGCCTCGGCGCGCGGCAGGTTGCGTGCGGCGGCGGCATCGCCGAGCAGCTTCGCGCGGCCTGCCTCGTCGACGGGCACCAGGCCCTCGGGCAGGTCGATCGAGAAGCTGAAGTCCGAGTCGCTGAACGACTGCTGGCCGCTGGCCGCGACGGGCAGGCCGGCGAGCAGCAGGGCGAGGAGCGGGGCGCGCATGCGGGACGTCCGGGAGGCCGAGCGGTCGGGATCCTAGCAGACCGCCGGGCCGGCCGTCGGACCGCGCGGGCGGGCCCGGCCGGCGCGCATGGCGGACCTGCCGGCGACTAGAATCGCGGCGTGTCCATCCTCGGCCCGCTGCTCTTCGCCTACGCGCTCGGCTGCATCTCGTTCGCCGCGCTCGTCGGGCGCTGGAAGGGCGTGGACGTCCGCAAGCACGGCAGCGGCAACCCCGGCGCCACCAACGTGGGCCGGCTGCTGGGCAAGCGCTGGGGTCGCACGGTGCTGGTCCTCGACGTGCTCAAGGGCCTGCTGCCGGTGCTGCTGCTGGCCGTGCCGCCCTCCATCTTCGATGCGGGCGGGCACGTGCCGGTGGCGCTGGCGGTCGTCCTCGGGCACGTCTGGCCGGTCACCTCGCGCTTCCGCGGCGGCAAGGGCGTGGCCACCTTCGTGGGCGCCGCGCTGGCCCTCGAGTGGCGCGCCGCGCTGGCGGCCATGCTGGTGCACGTCGCGGTCAAGCGCCTCACGGGCTACGTGTCCGTGGCCAGCGTGGCCATGGCCTGGTCGTTTCCGGCGCTGCTCGCGGGCGGACGGCTGATCGGCTGGCCCCTGGGCCTGCCGGCCGGTTCCGCCGCGGGTCCCACCGCGTGGCGCGACGGCCTGCTGCTGCTCTGTCTGCTGGCGCTGGTCGTGACGTTGCGCCACGCGGGCAACTTCGTCAGGATCCGGGCTGGGACCGAACACCGCGCTGGGCAGCGCATTCCCCTGGAAAGACTGGACAAGTCGTGATGGAGAGAGTGGCCGTGCTGGGCGACGGTGCCTGGGGCACCGCGCTGTCGATGGTGCTGGTCGAGCGCGGCGCCGCCGTGATCCAGTGGAGCTGGTCGGCCGAGCGCGCGCTCCAGCTGCAGACCTCGCGCATGAACCGCAAGTACCTGCCGGGCTACAAGATGCCCGACGGCGTCACGGTCACGAACGAGCCCGAGCACTTCCGGCACGCCGACCTCATCGTCTCGGCCGTGCCCAGCCGCTACCTGCGCGACGTGCTCTCGCGCCTCAAGTCCCACCTGCAGCGCGGCGTGCCCATGGTCTCGGCCACCAAGGGCCTCGAGTTCCCGACCCATCGGCGCGCCACCGAGATCATCCGCGAGGTGCTCGGCAGCCGGCCGGTGGCCGTGGTCTCGGGCCCCAGCCACGCCGAGGAGGTGGTGGAGCACATGCCCACCGCGGTGGTGGCCGCCAGCCGCGACATGGGCCTCGCGCTGCGCGTGCAGGACCTGCTCACGACCGAGCGCTTCCGGGTCTACACCAGCAACGACCCCGTGGGCGTCGAGCTCGGGGGCGCCCTGAAGAACGTGCTCGCCATCGCCGGCGGCATGGTGGACGGCCTGCAGCTCGGCGACAACGCCAAGGCCGCGCTGCTCACGCGCGGCCAGGCCGAGATGGCGCGGCTCGGCGTTGCCCTCGGCGGCCAGCGCGAGACCTTCAATGGCCTCTCCGGCATCGGAGATCTGGTGGTCTCGTGCATCTCGCGCCACGGCCGCAACCGCCTCGTCGGCGAGCGCATCGGCCGCGGCGAGAAGCTGGACCAGATCCTGCTCGGCATCCCGGGCGTGCCCGAGGGCGTGCTCACGTGCAAGGCCGTGGTCGAGCTTGCGCGCGAGAGCGGCGTCGAGATGCCGATCAGCGTCGAGATCCACGCCGTGCTGTTCGAGGGCAAGGACCCGCGGCGCGCCGTGGCGGACCTGATGATGCGGCAGCAGAAGGACGAAGTGGAGGCATGAGCGGCGCCGCGGCCGAATCGTGGCGCCGGGCGCTCACGGGAGTGCTGCTTCTCGCGGCAGGCACGGCCATCGCGTGGGTGGATACTCGGCCGAGTTGGGACGATGCAGGCGTGACCGCGGGGGCCGTCGCGGTCGCAGCCGTGCTCGGCGGCCTGTCGCGGATGTCGCCGTGGCTCGTGTCGGCGCTGGTCTCCGCGCCCTTGCTCGTGTCCGAGCTGCCGAACGGCGCGGGCGTGATCCTGGCCGTGCCGTTCGCGCTCGTCGGCGCCTTCTCCGGCGCGCTGCTGCGGCGGGAGGTCGCGGCGCATCGCTGACGCCGCGCCGGCCGCCTACTGCCGCGGCTCGGGCGGCGGAGCAGCCGGCCGGGCCTCGGCCGCAGCCGGCTCCGGAGTGGCCTCCGACGCGCTGGCGGGCAGCTCGACGTTCGTCCAGGCCTTGAAGGCGGCGCGCTGCGCCTCGCTGGGCGCATCGACGGGCGCCAGCTTCCAATCGGCGAGCCGCCGCGCCTCGGGCGTCGCCGTCACCGTGCGCAGCGATTGCCCCCGGTAGATGGTGATCTCCACCGGCTCGGCGCCGGCGCGGTCGAGGCGGTCCTGCAGCGTGTCCTGCGAGACGCGCCAGCCGTCGACGGCCAACAGCAGGTCGTCCGTGTTCAGGCCCGCCTGTTCGGCGGGGCTGCCCTCCAGCACGGCCGTCACCTTGCACAGCGGGCCGTCGGCGGCGGTGACCAGCCCGAGCCACGGCTCGAGGAGGAAGCCGTCCGCGTCGCGAGGAAGCTTGCGCTCGCTCTTCGCCGGTGTGCGCGCGAGGCGCAGGCCCACGAAGGCCAGGTCCTCGTCGGGCGCCAGCGGCTCGGTGCCGTCGACGTGCGCGGCGAAGTAGGGCGCAAGGTCGGCGCCGGCCACCTCGGACGCGAGCGCCTGGAGCGCGCCGGGCGGGTAACCCTGGCCCCTCGCGGCGTAGCGCTCCCAACCCAGGCGCAGGACGTCGGCCAGCGTGCGCGCGCCGCCCGCAAGCCGCCGGATGCGCAGGTCGAGCTGCAGCGCCACCAGCGCACCCTTGGAGTAGTACGACACCGAGCTGTTCCGGCTGTTCTCGTCGGGACGGTAGAACTTGATCCACGTGTCCTCGCTCGCGCGCGCGAGGCTCATGCGGCGCGCGCCGGGCAGCTCAGCCAGCTCCTTGAAGGCGGCGCCGATCTGCTCGAGGTAGTCGGCGGGCTTCTCGTGGAAGCCGGCGCGCAGCACGGCGAGGTCGTCGACGTAGCTGGTGATGCCCTCGGCCACCCACAGGTCCGGCGTGTAGTTCTCGCGGTCGTAGTCGAAGGGCCCGAGCGCTGCCGGCCGGAAGCGCTTGACGTTCCAGGCGTGGAAGTATTCGTGCGCGAGCAGGCCGAGGAAGTTCCTGTACTCCTTCTTCTTCGACAGGTCCCAGCGCGAGACCATGCAGACGCACGAGTCGGCGTGCTCGAGGCCGCCGCCGCCGGCGTCGACCAGCTCGATGAGGAAGGTGTAGTCGCGGTAGGGCTGCTGCCCGAAGACCTGCGCGACCTCGGCCACGAGGCGCGCGACGTCGTCCTTCAGGCGCTCCTCGTCCAGCCCGCCCGCGCCGGCCAGCACGATGCGGAAAGGAACGCCCTCGTGCTGGAAGTTCAGCACGCGGTGCGGGCCGACCTCGATGGGGGCGTCGACCAGCGCGTCGTAGTTGGCCGCGATGAAGGCGTCGCCCTGCGCGGGCAGCGCCGTGAAGGTCTGCCAGCCGTCCGGCGCGGCCACGGTCACGCGATGCTCGGTGGCCACGGGCCGTCCGTCGGCGCCGCGCACGAAGAGAAAGGTCGCCGCCGGCGAGAGGAAGGCATGGTCGGCGTCCACATGATTGGTGCGCACGGATCGCTCGTTGGCGTAGAGCTCGTAGTCCACCTGCACGCGGCCTGCGCCGCCGGCCTGCACGTCCCAGGTGTTCTTGTCGCGCTTGGTCACGGCCAGCGGCGCGCCGCGGCTGTCGGCGGCGGAGAGGTCCAGCACGCTGCGGCTGAACTCGCGCACGAGGTAGCTGCCGGGCGTCCACACCGGCAGGCCCAGCGACAGCGTGCCGTCCGCGCCGTCCACCGTCATGCGGACGTGCACGCGATGCGCCTGGCGGTCGGGCAGCGAGACCTCGTAGCGGATCATGGCGGGTGGGCTCCGGTCAGGCGGCGCGGGGCGGGGCGCGGCGGCGGCGCCCGAGCAGCCGATCAGAAGCAGCAATCCCGCCAGCGCGCGCATGAGCGGCGGACCGTACGCCGCGGTGACGAGGCGATCAAGGTGAGCCTCGTGGGCGCGCCTCACTGGCCGGAACCTCGCCATGGGCCTATGCTGCACCCGCGCGGACGGGTGACACTCTTGCTGGAGACGACCGTGATGGACACCCTGCACCGCATTCGGACCCTGCTCGCCGGCGCCCGTCGCCGGGCTGCGCCGCTCGTGCTGGCCGCTGCGCTCGTGCCGGCGCTCCGTGCGCAGCTTCCGCCGTGCGAGCCTGACCTCGGCCTGCAGGGCCCTGGCCTGTCGTCGCTCTACGTCTGCGGCGGACTGGCCACGGGACAGATCTTCTACGTCCAGCTCCTCAATGCCGTGTCATTCACCCCGGCGCTGCTGGTCGCGGGCCTGAGCAACTCGCCGACGCCCTTCAAGGGCGGCCTGCTCGCGCCGGTTCCGGTGTCCTTCGTGCAGGTGCTGGTCACGGATGCCGCGGGCGAGTTCCTGGTCGGGAACCTGCCGGGCGGCGGCGGGCCGGTGACCATCTACCTGCAGTGCGCGACGGCCGACGGCGGCCAACCGCACGGCGTGAGCCTCAGCAACGCCGTGCAGATGCAGCTGCTGCCGTAGCGCGGCGCGCCGCGGCTCGCGACGTCGATGGCCACGGTGGTGCCCATCCACAGGTGCGTGTAGGCGCGGCCGCGCGCGCGCACTCGGCTCCGGGCTCCGTGACCCACGCCTCGCGCGTCGCGGGGACGTAGCGCACGAAGTCGGGACCGGCGGCCAGCGGCGCGTCGGACACGATGGCGCGACGCGCCGGATCCACGATCGCGAGCACGCGGCGCGTGCGGTCGATGGCGAGAAGCAGGCCGGCGGCGTCGTCCCACGGCGCCCGTGCGCGGGTCGACCAGGTCCAGCATGCCCGTGCTGCAGGCTGGCACGAGCACGCGCCTCAGGGCGGCCGAGTAGCGCAGGTCGTCCAATCCGATGCCCGCCTCGCCACCGGGCAGCGCGATCGCCTGCGGTGGCGCCGCCGCGGGGGAAGCAGGCCCGTCGGCACAGCCGGCCAGCGCGAGTGGGGCGAGCAGCAGCTGTGGTCGTATCACGTCAGCTTCCGGCCGCGGCCGTGCGCCTCACGTCTCGTGCAGGTCGCGCAGCACGGCGCGGATGTCGGGCGGCGTCTCGATGGCGGCCAGCGTGTCCAGGTTCACCGTGACCACCGTGCTGCGGGCCTCCACCGACGGCTCGGTCTCCGCGCCGTTGAAGCCGCGGTAGTGGAAGTCGATCGAGCTCCGGCCGACGCGCGTGCACGTGAGCCGCAGCCGCATCGGCTCGCCGAAGCGGAAGGGCCTGCGGAACTCCGTCTCGATCTTCACCGTCGGGAAGCCGATGCGCCGGTCCTTGAGGATGGACATGTACGGCACGCCGAGCCGCGCCCCGAACATGTCCTCGAACACCGCGTGGAAGTTGTCGAAGAAGCGGGGGTAGTACATGATCCCCGCATAATCCACGTGTCCGAAGCGCACGGGGATGGAGGTCTCGAAGGCGGGCATCAGTCCTCCACCTCGTCCAGCCACGCCATCTGGATGGCCTCCAGGATCTTCTCGCCGCTCTTCTTGGGGTCGCCGGCGAAGCCGGGCAGCGCGAGCACCATCGCGTGCAGGTCGGTGAAGCGCAGCTTCAGCGGGTCGGTGCCCGGGTGCGCCTCGGCGAGCAGGATCGCGATGTCCTGGACGTCGGTCCACTGCAGGGGCTTGGGCATGGCGGGGCTCCGGGGGACAAGCGCGATGGTAGCAGTGGGAAGGGGCGCGGCGCTCGGCCGCGTCGCCGCGACGCGGTCCCGGGCTCGGGCCCCGGCTGTGAAGCCGGCCGCGCCGGATAGACTTCGCGGCGGTCGGTCGCCCGCACGTCGAGGCCGCATGCGCACGCTCATCGATTTCCTGCACCAGCACAAGCTCGCATGGATCCTGCCCATCGTGATCTTCGCGGCGCTCATCGCCCTCGTGGCGTGGCGGATGTCCGAGACGCCCGAGAACCCGTTCGCCTACCGCGACACGTGAGCGGAGCGGACCGTTGAAGGTGCAGGACGGGCCGGGCGGCGCGGCGGCGCCGGCGCGCCTCGCGTGGTGGAAGGTCGTGCTCCTCGTGCCACTGCCGCTGCTGGCGCTGGTGCTGCTGCTCGAGGGCGCGCTGTGGCTCCTCGGCCTCGGCGACCCCGACGAGCGCTTCTCCATGACGCGCGGCTTCTCCGAGAAGGCACGCTATCTGCTGCCCGACAAGGAGCACCCGGGCGGCTGGGTGACGCAGATCTCCGACGGCAGCTATCCCGAAAGGGTCATCCCGCCGCTGGACGGGCGCGTGCGCGTGCTGCTCTTCGGCGGCAGCAACACGCAGAGCTTCCCGACCGACTACATCGCCGAGCAGCTCAACCGCGCCGCGCCCGAGCCGGGCTTCGAGGTCATCAACCTCGGCCGCGCCGGCTACGGCAGCGAGCGCGTGCTCATCCTGCTGCGACAGGCCCTGGACCTGGATCCGGACGTGATCTTCATCTACGTCGGGCACAACGAGTTCGTGGAGGCCGGCTTCGCGCTCGAACTCGTGCGGCTGTGGAAGGCGCCGTGGATCACGCGCGCCGTCGAGCGCCTCTCGCGGCTGCGCACGCTCAACGTCGTCGCATCGCTGTTCGAGGCCGCGCGCGCGCCGGATGCCGGGGACGCTCCGCGCCCCGAGGCGCGCCAGGGGCGCGGCGAGGAGTACCAGCAGCTGCGCTACGAGGACACCCTGCGCTTCTACGACGTGTACCGCCGCAACCTGGAGACCATGCTGCGCCTCGCAGACGAGCGCGACGTCCAGGTGATGATCTGCACCGTCGTCGGCAACATGCTCTTCCCGCCGGTCGTGCCGGGGGAGCCGGAGGACATGGCCCCCGAGCGCGCCGCGCTGCTGCGGTCGGAGCTGGTGCGCGCGTGCACGAAGATCCCGGAGCGGCTGCGGCGCGGGCTGGTCCAGACCAGCTCTGCCGACCCCGTCGTGCAACTCGATGCGAGCGACTGGGGCGAGGCGCTCGAAGCGGCGGGCCGCGCGAGGCGTCGCGCGATCGGCGAAGCCGCGGGCAGCCGCATGGATCCGCCCGCCCTGCGCCCGCTGGCCGCGCCCTTCGACGGGGGGCCGTTCTGGACCGACCCCGTGCTGTGGAGCCCGGATCCGATGCAGCTGCTGCCGACGATCGCCGCGGTGCACCAGCGGCGACTCGCGCCGCAGGAGCAGGCGGACCTGCAGGAGGCCGCGCGCCTGCTCGAGCCGCTGTGCGCCGAGGTCCCCGACGACCCGCTGGTCCTGTACGCACTGGGCCTCGTCCGCTACCTGCTGGGCGAGGACGAAGCGGCCATCCAGCACCTGCGCGACGCGGCGCGCTACGACCGCGCGCCGACGCGCGGCAACGACGTGACCAACGGCATCGTGCGCGACCTTGCGCGCGAGCACCCGGACGTGGCCTTCGTCGACACCGAGGAGCGGGTGCGCGCCGCGTGCCCGTCCGGCCTCATCAGCTACGAGCTCATGATGGACAGCTGCCACCTGCACCACGAGGCGCTGCCGCGGTTGATGGACTTCTTCATCCCGGGCCTGGTGGATTTGGGGAAGCGGAAGGCGGCCAAAGCGACGCCCGCGGAGGGGTCGGCGGCAGTGCGTTGACGACGGCCACGTTCCGTGTCACCCGTCGCGCCTTCGCGAAGCCAGGAAGACCAGGTCCCGGTGGTACTCGATGAAGCGTCCCTGGCCCGCGGTGAATGGGCCGGTATCAACGTCGCGGTCGAGCGGTAGGCCCATGCGATCGAGCGAGGGTCCATGGGCCACCGGGGAAACGAGAAGGCGACCATCCTGTCGGAACGAGATGAAGCCGCGGTCGAACAGGTGGTCGATCGAAGGCAGCGAACTTCGACGTCCCGTACGCGCTGCCGAAACAGTCCCTGTCCGGCGAGCCATCGCCAGTGCCTCCTTGGTCGTGGTCAGGAGTGATGCGTCCTCCTCGATTTGATGACGCAAGCGCTCTTCCCACATCGCCTGCTCCGTGGTCAGGCCAGTGGACCTCGGATCGTGCACTGACTCGGCGCGCGCGAGCGCCGCGACATCCGAGCCCGCCAGGTCCGCGAGTGCCCGTGCGAGCTGCCGCGGCAGTTCCGTCAGGCAGATGCTCTGGCTTCGGCGCCCGCCAATGAGCAACGGCGAGTACTTCGCCGGAAGCAACGGCCGCAGGGCGCCCATCCACTCCCCTGGCCTGAAAGGCGCCCCGAGTTCCTGGAAAGCGACGTCGACACGCCACCCGATTTCGTCCCCGTTGCTGCCGGCGCTTCCGAACTCGACTGGCTTGGGTGCTTCGTACGCGTGGGAACTCGCAATGCCGAAGCGAGCCGCCCTACGTCGGCAGCTGCCCGCTCGCCTTCTGCAGCTCCGCCTTGATCGCCGCCCCGATCACGTCGTCCGCCAGCGCCTGCGTCTTGTGCCCGAACTCGTCCGCGGCTTTCTTGAGCGCCGCCACGTCCTCGCTGCGGCCGAGCTGCTCCAGCCGCGCGATGTCCGCCTCCAGCTCGCGCCGCTGCTCGGGCGTGAAGGGCATCTCCTTCATCGCCAGCACGCGCCGCGTGCCCTGCACCAGGTTGTGGGCCTTGTTGCGCATCTCGACCAGGTCGCGCGCCTTGAAGTCGGCCTGCGCGTTCAGGATCGAGTCCTTCACGATGGCCTTCACCTGGTCGCGCGTGAGCCCGTGGCTGGGCACCACGTCGATGGCCGCGGCCACGCCGCTGCGCTGCTCCTTCGCGGAGACCGTCAGCACTCCGTCGGCGTCCACGAGGAAGGTCACCTCCACGCGCGGCAGGCCGGCCGGCATCGTGGGCAGGCCGCGCAGCTTGAAGCGCCCCAGCTCGCGGCAGTCCTTCACCAGCTCGCGCTCGCCCTGGAACACGTTGATCTCGATGGCGGTCTGGTTGTCGACCGACGTGCTGAACATCTCCGTCGCGCGGCAGGGCACGGTGGCGTTGCGCGTGATGAGCTTGGCGAAGGCGCCGCCCACGGTCTCGATGCCCAGCGAGAGCGGGATGACGTCCAGCAGCAGCAGGTCGCGCGAGCCGCCGGCCAGGATGTCGGCCTGAACGGCGGCGCCGAGGGCCACCACCTTGTCCGGATCGAGCTCTGCGTGCGCCTTGCGGCCGAACAGCTCCTCGACCGCCCGCCGCACGAGCGGGATGCGCGTGCTGCCGCCCACGAGCACCACCTCGTCGATGGCCGCCGGCTGGAGCTGCGCGTCGGCCAGCGCCGCGCGGCACGACGCCAGCGTGCGCTCGATCCAGGGCTGGATCATGCGCTCGAAGTCCGCGCGCGAGAGCTCGTAGCGCAGCGGAGCGTCGCCACCGGCGTCGACTTCCAGCGTCGCGCGCTCGTCGCTCGAGAGCCTGCACTTGAGCGCCTCCGCCGAGAGCCGGATCTGCTGCAGCGCCTCGGGGTGCACCTTCAGGTCCGTGCCGGTGCGCGCCGTGACCAGGTCCAGGATCCGCTTCATGATGAGCTGGTCGAAGTCGTCGCCGCCCAGGTGGGTGTCGCCGTGCGTCGCCACGACCTTGAACACGCCCTGCGTGATCTTCAGCACCGAGACGTCGAAGGTGCCGCCGCCGAGGTCGTAGACCACGATGGTGCCCTCCTTGCGCGTGTGCAGGCCGTAGGCGAGGGCCGCCGCCGTGGGCTCGTTCACGATGCGCAGCGCCAGCAGGCCGGCGATCTTCGCGGCGTCGCGCGTGGCCTGGCGCTGGCTGTCGTCGAAGTAGGCCGGCACGGTGATGACGGCCTTCTCCACCCTGGAGCCCAGGGCGCGCTCGGCCACTTCGCGCACCTTGGCCAGGACGAGCGCCGAGATCTCCTGCGGCGTGTAGTGCCGGCCGTCGATGTCGACCAGCACGAGCTTGGCTTGGTCGGAGGGCACGATGGCATAGGGCAGGATGGCGCGCTCGGCCGCCACGTCCTCGTAGCCGCGGCCCATGAGGCGCTTGACCGAGTGCACCGTGCGGCGCGGGTTGGTGATGGCCATGCCGCGCGCCTCGCGCCCCACGATGTGCCTGCCGCCGTCGAGGAAGCTGACCACGGACGGGATGAGCGCCTGGCCGTCCCGGTCGGGCAGGACGCGCGGGCCGTCCTTGCCCATGATGGCGGCCAGGGAGTTGGTAGTGCCGAGGTCGATGCCGACGATGGGGCCGGCGGTCGAGACGGAGGCGGGGGTGGGCAGGCTCATGCGGGTTTCCCGAGGTCGCGCAGCACGCGGCGCAGCACGCGCAGCTCGTGCAGTGTGGTGGCGAGGCGCCGCGCGTCGGGCTCGACCCAGGCCCCGGGCGCGAGCACGGACGCGAGGCGCGTGTCGGCCTCGGCCTGCACGCGCGCGCGCAGGCCGGCCGCCGCGCGCGGGTCGCGCGCCGCCGCGTCGGCCTCCTCGGACAGATCCATGGCCTCGGCGAGGAAGGCCGGCGAGAGCTGCTTGCTGCGCTCCATCACGCCAGGCTCGAGCAGCTCCAGCAGGTACTCGGCGCGCGAGGCCGGCTCCGAGAGCACGCTCCAGGCCTCGTTGAGGACGGCGGTCGCGGCGTTGGCGCGCCCGGTCGCGGCCTCGTCGGCGCCGCCGTGGAAGTCGGGATGCAGGGCGCGCGAGAGCCGCAGGTAGTTGCGCTCCGCGGCGGCCGCGTCGAGCGCGGTGGTCGCCGGCAGCCCCAGGCGCTGGAAGTGCGTGGCGTCCGCCGGCTCGTCGAGCAACGCGCCGCAGGCGAGGCACGCCAGCGTGCTCTGCAGCGCCGCGCCGCAGCGCGGGCAGGCCGTGGTCGCGGCGCGGACGCGGGCCGTCATGCCCCGGCTCCCCGGCTCAGATCGAGAACGACGACCCGCAGCCGCAGGTGCCGCTGGCCGAGGGGTTCTTGAACTTGAAGCCCCGCTCCATGAGCGAGTCGTTGAAGTCGATGACCGAGCCCTGCATGTAGAACTCGCTCTTCATGTCCACCACCACGCGCACGCCGTGCTGGCGCATCTCGATGTCGAACTCGTCGGCCGGGTTGCGCTCGAGGTCGATCTGGTAGGCGAAGCCCGCGCAGCCGCCGCCCTTGACCGAGAGCCGCATGGCGGTGTCCTCGGGCAGGCCCTTCTCCTTCACGATGTGCCCGAACTCCTTCGCGGCGCGCTCGGTGATGGCGATGCCGCTGTCGCTGCCCGTGACCAGCTCGTCGGTGGTGGAGGAGGTGCTGCTCATCGGGGTGAGTCCGTGGCGCGGCGCCTCAGGCCTTCTTCTCGGTGCCGGCGCCCTGCGGCGCGCCCTGCTTGGCCTTCCAGTCGGAGAGTGCGGCGCGGATGGCGTCCTCGGCCAGCACCGAGCAGTGGATCTTCACCGGCGGCAGAGAGAGCTCGTTCACGATGTCCGTGTTGCGGATGGCCAGCGCCTCGTCCACGGTCTTGCCCTTGACCCACTCGGTCGCGAGCGAGCTGCTGGCGATGGCCGAGCCGCAGCCGAAGGTCTTGAACTTGGCGTCCTCGATGACGCCCTGCTCGTTGACCTTGATCTGCAGCTTCATGACGTCGCCGCACTCGGGCGCGCCGACGATGCCGGTGCCCACCTTGGGGTCGTTCTTGTCGAGGCTGCCCACGTTGCGCGGGTGCTCGTAGTGGTCGAGGACCTTGTTGCTGTAGGTCATGGTGCTGCTCCCTGATTCAGTGCGACGAGCCCCACTTGACGTTGCGGAGGTCGACACCCTCCTGCACCATCTCGTAGAGCGGCGACATCGCGCGCAGGCGGGTGACGGTCTTGACGATCTCGTCGGCCGCGCGGTCGACGTCCTCGTCGGTGGTGAAGCGGCCGATGCTGAAGCGGATGCTGCTGTGCGCCAGCTCGTCGCCGACGCCGAGGGCGCGCAGCACGTAGCTGGGCTCGAGGCTGGCCGAGGTGCAGGCCGAGCCCGAGGAGACGGCCACCCTGGGCACGCCCATGATGAGCGACTCGCCCTCGACGTAGGCGAAGGACAGATTCAGCGTGGAGGGCAGGCGCCACTCGGGGCTGCCGTTCAGCTCCACATGGTCGAGCCGGCTGCGGATGGAGGCATCGAGCCGCTCGCGCAGCCGCTTGTAGTGCGCCTGGTCCTTCTCGAAGTCCAGCTTCGCGATGCGGGCGGCCTCGCCCAGGCCCACGATGCCCGGCACGTTGAGCGTGCCGCTGCGCATGCCGCGCTCGTGCCCGCCGCCGTGCATCTGCGGCGCCAGCCGCACGCGCGGGTTCCGGCGCCGCACGTACAGCGCGCCCACTCCCTTGGGCCCATAGATCTTGTGGGAGGAGAGGCTGGCCATGTCCACCTTCATGGCCTCCACGTCGAAGGGCACCTTGGCGATCGCCTGCGTGGCGTCGCTGTGGAACCAGATGCCCTTCTCGTGCGCCAGTGCGCCGATCTCGGCGATGGGGTGCAGCGTGCCGATCTCGTTGTTGGCCGCCATGAGCGTGATGAGCACCGTTTCCGGCCGCAGCGCCGCTTCCACCTGCGCGCGGGACACGCGCCCGAAGCGGTCCGGGTCGAGGAAGGTGACCTCGGCCGCGCCCTTGCTCTCGAGGTACTTGCAGGAGTCGATGACCGCCTTGTGCTCGGTGGTGCAGGTGACGACGTGCTTGCCCTTGTCGGCCAGCATCTCCACCGTGCCCTTGATGGCCAGGTTGTCCGATTCGGTGGCGCCGCTGGTGAAGACGATCTCCTTGGCGGACGCGCCGATGAGCGTGGCCACCTGCTCACGCGCGCGCTCCACGGCCTCCTCGGCATCCCAGCCGTACTTGTGGCTGCGGCTGGCGGCGTTGCCGAACTTCTCGCGGAAGTAGGGCAACATGGCCTCGAGCACGCGCGGGTCCATGGGCGTGGTCGCGTTGTTGTCGAGGTAGATCAGGCGGTCTTCGCGCTGGGTCATGTTGTTCACTTGGCCGCCGGAGCAGCCACGGGGGTTTTGCCGGGCGTGCGCAGGAGCTCGCCGAGCGAAATGCCGTCGAGCAGGTCGATGATGCGCTGGTGCACGGCCCGCATGGGGCTGCGCGACGGACAGACGTCCTCGTAGCCGCACTGGCCGGTGGCGCTGGAGGAGAGGTCGAGCACCGCGCAGTCGATGAGCTGCACCGGTCCGTCTATGACCGACAGCACGTCGAGCAGCGAGATGTCGTTCGCCGGCCGCGCCAGGCGGTAGCCGCCGTGCAGGCCGCGCCGCGACTCCAGCAGCCCCGCCTTGCAGAATTCCTTGAGCAGGTTGGCCACCACTGGCCGCGGCATGTGGTAGGTCTCGGCCAGGTCGGTGGTGCTGGTCAGGGCGTCCTCGTGCCGGGCGAAGTGGCCCAGAAGCAGGACGCCGTAGTCGGCCATGCGCGAGAAGCGGATCATCGTGGAGTTCCCGGGAGACCTGGCCGCAGGGCACGGCCTCCGAGCCTGCCAAGAATAGAACCAAATCACTCCTCTTTCCAATCGGCAAGTTCCGGGCCCGACCGGAGGCCATCCCCTGCCCCTGTCCGCATTGCCCCTCCCGCCCGGTTTGGAACAATACCGCGCTTCCCCCTCTTCCCGGGCCCCATGACCGACAAGCGAGCCGCCAGCACCCCCCACGCCCTGTTCGTGATCGAGGGCGATTGCCATCGCCCGCGGTC
>Ga0209382_10003247_pt1 | contig 22696 bp, 18 predicted proteins | sample SoiMetdeltSBSDD5_FD_187599 | JGI IMG/M metagenome (GOLD analysis project Ga0209382, IMG submission 187599) | Bulk soil microbial communities from a Populus tree surrounding site in Tennessee, USA - Soil MetaG P. deltoides SBSDD5 (SPAdes) (version 2) | ecosystem: Environmental > Terrestrial >...
GGCCGCGAGGCCTTGCTTGCCGCGCATTCTGCGCGCGAGCATTTGATGCAGCGGATATAGGGTTACGGCCAAAATCAAAGCCCAGACCATCAGGGTCAGGAAGGGCGAAAAGACTCGATAGCAGAGCCCTACCATTGCGACAATCAACCCGGCGCGAATCAAGACGTCGAGCAGTCGAGAGGACATGCGGTCTGCCAACTCCTCGTTGGCAGGCGAGAGCATATTCATTCGAGTTTTCCTGTCGCTGTGTCCCACTGGCGTGCCTGCGCCCACTCCTTCAGCCTGAGGCCGCGTGACAGTGGCTCAATCGCGCTATTTGGGCTTGTCCGCGGCATCCTTGCAGCGGGCGAAGACGACGTACGACCCTTGGCGGTCGGCAATCGAGACCGTGAGGGCGCCAGTGCTCTTGTTGATGAGCGCGCTCCATGCGAGCAGCTGGTCCGCCCCCTGCAACACCAGCGACTCGCTGTTGTCGGTCGTATGCGTAACGGTCAGCACAGTCGTGCGGAATGGCGAGCGTATTTCCTTCTTCGCGAAATCGATGTGGAAGAGGGCCGGCTTGTCGGGCTGCGGTGCTTCCAGCACCTTGCAATCGTAAGCGCCAGGCGTGCAGTCGTGACCGCGATCGGCGCGGCATAGTAGCGGCCGCGAGCCGTCGAATGTGGATGGCGACGCAGCGGCGGCGACCACGAGTGCCAGCATTGCCGTGGCCGATGGTAACGCGATCACGAGCGGCGACCTCGTTGATGAGTTAGCGGCCAGCTACCGTAGCGTGCGCGCTCATGCGGCGACATCAGGATCGCGTGCAGGCGATCGTGCCCCCGAATGATTGCCCCTCGATCTGATTCATGATCAGAGGGGTCGTAGGTTCGAGTCCCTCAGCTGCGCCAACTTCCAAGTTGTTGCTTCGGCACAGCGCGCGCAGCGCAGCAAGTGGTGCGCTGAACGGGCCGCTGAGTTTCGGGCCGACATTTCGAAGAGATCGGCCGCAACAGGGCGGTGTGCTTTCGTTGCTTCGCCTAAGCAGACCCTGAGCGCTGCTGACGCCGGAACGACCGACCGCCCAAGAGTTCGACGGCCTGAGCCAATCCGTGCCGCCGTTCCAGCTGCAAGGAGGTGATACTTTCGTCGCGCCACACGAATCCGATGCCGATGCCAATTACCTATTCAATAGACAAGCGCAACGGCATCATCTCTGAGGTCCGGACCGGGCAAGTTTCCACGATGGATCTCGCCGCTCACTGGAAGCGCCTTCTTGCCGACCCAGACGCCCTCGCAATACGAAGAACGCCGGTGGACCTACGCAATAGCGATATCGCGTTTTCTGGCGAACAGATGTTTGACCTGGTTCGAACCATGGTCGAGCCGACCCTCAATGGCAGGGATTTGGCGATCCGCGCTGCAGGTAGGAGGCTCAGTTCAATTCGGGGTGTCACGCCAGTATCCAGCCTTCGCCCAGCTGTATAGCACTGACGCGATATTCCACGACGAGGACGCCGCCTTGAAATGGCTTCTTCATAGTGCCTGCGTCACTGCTGTTCGCAGTGACTGCGATCGGCAGCCATCGGGGACGTAGGCCTTCAACATTGTTTGCTGATCAAGCGCGAGAGCGCGCCAACTGACGCTTGCGAATGAGCCACATTGCTCTCCGCAGCGTCCTGCTCTGGCGCGCTGTCGAATACACCGCGCTACGCTCGCCACGAACCGGCACTCCCAAGCTGGCGTACCAATGAAAGATAGTCCCCGGAAGCCCCCGAGGACTCGGGCAGCACCGAGATGTTCTGGACCGCGGTGGCGTGGACCTATGGCAGACGGTGTAGAGCGTGAGACGTTGAAAGCTCAATGGCGAAGGCGCGAGCGCGTGCACGATCCCGTCCGCTCGTGACCAAAGCCGAGATCATTCCAGCTTCGGGGTCGCCTGACATGAAAGTCATTGGCTACCTTTTTTGGTGCGCAGGCCAGGAACTCTGAGTGTCGTAGTCCGTTCTCGGCGTCCACTCGACGAACTGGATCCTCCGCCACTGGAAGCCATGCACCTGCAGATTCGTCAGTGCTCAAATCGTAGATAGCCGATCTCCTCGAGGGTCAGGGGCGACGGATGCGTGAGGACGCGGCACGCTGCGTCAGGCGTTCGGCGGCTGAGCCTGCTCGAACGAGGTGACCGGATCGATCAACATGCTGTAGTAGACCGCCGTCCGCACTGCGCGGCGGCGATCTTCAGTCTGATCGCCAAGTGGATTTTGCACACTAGCAAGCCCAAGCAGTACGACGTTCTCCAGAACAGCTGCACACCTCGGTGCTCGGAAGGAATGGGGCGATGCGGTAGACTCAGACGCCCACGGGCAAATAATTTGGCTGTTCACGCCGGTTGATTTCCTCCGGCAACACTTTCGTTGAGGCCTTGGGTTCGGTCCCCAATCCCTACGGAGGCCCACGTGAAGTCAGCGATCGTCGGCATTGGGGCCTCCGCGGGTGGGCTAGGCGCGGTGTCCGAGATCCTCGCCGGCCTGCCCTCGGATCCGGGCATGGCGATCATCGTCGTGCAGCACCTCGACCGCGCTCGTGAAAGCCTGCTGTCACAGATTCTGGGGCGGCGCACGATGCTGCCGGTCATCGAAGCGCGCGACGGAATGAGCATCGCACCGGATCACGTGTACGTCATTCCGCCCAATGCGACCCTGACTGTCGACACAGGTGTGCTCCGGCTCTCACCTCGCGCGGCCGCTGGACCGCATATGCCGGTCGATGCTCTGTTTCGCTCTCTCGCCGAAGATTGCGGGGGAGCCGCAGTCGGCATCGTTCTGTCTGGTGCTGATTCCGATGGTGCCGCGGGCACGCAGGCCATAAAACATGCGGGCGGTATCACCTTCGCGCAGGATCCGGACACTGCACAAGTCTCGGGTATGCCGCGTTCCGCGGTTGCAACCGGCTGCGTCGACTTCGTGCTCGCAGCTGGCGAGATTGCCCCTGAGCTGCTGCGTCTCGCCGCACATTCCTATCTCACCTCTGATGCATTTCCCGCGTCGGAGAGCGCGTCTGAACAACTTGCCAAGGCAGAGTTCGACGAAAGCGCAGGCACGACCGACGAAGCGCAGCTGCGCCGCATCTTCCGTCGGCTGCGGCTTGCTCACGGAGTCGATTTCAGTCGCTACAAGATCAGCACCTTGCGCCGCAGACTGGCGCGGCGCATGGCCGTCCAGCACATCGAGACACTGACGGCTTACACAGCGTTCCTGGAAAAGGACACGAACGAAGCAGCAGCGCTGTACCAGGATTTCTTGATTCGCGTGACGTCGTTCTTTCGCGATCCGGCCATGTTCGGCGCGCTGGCCGAGCACGTATTCCCGAGCCTCGTGAGCAGGCGCTCGCCCAAAGAGCCGATCCGGATCTGGGTACCCGGTTGTGCGACGGGTGAGGAGGTCTATTCGATAGCCATCGCGTTGCTGGAGTATTTGGGCGACCAGGTATCGCCGGCAGGAATCCAGATCTTCGGCACCGATGTCAGTGAATCCGCAATCGAGAAATCTCGCGCCGGCGCATACCTCGACTCCATCGCGCAGGATGTTTCGGCAGACCGGCTCCGCCGCTATTTCGTTCGGCAGGACTCTCACTACGTGATCGCGCGGTTCATTCGTGACTTATGCGTGTTTGCCCGGCACGACATCACGCGAGATCCACCATTCTCACGACTCGATCTGGTGAGCTGCCGCAACGTCCTTATCTATCTCGGCGCCGCAGTCCAGGGCCGCATCATGCAGAGCTTTCGGTATGCTCTGCGACCCCAGGGCTTTCTCGTGCTCGGGCCAGCGGAGAGCGTCGCGCAAGGGGCAGAGCTGTTCGAGTCTGTCGACAAGCAGAGTCAACTCTACAAACCGAAATCGAGAGTGAGCTTTGCGACTCTGGTTCCCGATGCGGACGATCGTGCTCTTGCCAACAACGACGGCTCGAGATCCGCCGCCCAGGGTGCAGAAGAAGAATTACTCATGGGGTCGGATTCGGCGCTGCGCTATGCCGATCGCCTGCTGCTCGCGCGCTATTCGCCCGCCGGCATCGTCGTTGACGACGGGTTCAACATTCTGCAGTTTCGCGGCGAGACCGCGCCTTTCCTGGCTCCGGCAAGCGGGCCGCCGAGCCTGAACCTGTTGAGAATCGCGCGCCCGGAATTGCTACTGGCTGTTCCGCCCGCAATACAGGAGGCTGGTGCGAGCGGAAAGGTCGTCCGCCGGGAAGGGTTGACCGTTGATGGTGCCGGCGACGTGGATCTCGAAGTGATTCCGCTGCAGCAATCAGGTGGTGCCCGCTGCTATCTCATCCTGCTGGAAAGCGAGTCCTTCCGGACCCTTGGACGGCGCGAGCGCCTTGCCAGCTTGTCATCGCTTACGGAGCCGGAGAAGGACAAGCACCTCGCCAATATCGAGCGCGAGAACCTCGAGCTTCGTGAGTTCCTGCAGGCCACAATGGAGCAGCAGGACGCCGCCAAGGAACAACTGAAGGCCGCGCATGAAGAGGTGCTTTCGGCGAACGAGGAGTTGCAGAGCACCAACGAGGAGCTGGAGACCTCGAAAGAGGAGCTGCAAGCCGCCAACGAAGAGCTCGTCACAACTAACGATGAGCTGCGGGAGCGCAATCGCGAGCTCGCAGTGCTCAACCGGCAGCTCGAAAACGCGCGGCAGGCGTCGGAGCGCGCACGCGCGTACGCAGACGGGATCGTGGAGACGGTGCGCGAGCCCCTCGTGGTCCTCGACCACAATCTGACTGTAGTGCGCGCCAACCCGGCTTTTGCCACGCAGTTCGGTGTGCGGGTTGAGGATTTGAACGGTCGCTCGCTCAGTTTGGTCAGCGCTGCACTGGGAGGTGAGAGCCTGAACCAGCGACTGCACGGCGTGCTCTCTAACGGACCGATCTTCAGCGACTTCGAAGTCGTGATCCCGCACGGTGGGGACGAGCGTCGCGTGATGTCACTCAGCGCACGGAAGATAGCGGGCGACGCTGGGCGCGCCGAGCTTATCTTGCTAGCGATCGAGGATGTCACCGAAAAGATCGCACGCGACGAAGCGTTGCGCGAGGAACTGGTGGAGTTGCGGCGCGATCTCGCTCATGCCGGACGGGTCACCGCGCTTGGCGAGCTCGCGTCCAGCCTGGCTCACGAGCTGCGCCAGCCGCTGAGCGCGATCATGAGCAACGTCGCGGCCGCGCAGCTGTTGTTGCAGGCTCCAACTCCCGATTTGGCAGAGTTGCGAGAGATTCTGGCCGACGTACTGCGCGATGATCAGCGTGCAGGAGAAGTGATCGACCGATTGCGCGCGATGTTGCGGCGTCGGCCGATGGAGCTTGTTCCGATCGGCGTCGAGGACCTGCTGAAGGATGTCACTTCGCTCGTTCACGCTGACGCCGCCAGACGGGGAATAACTTTAAAGACGAACGTAGGGTACGCCCCGGTGTCCGTCCAGGGTGACAAAGTTCATTTGTGCCAGGTTCTGATCAACCTCGTCATCAACGCGATGGATGCAGTCGCCGGCCTTGACGACGTGCGCCGCCGCGTTGTCTTGCAGGCTCGCACCAACGGTGATGGGTGGGTTGAGATCGGCGTATCAGACGCCGGACCAGGAGTTCCGCCTGAATCGATGCAGAAGATCTTTGATCCGTTCTTTACGACCAAATCCGCCGGAATGGGGATGGGACTGTCGGTCTCACGCACCATCGTCGAAGCACACAAAGGCAGGATCTGGGTCGAGAACAACCCAGAGCAGGGAGCAACGTTCTGGTTGGCGATGCCCGCGCTCGGCGAGGGATAGACATTGGAAGGCACTTCGCCAATGCGAATGAGCGTCGCCATCATTGATGACGACGAGAGCGTTTGTCGCTCCCTTGTAAGGCTGGTGCAATGGACAGGCTTGCGTCCGAGCGCCTTTCATTCGGCCGAGGGATTTCTCGCATCACCGCAGCGAAGCGGATTTGGCTGCCTCGTACTGGACGTGCACCTCGATGGTGGCATGTCGGGGCTCGAACTGCGGCGCCGACTGCTGGACAACGGAGAGCTCACGCCGGTCATCTTTCTCACGGCTCACGATGATCCCGTGACCCGAAGTGAGGCGGCTCGCATGGGCTGCGCAACCTTTATCCGCAAAGGCGAGGATCACCTGTCGCTCATCGACGCACTTCTACGGATCGAACGATCCGGCAGTGATTGATTTCGACGACGTTGTCTCTCAGGTGGTTGCCCAAAGCGAACGCGCACTTATCAGTCCTTGAGTACACTTTTCCATGGTGCGGGATGTGTAGCGGATGTAGCCGCGCCAAGTGCGGTTCGCACAATCGTGCAGCGGGAGGTATACGTGCGTGGCACTGGCCAGGGAGCATTGAGAAGTCGCGGCCGGTCATGCTGAGCAAGACGGCTCGCATGCAACCAGCACATGAGCGTTACGCCGCCTGCCGCGAGACGCGTGCAGCGACGTATCACTCGCGCCTGGAAGTTGGCGGCTACGAAAAGGTGCGAGCGCTATCAGCCGACTTGCAGACCTTCTAGGAAAGCTGCAGCGTCGAGGCCTGGCAGCGCCGCGCCCGCTGGCGACCGTCGCGGTCGATCTTGATTCGCACCAGTGTCGGTGCGCAGCCGCGACGATCGGACGGCTACATTGTTGCGAGTGTCGGCGGCGGACCAGATGCACCGAACCATTCGAGGGCAGGTGCGCGACAGTGCGAGGCTCGGCCGTCAAGCACTTCATCGATGCCTGCAACGGCCCGGCTCACGCGTTCAGGAAGGTAAGGCTTCTCGATCAAACCCAACGCCGCATCGGCGTTCTCGCGAGCCAGCGTCGGTTGCGCCGTCATGAACACGGACGCGATGCTCATTTCGTTCTTCAGCTTTCTGGCAAGAGAAATGCCTTCTATCTCACCATCGAGCGTGATATCGACGAGAGCCAGCCTCGGCGCGTAGCGTGCGGACAATTCAATCGCCTCAGCGCTTGATGCCGTGGGTCCGACAATTGTATGACCTGCCTCTTGCAGGGCCTGCGCCAGGCTCCACGCCACGATGGGCTCGTCCTCGACTATTAAAATGAGCATCGTTCCGCGAGTGGGTTGACCAACTACGCCCGGTCGGTGGCTGCAGAGTAGGAAGGCCTGGCCAGCAGTGCTCGTGAAGGAGAGCGGCCGGCGAGGATTTGCGACTATGACGTTATGACATTGCCAGTAGGCAGTATGTACGGTACCGCACGCAGCAGATCCCGCCCGCGACAAAGTCCAGCGACTCGCGGTTTCTTCATCGCGAGCTGCCGCGCTTCAGATCCGCTGAATCCTGCTCTCGTTCGCTAGTGCGACGTTCCGCGAGGTGCCCGTCGTCTGGACTCGCGCCGCGCATTCGCACTCTGCTCAAATGCAAGGCGATAACGAGCGGCGGCGAAATCCCAGTCGAGCCGGCGATCAATGAGAGCATCGAGATACTCGCGACGGCGGTTGTGATGGTCGAAGTAGTACGCGTGCTCCCACAGATCGATCGCCAGCAAGCACGTGATGCCACGGTACTCCGGGGAATCTGTGCCTGACGTCGTCAGAATCTTGACCTGATTACGATGGTTAACTACAAGCCACAGCCATCCGCTGCCTACGTGCGCTGCACCGGCCGTTGCCAACGCGCCGGCCAGATTGGAGTAGTTGCCAAACGCCTGATCGATTGCACGGCATAACTCGCCCTCTGGTCGCTTCCTGAAAGGTGTGAGACTTTGCCAGAGCAGGGCATGGTTCCAGGCCTCTGAGGTCGCTGTGAACAGCGCAGTGTCACGCGCATGCTCGCGTGCCCAACAGACGATGTCCAAGGCGCTCTTATGCCTCAATTCCTGACGCTCGCGTGAGAGCTGGTTCGCCAATGCGATGCAGGTCGCATAATGAACGGCATGGTGAACCTGAATTGCGCGCGAGGACACGACCGGCGCCAATGCTCCCGCGAGCCAGGGCAGCGGCTGAACTATGAACGGGCCAGCCGCCACCGTTGCCGAAGACCCTTGAGTCGGCAGCCTCAGCGTGCTGGAAACCTTGGCAAGCGCAGCAGCTGTGCTTTCCGAGGCAGGTCGGCCCTGGAGACGCTGGTGCGTGGCAGTTTCACGGGCGCTCCTATCGAAGCTCGACCGGCTGCTGCCGCGAGCATCGTGGCTCGTGCCAAGAATATCGCGCCCTGGCATTCCGCTTCGATCGACGATTGCGACGCGCTGGCGAGCGGCGCTCGGCGGTAACGTCAAATCCGTCAGGACTCGTACTCGGTTTCGCCGGCCCGCTTTCCGTAGCTGCCGGCGCAGGCGCACAGCGCTCGCCGACGCAAACTTGTGTGAGGCATCCATGAGATCCCGAAACCCGACGCCCAAGGCATTTCGCGCGCTTCCCAATCGATGCCTGGCACGGTCCCAATTCTTGGCTTGCGCTCGAGCGCTGGCAGCCAGCCAGACTTTCCCTTCGCGGGCATGAGCAGCGCCGGCGGAGGAAAGGCTGCGGGCGAGATTTCGGACCATGCGGGGCACGCGATCGATGAATTGCGCCGTCGGCGAAGTCGCCGATGACGCTTCCTCAAGTGGAGGTACGCCCGCGGCACGAGTGCGCTGCGACGAGATGACCTCGGTCGGAGGATTTGCTACTGAATCGTCGACGAGCTCGGATCTCACCGTTTCCCAGGCGCTCTCCAGTCGCGTCCACGCGCCCTGCCACTCTTCGTCGTGCGTCGCGTCGCAACGATGCTGTGCGAGATTCGTCTTCAACACCTGGAGGTCGCGCTCGACGATGCGGCTCAGATCGCCGATATCGGTGCCTGGGAGAGCATCGCTCGCTCGTCGTTGCGGAAAAGCTCTGGCGCTTCTGGATCGCTGATCAGTTACGTGAGTCGTAGTCATGGCCATATTGCAACTCGGCCGATTCGCCCTGCTAACCCGCTCGGGCTGCGGGCGCCGTGCCACTGAGTGAAGAAAGCCAAACGTGGAGATTGCAAGCGGACACCGAAAAACGCGCGAAGTGTCGCCATGTTCCGACAGCGATGGCTCGCGGCGCGGCTTTCGCCGAACCGTGCTATTGCAACGCGTCCATCAAAAAACATAAGCCGCAGGGCCGCGACGACTGACAGACTGAGCGATAACGCCATGGCGATATGTGCGGCATCGAACAGAAGGCGCTGTGAGACAGATTGCGCGGAGCATGCGTGGTGACACCTGTGTTGCACACGACACGGATTCAGTCTTGAGTGCGCTCACGTCTGCAATCAGGCGCCCGCATGACGAGCTCGCCGCGCGCATCGCCCCATCCTGATGTGTCTTTTGGTAGCAGTGGCCTTTGACCAGCCTCTACGTGGTCGCCATCCGCAAAACTGTGGTTTGAATTACCACGAGGTGCCTCAATGACGGCTGATGAAGCCCGAGCACCATGTGTGCGGCCGCGAACAGATCCCAACTGAAAGCAGGCGCACCGTCTGACTCACCCGCGGCGGGAGTAGCACGATGTCTAGAACTTCTCACGAGTGGATTCGCCGGACTCTTTGCGGTCGATTCGTGGCGGCGATGATTCCCGGACTGGCTCTGTTTCCGGTTACGGCGCTCGGGCAAGACTCGCCTGGGCTGCTGCGGGATACGTTCAACATCGCGCTCGGGACGTTCATCGTCAACACGGACACTACACTGCGTCTGGACGGTGAGGCCGGCGAGCAAGGCACGCAGATCGACTGGGAAAAGAATTTCGGCGAGGGCGACGCCTACCGCTTCCGACTGGATGGCTATTGGCGCTTCGGCGAGCGGCACAAGCTACGGGCACTGGTGTTCAGCTCCTCGCGTAGCGGGTCAAGGACATTCGAGGACGACATCACCTGGGACGGCGAGACTTTTCCCGCCAGCGCTACTGTCGAGGGCGAGTTCAAGTTCTCGATCTACGAGCTCGCATACGAGTACGCCTTCATGCGTCGCGAAAGCTATGAATTGGCGGGGTCTTTCGGCCTGCACTACACGGACTACGAGGTGTCGCTGGGAGCGACGGTGACGGGTAACGGCGGGGCCACGAGTACGCGCATCGACAGGGGTGGCAGCATGGGCGCTCCATTGCCGGTCTTCGGTCTGCGCGGGACCTGGTTGCTGTCGCCAACATTCTCGATCGACGCATCCGGCCAGTTCTTTGCCCTCAGCTACGGCGACATCGACGGTAACCTGCAGGATTACCGCGTGCTGTTGAACTGGCAGCCAAGTCGCTGGCTAGGTCTCGGCGTCGGCTACGATCACTTCTCTGTTGACATCGATGTCGACAGCAGCAACTTCAGGGGCAAGATGGACTGGGCCTATCACGGCCCGATGATCTTCTATAGCGTCTCGTTCTGAGCATCATCTGCTGAAGCTCGCGCCGCTGCTGTGTGTCCTGCTGTTCGTGGGCATGATCGTGCTGTCCGAAGTCGGTCGGCGCATTGGCGCGTTACGACTCTCGACGATTCTGCCTGACGTATCGAGGCCTGTTTCTGGCCGAGCCCTGCGCGATGATCCGGTGGCTACGCGGTTGTCAGTGTTGGCGGCGAGATCTACCGAACCATTCGAGGGCGCTGCAATGCGCGGCGTGGCCGTTCAGCACTTCATCGATGACCGCGATGTCCCGGCTCACGAGTTCAGGAAGATACGGTTTTTCGATCAGGCCTAACGCGGCGTCGGCATTCTCGCGAGCTAGCATCGGCTGTGCCGTCATGAAAATTGAGTCAATGCTCATTTCACTCTTGAGTCTTCTAGCAAGAGCAATGCCTTCTACACGGCCGTGGAGTGTGATATCGACGAGAGCTAACCTGGGCATGCAGGGCGCGCACAATTGAATCGCTTCATCGCTGGATCCCGCAGGGCCCAAGATTGCGTGACCTGACTCGCGGAGAACGTCCGCTAGGCTCCACGCCACGATGGGCTCGTCCTCGACGATTAGAATCAGCATTGTTTCACCAGCAGCACTGTCAGCAAGATTCGTAACAGCGAGAAGGCTTGCTGCACCTTCGATCAATGCGAGACACGGGCGAAGGCATAGCACACCAAATTGATGCTGCAAGCCTTCCAGACTCGGTTCTGTACGCCACCGCGCATAGCGCATATGAGTGTGAGAAGAGGAAGAGGTCGCGCCCGCAGACAGTACGACCACAACGGTGCAATTACCGCCTTTCCTACCTCATGTGTGGATCATCTCTGCCTGTGCCGTCGTCCGTGTTCGACCGAGGATGGCGCACGTTACGTAGGCGATTGGGGAGCTGTGCGGCTAATTCTACGATCGTGCCCGCCGGTCGATCAGCCACGCATCCAGGTCCGCCCCGGTGTGCGACAAGGAGTGATCATTGTCGTCGGCGAGGCTCAGGAAGATGACATCGGGGGAATGCGCCGAAGTGATCGCCCTGTCCTTCGACACGCGCGATGAGGGCGCCATCGATCTTGTCGATGATGTCCGAAAACGCGCTGTCGGTACCGGCTGCTGACGCATCGGCGTTTACATCCGTGCCGATGCTCGCTGCCCACATGTACGGCGCCACTATCCCATTCCAACCTTCGCCTTCGGCAGCGCGCGCCGCTGGAGAAAAATAGATCAGTGTCAGGACGGCGATTCCGAGTATCGCACGTCGCGGCACGATGCTCATGGCGCTACTTGACTGTGTAGCCCTTCGGCTCGAGACATGCGGCGAATCCCTTCTTGAAAAGGTTGAGCTGCTCCTGCGTCGCCGCGGTCTGTTGCTGTACTGTCGCTTCCTGTTTCTTCGCGGCGTCCTGCTGCGCCTGGGCCTGCTGCTTGCGGGCTTCGCTGCCGCCTTTGAGTACACCCGCCGTCGCGCCAATCGCGGCACCCTTACCGGCATCGTCGTCCGCTACCTCGCCGATGACTGCGCCCGCAGCCGCGCCGCGCACGGCACCGCGCGCACGCTGGCCGCTAGGTGGCGGTGCAGCGGCTTGCTGTGCCGGTGCCGGAGTGGCCGCAGGCGCCGGCGCCATCGGATCGACCCCGGTCTGTCCCTTGGACCAGGCATAACACTCACCCTCATCCTGGCTCTGCTTCTGCGGGGTTTGTCCCTTCGCGGGGAACACCACAACTCCGAGAGACGTCGAAAGCGGCTTCGACGTCGCGGGCGGTGGCGCTGTCTGTGCGTGAACTGACGAGCAGATCGCGAGGCAGAGGGTCATCGTCACAAGCTTCATATTGCTACTCATTGCCGACTCCTATCGATATTCCGCAGGCATTAGAAGAACACAGCCACGCGCTCGATCACCCAGAACATCGCCACGCACCCAATCGCGTAAGGTGCTGCGTACGACATCCATGCCTGTTTCGGCGCGGACCAACGGGTCAATGCCGCTCGTACACCCACGGCAAAGGCCACGAACATCAACTGACCGACTTCGACGCCGACGTTGAACGTCAACAGCGCGAGCGGAACAGCCTTCTGCGGCAGGCCAACCTGCGCGAGAGCACCTGCAAACCCAAAACCATGCAGCAGCCCAAAACTGAACGCGACGATCCAGGGTGCGCGCGCCGTCAGTCCGGGTCTGCCCCGCAAGCCGTGGACGATTTCAGCGGCGACAAACACGATACTCAGCGCGATCATCGCCTCGACCGGTGGTCCCGGCACATGCATCCAACCCAGCGTCGCGCACACGAGCGTGATGCTGTGTGCGACGGTGAACGCGGTAATTGTCATCAAGATTCGTTTGCCGCCGCGCACGATCAGCAGCAGCGCCAGAACGAACAGCAGGTGATCGACACCGCCGAGAATGTGCTCGACTCCGAGGAACAGGTAGGACCACGCGATTTCCGTGGCGCCTGTTGCGGCCTTCACGGTGAACTGTGGACTCTGCGGCAGCAGTCGCTCGACTTGGCTGGTGCCATCCTGGCGCTCGATGCGGACGATGATGTCGGTGACACCGCCGACGATTCCATCGATGCTCAGGGTTTGACCGGTCAAGCCGCCGGGTCGGGAGATCTGCCAGCGCTCGATGTAGGCAGTCTCGTTGAATACACCCCGCGGCGGATTCACCCGCGTGGTGCCTTGCGGAAAGCGTATTTGTATCGCCAGACGCGAGTCGCCAAGCGCGGGGCGCTTCCACATCACGTCATAGAGGACTGCGCCGCTCGCATCTTGACCGGCTTCGCGGAGTTCCAGATAGGCGGGCCGAAAGACATCAGCGTGCGTGATGCTGGCGAAGCAGCACGCCAGGAGCGCGAAGGCGCAGCGCAACGCCGCGCTTAGTAGCGAAGCATGCGCTCGTGTTCTCATCCGTCAGGACTCGAAGCAATGCCGGTATCATCGATGCGCACGCTGTAGTTCGCGCGCAGTCGCTCGTATACGGCTGCCTTTGCATCCTCAGTGCGCGCATGCAACAGGTCGCGTTCAACTTGCGCCCGAACGTCGTGCAGTGCCGCTCGACCTCCGTTGCGGCGCTCGGTCAACTTCACCAGGTGCACACCGAACTCCGACCGCATCGGTCCGTGCCAGCCACCTGGCGCTGTCGTCTTCAAGCCCTCGACGAACCCACTGCCAAAGACTCGCGCCACGTCTGTCGCACGAGCAGCATTCATCTCATGGGGCAGCAGAGTAGTGTCGCCCTCGATCGCCTTGCCGCTCTCGAGGGCGCTGCGCGCGGCGGCGATGTCGACATCGAGCGTGTCGCCATGACGCGCCGGATCGAAGAAGACCTGCCGCAGCGAGTACGTCGGTTCGATCTGATAATCACCGGGATGCGCGTCCAGCCAGGATTGCAACTCGCTGTCGGTCGGCGATGCTGGCGCTGCGCTGTCCAGGATGAACTCCAGCTTCTGCCCGACTCTGCGGCGTACGATGGGATCGTCGCGATCCAGCGCCATCGCAATCCCCTCGCGATAGAAAATTTCCTCTTTCACCCAGCCGTCGATCAATCCTTGCAGCTCGTTCCTGGTTGCCGGCCGCTGCCAGACTCGCTCGAATTGCATCTGCAGACTTCGCACCTGGCCGCGCGACACGACGACCTCGGTCGGCGAGTTCGACCGGCCGCCCTGCAGCCAGCCATACACGCCGAATAGCACGGCGCCGCCGAGCAAGAAATGGAGCAGCGGTTCACGCAGCAATCGTGTCACGGCGTGTACCAGATCGGCGAGGTGAAGGCGCGCTCTTGCGTGATCATGGGGACCTTCGCATCCATTCTTGCCTTGAAGTAGACAGCGTCATAGGCGGTCCAGCGGGGCGTGGGGATCTCGAGCACGCGCGCGTAATAGAACGCCTCGAGTGCCGGATCGAACTCGGGATCCTTCCACACGGTCATCAGCTCGGGATCACCGATGGTGTTGGTCCAGGTGGCCGTGTTCAGGTCGACCGTATTGCCGACGGGCGGCAACTTGCCGTCAGCTTGCACCTTGCGGCTGCCCCTATCGCTCCACGCGACATTGAAGATCTTTTCCTGGAGCTTGCCGCTCGTGTCGAGCCAGCCCTTGATGATCTGAATGCGATCGAGGTTGCCGCTGAGCGGATCCTTTGCGGCCGCGACGAGAAACGTCGGCGCCTTGCCCGCCGGTGCCTTCTTCAGGTCGGCGCCCATCGGAATTCCCTTGGTGTAACCCATGATCGCGGGACTGCGGGATGTCGCATCCAGCGGCACGAAGTCGTAGCCGCCGAAGAACCGCACAGTCATGCGCGGACCGCTGGTCGCATAGGTTTCGCGACGCTTCATGGCGTCCCAGAGGGCGGCGCGCGTGTTCTCTGTCGCCCACACAGCCGTGTAGCCGGCGGCCGTCATTTCCCAACCCTTGATGACGCGACCATTGAACTTCATCGCGTCCTCGTTCCAACGGTCCGGACGCGGCTCGGCGCTGACAAACTTGGCGAAGAAATTGTCCTCTTCGGCAGCGGTCAGGGAATTGTGAGTATCGGTGCCACCGGCCATGCCGTACTTGAAGGGATTCGCGCCGAGTTGCTGCTCGACCTTGAGTCCATCCTTGAGGGCCTGGCGCAGGTATTCGTGTTCGATCATGCCGGGCTGCTTCGGGATGATGTTCAGATTGCCGCGGTCCCACAGCTCGTAGCCCACCGCGAATTCGTCGGTGACCGACAGCGAAGGATGCGATTCGCTCTGGCCCTTCATCTGGATGGCTTCGAACAACGGCTCATACTGTTGCCGCTGCTGCGCCCATTCCCTGGTCATCGCGCCGCCCAAGAACATCCGCAGCTCGAACATGCGACCGTTGGACAGATTGCCGTTGTGTGGAATCGCCAGCAGCTTGCCGCCGGTTTTCTTTTCCCAGTCCGCCATCCATTTCCACAGGTCCTCGGGGTTCTCGCTGTGGAAGGTCGTCATTGGCAACACCTGGTCCGCCAGCTTCTTGCCGTCGCGATAGATGACGTTGCGGTGCAGGTTGTCGCCCCCGCCGGCATTCGAGGTCCATTCGTAGGCGATGAAAGCTGTGAAGCGCCCGGGCTGGTTGTACTGCTCCATGATCGCGGTGTTCTGTTCCCAGAAGGTTTTGGCCCACTTCGGGTCAGTGAGGGCGGGTGGCAGTTTCTTGTTGGACTGCGCGGCGACCAATTCAAAGGTTGCCTTGCTGCCTTCCTCCAGCCCTGCGTTCATCATGTCGTGCCAGCGCTTGAGGGTCGCGTCCTTCATCATTTCCGGGTTGCCTTGGCGAATGGCGGCGACTGTACCCATAGCGTCGGAATGGTCGGTGACCGCCACCCAGTCGAGCGGCCGCGACAGCCGAACGGGCTGGCCGGAGGCTGAAGTCACCTGTTCGCCGCGCGCGAATCGCACGGCTGCAACAGGGTCCAACGTCGCGCCGCTCAAGCCGGCATCGACGGACCACGCGGTATGCACATGCTCGTCGCCGAACAAGGGGCGTTCCGGATAGTGCTTGCCGGCATAAGGCGAATAGCCTGGCTTCTTGTAGAACTTGTTCGGGTCCGCCGGTTGAATGTCGCCGATGTCGCTGATCGTCGGCTGACTGACTTGCTGGCCGTGCACGATCGAAAGTGGGCCGAGCAAGGCACCCAACAGGAAGATCACCGGGATGCATCTCATGGACTGAATCCTGCTAACCACTTCAGTGGCGTTGCAAGGCGCTCGCTGCGCACACCGGTGCAAGCGCATGCGCAGGCTGCAGTTCGGTGTCGCAGTCACCGATCTAGGTTTCGCATGCACAAGTTGTGCAAGCCCGACCGCCGCACGATAGTTGTGGGGCCTGTTCATTCACCAATGCTGGTCTCGCGACGCCTAGGCTGGACGGACTGGTATTGCAGTATGGGTTGGCCATCAGATCGTGAGCATGCGTAGTTGGGGCACTATCAAGCGTGCGACGCCAGAGCCCCGCTTCAGGTCGGAAGCGGAAGGCAGTTTCACTGGTTGGCAAGTCAACTAGCGTGTGTCGCCAGGAAGGTGCGTACCGACATCTGCTGGTCGTACGCACACAGTCGCAACTACTACTGCGCGTGGAAGTCTCCACGTGGAGTTGCTGCGGGCGCCGTGCCGCTGTGTGAAGTGTCCAAACGTGGAGATTGCAAGCGGACACCGAAAAAACGCGCGACGTGTCGCCATGTTCCGGCAGCGATGGCTCGCGGCGCGGCTTTCGCGGAACCGTGCTATTGCAACCCGTCCATCAAAAACATCAACCGCAGGGCCGCGACGTCTGCCAGTCTGACAGACTGAGGGATAACGCCATGGCGATATGTGCGGTATCGAACTGAAGGCGCTGAGAGGGCGCCATTGCGCCGGATCGCCGCACGGAACGGACAGCGGCGCGTGCAGTGATTCCGTTTACTTCTTGCGGCGTGACCTCGGTGCGCTGCGCGAAGCAATTCGGATTTCGCCACGCTCGATCATTCCGCGGATCTCCATCAGCTCTCGTCGAATGGGTGCCGCCCACTTCTGCAGGATTGCCGGGATGTCGCGCGCTTGCCGAATTACCGCCACGATGGCAATGAGACGAGGCGCGACCAGTTCGTAGACGATGTAATGCTCACGAACCGGATACAGGAGCAGCGCGGTGCCCCCGGCGAGCTCGTGGCGGTCGCGGAAGGAAGCGTGGTTCTCCGCGATGTACCTTGCGCCCTCGTGCAGATCCTCGAAGTAACGGTTCGTCAATTCCTTGCCCCACCGCGAACGCGACCAGGCTCGTGCCTCGCGCAAATCGGCCGCTGCGCGGGCGGTCAGGACGTAGGATGTCCGACGCACCTCGTCTCAATCCTCGCCCTTGAAGTCCAGGATCGACTTGTCCGAGAACCTCCCATGCCTCAGGTCGCTCAACCCCTCGAGTATGTTCAAGGCGACAGCCCGGTCCTGCATGTCTTGGCGGATCAGGTCGCGTATGTATTCGCTCGGCGTGGCATACACGTCCTTGTCGCTCGCGCGCTCGTCTACGTACTTTCGCAGCGCATCGGTCAGCTGCACGTTGAGAGTGCTGCTCAAAATCGGGCTCCACTGTCGAGATCGGGTGGCTAGTAGGCCACACTGGCAATAGATGTCAATAGTTGCCAGAGCGCGTGTGCCGTTCGACAAGGCCCGGAGTGTTACCCCGCTGATTCAGGGTGGGAATTGCCTTTTCTGCTGCGCCTGCGGGACTTGAGCCCGGAAAGTCGCCTTGCAGATTGGCGCTGCTCATCGCATCACTCGTCTATCAACCGGTACCCAACACCAGTTTCGGTCAGCAGGTACACAGGCTGCGCCGGGTCAGCCTCCAGCTTGCGCCGCAGTCCTGCCATATAGATTCTCAAATAGTGCTGCTGATCCGCCTTCGCAGGCCCCCAAGCATCTCGCAACAGCTCCCCATGTGTGACCACCTGGCCCGCCTTCCTGATCAATGTCGTGAGCAGTCGATATTCGATTGGAGTGAGGTGCGTATCCACGCTTCGCAGCGTCACCCTACGTTGGAGTAGATCGACGCGCAGATCCCGCACCTCGAACACTGCCCGGGTTTCTCCCCTGACGTGCGCGGCGCCGTGACGCAGCGCTACGCGCAGCCGCGCGAGCAGCTCGCCGGTCGCGAAAGGCTTTGTAACGTAGTCATCCGCTCCGGCATCCAGTGCTGCGACTTTCTCCGATTCTTGCGCGCGTGCGGATAATACGATCACGGGTGTAATGGACCCACGCCTGATGTCTCGGATGACGTCTGTGCCGTCCCGGTCAGGCAAGCCCAGATCCACGATGACGACGTCGGGTCTCTGATTTTGCGCCTTCGACAGCGCCTCGCGCGCCGTAACCGCCTCGGCATAGCGCATGCCGTTGCTCTCGAGCGTGACGCGCAACAGCCGGCGCATCTTCGGCTCGTCTTCCACGACGAGAACTAGCGGCAGTTCCGCGGTCATGTAGGCTCGATAGCCGGCGGTTGCTCGGCGGTGAGAGTCAAAACGAAGACGGCGCCCCGACCGGGACGATTTGCCGCATCGATCCTGCCGCCATGCATCTCAGCAATTGCGCGGCAGATCGACAGCCCGAGACCGGAGCCGGGCACAGAGCCCTCCGGGTTAGCTCGGAAGAACTTCTCGAACACACGTTCCTCGATGCCCGGTGGGATTCCAGATCCTTCGTCTTCAACACTGATGTCGACCCTGTCACGGACGCGCTGGGCGGCAACGGTAATCCGAGTGCCAACTGGCGTGTACTTGGCTGCATTTTCGAGCAAATTGACCAGCAGCTTCTCAATGAGCACGCCATCAACGCGCAGCATCGGCAGCTCGGGATCGAGACGTGTGTGCACGCGGTGTTCGGCCAATTGGCTCCTGCATCGTTCGATCGCAGCTCCGATGAGCTCCTCGATCGGATACCACTGACGATCGAGCACGACATGTCCACCGAGCAAGCGGGTCATATCGAGCAAGTCACTGACCATGGCGCTCATGTGCTGCGCTTCGTCGTACATTGTTTCGATCAGCTGGCGCTGCTCTATTTCGGACAGCTTCGATTTCTCATCACGCAAACTACTGGCACTGCCTGCAATGAGAGCCAGCGGCGTCCTAAGATCATGCGAGATGGAGGCTAGTAGGGAGTTGCGAAGCCGCTCCTCCTGAGCATTGAGTGCGGCCTGAGAGGCAACCCGCGCTCGGGTCGCAAATGTACTGATGACGATTCCTATTACCAACAGAACGAATCCGGTGATCAGGTACTGCTTGTCGCCGAAGCGCCACGTGAACACCGGCGGGACGAACAGGAAGTCGAATGCGAGCACGCTGGTAACGGCGGCTGTGATCGATGGACCGCGATCGTAACGAACAGCAACCAATACGATCCCGAGCAGATAGACCATCGCGAGGTTCGTGGTAGCAAGCCAGAACGAGAGAAGCCAATTGGCAGCAGTGCAGAGCCCGACTACCAGCAAGGCTGTGACGTAGGGGCGCGCGGAGGACGTAGCGATCAAGGTTGATCCGATCTCTTGCCGAAGCGTTTCGCTGGCGTGGTGCGAGGAAGTGTCCATGCGCAATAGCCGGAGAAGTTCATAGCTTAGGTCCAAAAACGTCGCCCTACGACGGCTGGTGACGAATCTTTGCGGAATCTTTACGCCTCAGGCGACTAGCCTCTGCTGCGCTCACTAGCTTCCACCGTCGCCTCCATGAACCGCAGTCCTCAAGTGGCAGAAATCGCGCCGTGTCCACCGGCCTATGTCACGGACACTAACCGAGCCAACAGCATGCGCGCGCTCACCATTGCTGCCCTTGGCGTCGTGTTCGGGGACATAGGCACCAGCCCGCTGTACGCCCTTCGTCAATGCTTTACCTCGCCCAACGCAGTGCATCTGTCGCAGTCGAACGTGTTAGGCGTGTTGTCACTGATCGTCTGGTCTCTAATCATTGTCATCTCAGTCAAATACGTGCTGCTCATGTTGAGAGCCGACAATCGAGGCGAGGGCGGCGTGCTTGCGTTGAGCACGCTTCTGGGTAACGCGACGCGCAATTGGAAGCTGTGGGAACCGGTCGCAGCCGCTGGCTTGATCGGCGCCGCCCTCTTCTTTGGCGATGGGATTCTGACGCCGGCAATCTCCGTGTTGAGTGCTATTGAAGGGGTGGCACTCGCCAAGCCAGAGCTCGAGCACTACATAGTTCCGCTGACGCTCGGCATTCTGACGTTGCTGTTCGCCGTCCAGAAGAGGGGGACTGGTGCGGTGGGACGTCTGTTCGGGCCCGTGATCATCGTGTGGTTCTTCGCCCTCGGAATCCTCGGGCTGACTCACATCGTTCGCTCACCCGAAGTGCTTGCTGCACTCAATCCTTGGTATGCCGTGAGATTCTTCGGCGAGAACGGCTGGGCGGGATTTACCACGCTGTCCGCCGTGTTCTTGGCTGTTACCGGTGGAGAAGCGCTCTATGCCGACATCGGTCACTTCGGACGCAGACCGATCCGTCGCGCGTGGTTCTGGCTAGTTCTTCCGGCGCTGACCCTCAACTACTTCGGTCAGGGTGCCCTGCTGTTGCATGAACCTGAAGCGATAGCCAACCCCTTCTACTTGCTCGCTCCATCCTGGCTGCTCACGCCGATGATCGCTCTGGCCACTGCTGCCACGATCATTGCCTCGCAAGCGGTGATTACAGGCGTGTTCTCGGTGGCGAGTTATGCCCTGAATCTCGGCTACCTCCCGCGCATTCGCATCCGGCAATCGTCGGAGACTGCAATTGGTCAGATCTACGTGCCATCGATGAACTGGGTCTTGTACGCTGGAACAGCCGTGCTCGTCGTCGCATTCGGCTCGCCGGAAGCCTTGGCCGGGGCCTATGGAATCGCCGTCTCAGCAACCATGCTGCTGGCCGGCGGCATGCTTCTGGTGCTCACCTATATTCAGCAGCGCGAACACCGGATCGCAACAATCGCGCTGCTCGTGGTCATCAGCATCATTGACCTCGCCTTCTTCTCCTCCAACAGCCTCAGATTGATTGAAGGAGGTTGGATCCCAGTCGTCATCGCTCTGGCGATGTATGCCGTCATGGCAACTTGGCGTGAAGGCCGTCGGCTGCTCAATTGGGCAGTCGCTCGCGAACAGATGTCATTGGCTGATTTTCAACAGTCCCTGAGGTCCAGGCCGGCGAATCGCATCGTAGGCACTGCCGTCTATTTGACGAGTGAAGCCAGCACGATTCCGCGACCGCTCACGTGGCAATTGCGGTTCCAGCGAACTCTCTACGAGCGCACAGTCATACTTACGTTCGCACGCACGGAAGTGCCGCGCCTCGCTAGAGAAGAGCGCATCAATCTGGAAACGCTCGCGCCCGGGATATACCGCATCGTTGCTCGTTACGGCTTCATGGAACAGCCTGACACTCTGGCCGCGTTGCGGTTGGCAGAAGAACAAGGGTTGCAATTCGATCCGAACGACACGGTTTACATCGTGGGTCGCAACACGCCAATCGTGACTCACAAGAAGGGCCTGTCCATGTGGCGCAAACGTCTCTTCGCGTTCATGAGCCGCAACAGCCAGCTCGCCTACAACTACTTTGGAGTTCCTGCGCATCGCTTGCTGGAGGTTGGCAGCCAGACGGAGCTGTGAAGCGATTTGAATCTGTGAGCCAGGGCCAGTCACCCATGCGATGGTTTGCACACGATTGAAAACACGTGCGCACATGGGAGTTTCGCTAATGAGCTTCAGCGACAACTCAGCGCGAGTCCAACATTCGCGGTCGGTGATCGCGCTCTGCGGTGAGCACGCCCCCAGTGTCGAGAGAAATAGCCATTCCAGGTGTGCGCGCCCAGAATAGGTCTCGGGATCGTTCGCAGCGACGGTTCCGAAGTCGTATGTTGCGTTCGATCAACGAATACAGGCCCGTGCGCCTGTAGATGGAGACAGCATGGATCCACGAACGATGAGACGGAATTTCCTGAGCGGGCTACTCAATGGGTTGCGCGTGGTGTGGCCGATCCTGTCGATCCTCGTCGGACTGATGATTGTGCTCGGCTTGGTAGTCGGTCTGCGCGAGGGCTGGTCGATACAGGAGGCGATTTATTTCGCATTCGTTTCCGGGCTGACAATCGGCTACGGTGATCTCGCGCCAAAATTCCTGCTCACACGCGTGCTGGCCATAGGCATAGGGGTGTGCGGTGTGTTGATGACCGCTCTAGTAGCGGCGATCGCCGTTAAGGCATTGACGGACGCGACGGCCGTTCACGAGAAATGAATGCCGAAGTCGAGCAGCCGGACTGACTAGAGGTATTTGTCGGCGAACCTTCATCGCTGCTGAACGACGCGTGCGGACTGTCTATCGTGATCTCTGCTTTGATCCAGCTGAACGCATGGATCGCCCGTGCCGAACCTTGAGTGACTGTCGATCCAGTCATCGACTACACTGACGCTCCTGAGAAAGCATTTGCGTATGAAAGACTTAGATCGTCGCTGCTGCATTGCACCGATGATGGACTGGAGCGACTGAGCGAGAAGCGCCTGCCCGGTCAAGCAGTTAGATAGCCCGAAAACTGCTTGTCCCCATTCTGTCTCCTCGTTTCACGATATTTCCAAGTAAGCTGCAGATCGTCATTCGTAGGTCGCAACACGCCTATTGGTGTGGCCGCGATGAGTCCCGATCAAAATGATTCGACGCGATTGCAGCCGACGATCGCCGTCTTCGGATGCTTGACTAAATGCATGTACATGCATACGGTGATCGCATGGCCGTACGTCTTCAGTGCTATTGCGCGTCCCTGCGAAGGGCGACTCGGGTCATCTCCCAGAAGTACGACGCAGCATTGGCGGCGGCAGACCTCACGGTCACGCACTTCACACTGCTAACGGCGCT
>Ga0209382_10003248_pt1 | contig 22692 bp, 15 predicted proteins | sample SoiMetdeltSBSDD5_FD_187599 | JGI IMG/M metagenome (GOLD analysis project Ga0209382, IMG submission 187599) | Bulk soil microbial communities from a Populus tree surrounding site in Tennessee, USA - Soil MetaG P. deltoides SBSDD5 (SPAdes) (version 2) | ecosystem: Environmental > Terrestrial >...
TCGCGTGTCACGCCACGGCGCTCGCACGCGTTGACGCACGTCAGACCGCCCCCAGTCACGAAGGCGAGCGGCCAGCCGCTCGGCCCGGTCGATCCTTCTGGGGCCCGGCCGTCCGATTCGACACGACGCATTTCCGATATTCGACCGATCTGACCGTCGAGCGAGCACGTATCACCATAGGTGTGATGGCGTTGTGCGTGCAGATCTGCATGCAAGTGATAGGATGTGTTGCAGCAAGGACGGGGCGGGACAGAGCCGATGCTGAGTGCTCGATCGGATGTCCAGCATCCATCGGGGCACGGAGCTCAGTTGGACGCGTCCATCTCGCGTCCTGATGCCGGGGCTGACGCCGATGCCGAATGCGGTGTTCGGAGAACGTCGTCGCGCGGTGAACAGGAGTCTCGCGGCTCGCACTGTCTGGTGTCGCTACGGCTGCATCTGGTCCTGCTCTTTGCACTCGCGGCCGTCGTTCCGGCGCTGGTGGTGCTCGCGTTCGACGTAGCGGGCGTGAGCGCTTCCCTACCTCGACTCCCGATCGTCGGCGATGTGCTGGTGCTGCTCGTGGTCGCCAGCGCGGCCGGATTCGGGGTCATGCTCGGGCTGCTCGTCACGTACGCGCTGGTCGGACCGCTGTCCATGCTGACGAGAGCCATCAACTCGCTCGGCACCGACGCGGTTTCAGCGTCGCTCCGTTCACGGAGATTCGCGAGGTCGCACGCCTGGCTGAAGCGCTCGCGGCATTGCGCAGCAGGCTGGTCACGCGAGCGGAGGCGCTGGACGACCTGGGAGTCGTGCGCGATCTCGCACGACTCCGGGCGAACAACGAGCACCGCACCGTGGCCACTCGCGACGCGAATGACGGCCCCTGGGATTGGGACCTGACCACGGACACGCTCTACTGTTCACCACGGTGGCACGCGGTCGCCGGCACCAGGGACGGTGGCGACGTGGTCTCGCCCTCCTTCTGGTTCGATCGTGTCCACCCGGACGACCTGCCAGAGTTGCGTGCCGCGATCGACGCGCACCTGCGCGGCCACGTCGATCATCTCGCCTGCGAGACCCGCCTGCGTGACGACGACGGTACGTATCGCTGGGCGCTCTGTCGGGGTCTGGCGCTCCGTCGCGAGGACGGAGCGCCGTACCGACTCGCCGGGTCGCTGACTGACACATCCGACCGACGAGTCATCGACGAACGCCGACTCCACGAGTCGCTCCACGACTCGTTAACCGGCCTTGCCAACCGGACGTTCTATCTCGATCGGCTCGGCGCCGCGATCAGACGAAGCGAGCGGCTCGACGTGCACCGGGTAGCCGTCGTCCTGATGGACGTCGACCGGTTCAAGGTGGTCAACGACAGTCTCGGCCACGCGCTCGGTGATGACCTGTTGGTGGCGGTCTCTCGACGGCTCGAAGGATGCGTGCGAGACGTCGATACCGTGGCGCGGCTGGGCGGCGACGAGTGGGCGATCTTGATTGAGGACCTGGCGAACGACGATGAGGCGAGCCGCGTAGCGGAACGGGTGCGCCAGTCGCTGCGGCAGCCGCTGCTGGTCAGAGGCCACAGCCTGTTCGTCACCGTAAGTACCGGGATCGCTCTGCTGACAGATCTCATTCAGGCTCCGGAAGACCTCCTGCGCGATGCCGAGACCGCGATGTACCGCGCCAAGGAGCTCGGCCGCGATCGCCATGTGGTGTTCGATCCGTCGCTGCATGGCCGCGCCGTCGCATTGCTGGAACTGGAGTCTGACCTGCGATTCGCCCTCGAGCGCGGCGAGTTGATGGTCTACTACCAGCCGATCGTGACGGCCGACGGCCTCGAGGTGCATGGCGTGGAGGCGCTGGTCCGTTGGCGTCACCCCGAGCGTGGACTCGTGCTGCCGGCCGACTTCATCGGTTTCGCGGAAGAGTCCGGATTGATCCTACCGCTCGGCGATTGGGTCTTGCGCCGCGCGATCGAGCAGATGCGTGAGTGGCAGGCAGCGGGAGTAGCGCCGCGGCGCATCTCCGTGAACCTCTCGGCGCGCCAGTTGCGGCAGGAGAACCTGCCCGAGCGCGTCGCCCTGCTGCTGGACGGTGCCGGCCTCGAGCCCGGCTGCCTCGAACTGGAGCTCACGGAGGGCGTCGTCGCGGAGCAGGCGGACTCGACCATTGACGTTCTCAGGCGCCTGCGCGGGCTCGGGATTCGGCTCGCCGTGGACGACTTTGGGACAGGCTATTCATCGCTCGCCTATCTCACACGGTTCCCGGTTTCGACGGTCAAGATCGACCGCGCTTTCCTGGTCGACATCCAACACGACCCGGTCAATCAGGCGATCGTCCAGGCGGTGACGACCCTGGCGCACAGTATCGGCATGCGCGTCGTGGCGGAGGGAATCGAGACGACCGAGCAGCTTGATCTCGCACGGTCGCTGGGCTGTGACGAGGTCCAGGGCTACCTGTTCAGCAAGCCAATCTCGACCGACGAAGCGACGGTCTGGCTCGACGAACAGTATGGCCGCGAGCTGCGGCGGCGAGTCTCTGCGATCTAATGGAGCACGCCGACGGCCCGGGGAAGGGCCGTCAGCCGAGGCCGGCGGGCGGCTCCGGGGCGTAGCCGTTCGCCAGCGCGGCGACAATCGACGGCGGGGTGAGTGTCAGCACTGTTTCCGAGCGAAGCGGACCCGCCTCCTGATAGCCGCCCGGCGTCCAGCGCCAGCGGGTGCCGCGCCAGAACAGGAAGGCATCTAGATCCTGCCCGTCCCGATCCGCCGGTCGCCGCATCCAGTACTGGTCGTCGCTAGCTTGAACGATCAGATCACCGCGTGAGTGACCTGGCGTTTTCGGCGTGACGAATGCACCGTCTGGCAACGTGGAAAGCTCTGTGCGATGCAGACGTTTGTGCGCGCCAAGCCTCAGCCGCTCTCCGTGCAGGACGCGGTCGATCTGGATGGCCCGTGGGCGCTGGCCGAGTCCCAGCCCTGTGTTGCCGATGGCCCAGGCCGCCCGAAACGCCACGTAGGCGCCGCGTCGACAGTAGGCGCACGGGCGGTGGCCTGCCGCCAGCGCCGTCGGCTCGTCCAGGAAGAAGAGGCGGGTGTAGTGGTTCGCGGAGATGACCGGGCCACGCTGACCGCGAAATTCCAATAGGCAGCAGATCCACGCCTGACCGGCCCAATCGCGGCGCAAGCGAAGGTCGGCGTCACAAAGGATGCCGCGGTTGCCCATCATCGTGCCGCGCTCGGGCACGGCGACGATCTCGCCGAACGGAGTCACCCGGTTCTGGAGCGGCATGCCTGGCGCTCCCTCTACCAGCGGCCCTCGGCGCGCCATTCCTGATGCAGCGCCTTGACCCGTGCGAGCTCCCCGTCGGTCAGGTCACCGTCGACGGCGCCGACGTTCGCCTCCAACTGCTCGACAGTGCGCGCGCCAGGGATGACGCAGTGGACGCCGGGCTGCGCCAGCAGCCAGCGCAAGGCAGCCTGGGCCAGGTTCTGGCCCTCGCGCTCCAGGAAGCGAAGCTGCTCGATGCGCTGGAGTCGCAATTGGAGCCGGTCGCCGGTTGGGCGGCGCCACTGCTGCTCCGGGGGTATCGTCTGGCCGACCGGGAACTTGCCGCTCAGCAGACCGCGCGCCAGGGGCGTGCGAATCATGATGCCGACGTCGTGTTGCTGCGCGAGCGGCAAGAGTGCATCCTCGGCTGACGGGTCCAGCAGGTCGTACTCGATCTGGAGGAAGTCGGCGCCCAGCTCGATCGCCCGGATCCCCGAGGCGTGGTCGTCCGTGGAGATGCCGAAGAACTTGATCTTGCCCTGGGTCTTGAGCTTCTCGATCGCCTCGGCCCAACTCTGCGTTTCAAGGTGGCGAACGGTCGGGCTGTGGAGCATGTACAGGTCGATGGCGTCGCGCCGCAGACGTTTGAGGCTGTCCTCGGCGGCTAACACGATGGTGCTCGCATCGAAGCTACGATTCGCGTAGTCGTTCGTCTCGACCGGAACGCCGCCCTTGGTGGCGATGACGACCGGCGCCGCCGTTTCGCTCGTGACGTCGCCCAGCACCTCCTCGCTGCGCCCCTGGTTGTAGCTGTTGGAGGTGTCGAAGAAGGTCACGCCGAGGTCGAGCGCCCGTCGGACGATCGGGGGCCACTGGACCGGGTCGACGCCCGGGTCGCCGAGGCGGTTGCAGCCCATCGAGAGGTGTGAGACGCTCAAGCCGGTTCGTCCGAAGATGGTGTAGCGCATGCGGAATCGACTCCTCAGGCCGGACGTGGTCAGCGCATGTCAGAGAGATGATGCTCGGGCGGCGGCCGCGCCTACCAGCGTCCTTCGGCGCGCCACTCCTGGTGGAGCGCTCTCACCCGCGACAGTTCCTCGTCTGTGAGGTCGCCGTCGATCGCGCCGACGTTCGCCTCGAGTTGTTCGACGGTGCGGGCGCCAGGAATGACGCAGTGGACGCCTGGCTGTGCGAGCAGCCAGCGGAGCGCCGCCTGGGCCAGTGTCTGACCATCGCGCTCCAGGAAGCGAAGCTGCTCGATCCGCTGGAGCCGCAATTGGAGCCGATCGCCGGTCGGTCGGCGCCACTGCTCCTCGGGTGGGATCGACTCGCCGGCCTTGAACTTGCCGGTCAGCAGGCCGCGCGCCAGGGGTGTGCGGATCATGACGCCGACGTCGTGCTGCCGCGCGAGCGGCAACAACTCGTCCTCAGCGGAAGGGTCCAGCAGGTCGTACTCGATCTGTAGCAGGTCAGCGCCCATCTCGATCGCCTTGATGCCGGACGCGTGGTCGGACGTCGAAATGCCGAAGAAGCGGATCGTCCCCTCGGATTTCAGGGCTACAATTGCCTTCGGCCAGGAGTCGTTCTCTAGCTGGGCCACGGTCGGGCTGTGGAGCATGTACATCTCGATCGATTCGCGGCGCAGGCGCTGGAGGCTCCCCCGAGCCGCCCGCGTGATGCTCTCGGCCGAGAAGTCGCGGACGATGTTCGCGCCGGTCGAGAAGCCGCCCTTGGTGGCGATGACGGTCGGACCGTCGTGCCCGACGATCACATCGCCGAGGATGGCCTCGCTGCGACCCTCGTTGTAGTTCTCAGAGCTGTCAAAAAACGTAATGCCCAGGTCGAGCGCCTTCTTGACGACGGGGGGCCACTGCGCAGGGTCGACGCCGGGGTCGCCAAGGCGATTACAGCCCATCGAGAGGCGTGAAACGCTCAGTCCGGTCCGTCCGAAGGTCGTGTAGCGCATGCGAGGCGTGCTCCTGTACTCCGATTGCGACCGTCACGTCATTGTGTGTTGCACCGCTCTTGTACCATGACGCGGCCAGAGCGGCCTGGCGCCTGGCCGGGGGCGGTACCATAGAGGGAAGCGAGCGCACCCGGAGCAGGATGAGTGATTCGAGGTCGGGCGACACCGGAGGGCACCGGACGACGCGCTGCAGGGCGCGCCGGCTACCGTCGATTCGGGAAGTCGGACCTGTCTGTTTCCGTCGTCGGGTTCGGGGGATACCGGACCGGCCGTAAGAATCCAGCCCATCGCGAGGCGCTGGCGGCGGCGCTCGAAGCGGGGGTCAACGTGATCGACACCTCGTCAAACTACATGCTCGGCGACTCCGAGCGGCTGATCGGCGAGGTGCTGGCGGCAGCTGACGTGCCGCGTGAGGAGATCGTCGTCGTCTCGAAGATCGGCTACGTCCAGGGGCCAAACCTCGACCTCGCGCAGCAGCGCGACGTCGCGGGCCAGCCGTTCCCCGAGATGGTGAAATACATGGATGGCTGCTGGCACTGTATCTCGCCTGAGTTCCTGGAGGACCAGCTCACGCGGGCGCTCGACCGTCTCGGCCTCGAAACGATCGACGTGCTGCTGTTACATAACCCGGAGTACTTCTTCTCGGATGCCGTGCACCGGGGAATCGCGGCCGACCTGGAGGCGACCTGCGACGCGTTCTACGGTCGGTTGAGGCGGGCGTTCGCCTACCTGGACAGCGCGGTTGCGGATGGTCGGATCAGCTGCTACGGCGTTTCCTCGAACTCGTGTGTGTCGCCGCCCTCGGATCCCGAGGCGACGAGCGTGACCCGAATGATCGAAGCGTCCGACGGGCGGCTGGCAGTGCTCCAGCTTCCGTACAACCTGTTCGAGACCGGGGCGCTGCTGGAGGCGAATACACCTGAGGGGACAGCGCTCGACGCGGCCGGGGCCCACGACCTCGGGGTGTTGGTGAATCGGCCGCTGAACGCGATGTCAGGCGGCTCCTCAGGCCACGGGCGCCTGGTCAGGCTGGCCGATCCGCCGCGACCTGGGGCCCCCAACAGCGACCAGGCGCTGCGCGAACGGGTGGCGGCGCTCGGCGAACAGGAGGAGGCACTTCGGGCGGTCGTGCCGGATGTCGAAGGGCCGACCGTCGCTGAACTGCTCCTGGAGCGCTGGGAGGAGATGACCTACCCGCAGGCGTTCCAGCAGGTATTTCGCTTCGAAGTCGTGCCGGAGGCGCAACGCGGCCTGAGCGCGATCGTCGGGGCCCTGGGCCACCCTCCAGACCCGACGCACATGGAGCAGGTCCAGGAGTACCAGGATGCGCTAAACGCGCTCGTGGAGCCGCTCCAGGCGCGGGCGAGCCGCCAGGACGTGGGCGTCGGCGAGCAGATCCGTGCGGCGATTCAGCCGCATCTGCCGCGGGTGCTCTGGAACGAGAGCCTGTCGCGGATCGCGCTCAACTTCGTGGCGTCGACGCCGGGCGTCAGCAGCGTGCTTTGCGGAATGCGGCACCCCACCTACGTTGAGGACGCGGTTGGCGTCATGACGCTGCCGGCAATTCCTGACGTCACCGCCGTAGCGCACGCCCTTCGAGGCGCTGCGCAGAACTGAGGCACGCGCAGACCCGGGCTGTGTCGATCTTGTGTCGTACCGGCAGCTCGAATCGGACTCGGTTGCCCTAAAACGCGAGCACAAGGAGTTGACCAGAGACTCCTGGGCTGGTACGATACGTGAGAACGCCTGTTCTACAGTTGAGGACGGCGGCGTCCGCCAGGGAGAAGTACGATGCGCAGACTGTCCGATCGTCAGCAAAGGATCCTTGACTTCGTCGGCGAATACACCAACGATCACGGATATCCGCCGAGCATCCGTGAGATCGGTCAGGCAGTCGGCATCTCGTCGACCTCGGTGGTGGATTACAACCTCCGAGCACTCGAACGTGGAGGCATGATCCTTCGCGACCGGGAAGTCTCAAGGGGGTTGCGGACGGTCGGACAGGCTCCCGTTACACGGTCGCCGATGGTACGGATTCCGATCGTCGGTCGGATCGCCGCGGGTGAGCCGATTGAGGCGCTCGAGCAGCATGACGACTATCTGGAGCTTGGAGCGGGAACCGTTCCGGACGGTTGCTACGCGCTCCAGGTCAAGGGCAAGTCGATGATCGACGATCTGATCGACGACGGCGACCTGGTCGTCATCCGGCCCCAGGAAACGGCCAACAACGGCGACATCGTGGTCGCGCTCCTGATGAGCCAGGGACCGTCGACGGAAGGCGTGGCGACGCTGAAGCGGATCTACCGTGAGCGAGATCAGGTCCGTCTCCAGCCCGCCAACGCGGCGATGCAGCCGATCTTCGTCGATCCAGAGCAGGTTCGCGTTCGGGGGAAGGTCGTTTCGGTGCACCGCTACCTGTAGCCGCGCGATCCGCTGTCCCGGTGACTTTGGCGATCTCTCCTCGTATCTCGTCGCGTCTGTCGGTTGTGGTCGGTACGTATAACCGGCTGGACAGCCTGAGGCGTTGCGTCGAGAGCGTGTTCGACCAGACCCGCACGTCGAGCGTGGTCTACGTGACCGACGCCGGCTCGACCGATGGAACGATTGAGTATCTCGAGTCGATCGAATCCGACCGGCTGATACCGATCCTGGTCGGCAAGCGGCTCGGGCAGGCGCGCGCGTACAACGACGTGTTCGCCGCCGTGACGACGCCGTACGTGGTCTGGCTCTCAGACGACAACGAGATCGTCAACCACGGGCTCGACGCAGCCGTCGAGGTTCTCGATCGGCGACCCGCAATCGGCATGGTTGCCGTAAAGGTGAAGGACGTCGAGGGTCCGTTCGTGGACGCGCCGTACCTCGGCGGTGTCTCGCAGATCGGCGTCCTGAACGTCAACCAGGGGATGCTCCGTACGGGAATCGTCCAGGAGCTCGGCGGCTTCAGCGAGCGCTTCCGAGATTACGGGATCGATCCTGACCTGACGGCGCGGGTCCTGTTCAGCGGGTGGCAGATCGCGTACACCCGGGCGGTTGGCATCCACCACTACCGAGACTGGTCAGAAGGCTCCGGTTCGGGCCTGGCCCAGCTTCAACGCCAGCGAGACTACGCCGAGCTGTACGCTCGGAAGTGGGGGAGCTTCGCGCCGCCAGACCCGGCCTGGGCGGCCCGCAAGCGAGCCTGGACTCTGCTACAGCGACTGACGGGCATCAGGATCAACACTGCCCATCGCCGGCTCGGGCTCGACGGGCGTGACTGGTGCAACGTTCTGACGGCCCGGTACGTGAGCCTGCTCGACCCGATCCTCACCCGCGGCAGGCCGTATCACCTGGTCCAGCGTCCACCCGCCAGGTCCCTCCCGCTCCCGGCTGATTCCCCCTGAGCGGTCTTGGCCGGGCTGACATCACTCGTCTTCCGGCAACAACTCCACTTCCACGAGTGAGAACGGCACGAACACGATACGGGCGGGCGGCAGCTGAACGGCTCGACGCAGCATCCGCTGCTCAGTTGCCACGCTCTCGATCACCTGCTGTTCAACGTCGTCAGCCACGACCGCCACAGCGCCACCTCCTCGCCTTGCCTGATGTCCTCCTGATGTCCTTATGTATTCCACCACCTTTCTGTCGCTTGCGGAGCGATCGGTGGTATACGAAGCCGTCTCGACGGAATGTCAGTTGCGTCACAGCCTTCGGCTCTTTCGGCTCTGCGCGGAATCGCGCGGACGGGCAGCGTTGGCTGAAGGGGAGAGTCGTGGTCGGATCGAGCTTCGGACGGGCGGTCCGCCGAGGCAGGATGTGATTCACGAGGACCAGCGGTATAATCTGCCACCTCAGGTCACGGTCGGTCGCGCACCGAAATCGGGCGGCTTGACCCGACGAGTATAATCGTGAGCTAGGCCCGATCGGGCAGCTCGCCGGATGTCTGCTCCTCGTGGAAAGGGTGCGCTTGATGCCTCTCGATCTTTCGACGCGACGGGTCATGGTCACAGGCGGATCGGGCTTCCTTGGCCGCCGGGTCGTCGCGAAACTCCGAGAGCGCGGCGTGTGCGACGTCTTCATCCCGCGTAAGGCGCAGTACGATCTGGTTGATCGCGACGCCTGCCGTCAGGCGATCGTGGATGGCCGCCCGGACGTTATTCTGCACCTGGCGGCGATTGTCGGCGGCATCGGGGCCAACATGCTCCAGCCGGGCCGATTCTTCTTCGACAATCTGATGATGGGCGTGCAACTCATCGAGGAGGCGCGTCTGGCCGGGGTCGAGAAGTTCGTCGCCGTTGGGACGATCTGCGCCTATCCCAAACACACGCCGCTCCCATTTCACGAGGATGACATCTGGAACGGCTACCCGGAGGAGACCAACGCGCCGTACGGTCTGGCGAAGAAGATGCTGCTGGTCCAGGCCCAGGCGTACCGCCAGCAGTACGGGTTCAACGTGGTGTTCCCGGTGCCGGTGAACCTGTACGGCCCGGAAGACAACTTCGATCCCGGCTCATCGCATGTAATCCCCGCGCTGATCAAGAAGTTCGTGGATGCGCGGCTGAGCGATGCGCCCAGCGTCCCGGTCTGGGGAGACGGCACGGCCAGCCGCGAGTTCTTGTACGTGGATGACGCGGCCGAGGGTCTCGTCCTGATGACCGAGCGCTATGACAGCTCCGAGCCGGTCAACCTGGGTTCCGGTCAGGAGATCATGATCCGTGACCTGGCGTACCTGATTGCAGACCTGACCGGCTACACGGGACGGATCGAGCTCGATCCGAGCAAGCCAAACGGCCAGCCTCGCCGGTGCCTGGACGTCACGCGTGCCGAGCGCGAGTTCGGCTTCCGAGCCAGGACGGACTTCAGGACCGGACTCCGAGAGACGGTCGCCTGGTACGAGGCCCACGGAAAGGCTGCACTTGCCGCGAGTGGAGGCATCGCCGGCGCCGGCTGAGCACGGCGCGCAGCCCGCCTTGCTGAAGCTTCAGCCGGCCGGCCACACAACGTTAATCTGGCTAGATGGTCGCGTTGTGCGCTGGCCGGAGATGGCTCGCGGCCTTGATCATCTGGGCCTGATCCAGCTCGTCGACGAGCCGCCGTCCCTCGCCGGCGGACCATCGGAGCTGTGGTGCAGTCGGCTGCTCCCTCGCCTCGAGTGCTGCGTCTTCCAGGAGCTGCTCGATGAGTGCCAGCCGTGTAACGATGTTCATGGTCTCCCGCCTGCAGCACGAATGCTGTCCGGATGAGTTGCACGTTTCGGGCCAGATGCCGCGCACTGCCCTTCCCGCCAGCATGCCGGCTGGTGAAGCAGGCTACCGCGCGAGGTGACGCGCCCGACGGATTCGACGGTGCCCGTCACCAGCACCTGGATTTCCACTCCTAGAAACGTGGAACAACCGTCAGGGTGACGATTTCACGGTTATGGGAAGTCCAGATCGCCGCGGACGTGGTTCTGTACGCGTCAGCGGCCAGGACGACGTCGGCGTCAGGCAGTCGTCGTCGCCTACCATCTGGTCAGAACGATGTTGACGGCACGCTGTCGGGCGTCCGTGTGGGGTGGGCCGGGCGGCGGGGTGTGGGGGAGACGATGGCATCGTTGAGAATCGGGTTGATCGGGGCCGGGCGGATCGTGCCGGCCCACCTGCGCGGCTACGCTGCGCTGCGCGATGCTGGCGTTGACGATTTTCGGGTGACCGCCATCTGCTCGCGCGACCCTGCGCGCGCCCGCCTGCTCGTCAGCGCTGAGGGTGACTCCCGAGGGTCGGCCACGTCGTGGCGGTACGGCGATCCTGTCGAGTCTCAGCCGATCGCGGTGGCCGACTTCCAGGACGACGTCGAGCCGGCTATCTTCACGGACGTCCAGGCGATGCTGGACGCCGGCGTGGTCGACGCCGTCGACATCACCACCGAGGTGGGCGTTCATCACCCCCAGACGCTGGCCTGTCTCGAGGCGGGCGTCCACGCCCTCGTCGAGAAGCCGCTGGCGATCACGATGCGAGCGGCCCGGCTGATGGTGGACGCCGCGCACCAGCGCGGGCTGCAACTCGCCGTCTGCGAACACGCTCGGTTCTTGCGGATGGCTCGTCTGGGTGGCTGGCTCGTGGCGCGTGGCGACCTCGGGACGCCGCAGATGGCGTCCTGGCCGTCGATCAGCACGGCGCTCTGGTCGCCGGACAACTGGGTCGGCAACTCGAACTGGCGCCACCGGCGACTGATCGGCGCAGGCGGCTGCTCGCTCGACATCGGGCCGCACGTCTTTCACCGGCTGCGCGTCCTCTGCGGCGAAGTCGAGTCGGTCTCTGCCCTGGCGCGTGTCGTCGAGCCGACCCGCTACCTCCGCGACAGCAGCGGTGAGATCCTCGACACGGTGGAGTGTGACGCCGACGACGTCTTCATGGCGCTGGCGACGTTCGCGAGCGGAGCGATCGGTCAGTTCTCGTTCGCGTTTGCCGGGCACGGCGAGGCGAGCATCCCGGCCGGCCCGATCCTGTATGGATCTCGGGGCTCGCTCCACGGCGAAAGAGTCGTTCTGGACGGGCAGGAGCCGACGACACTCGACGAGCATTTCGACCGTCACGGGGCCGCCGATGCCGAGCGGCTCTTCCCGCGCGGCCTGTCCGATCCGTTCGGCCTGCTGATCGGCGACTGGCTCGAGGCGATTCGTGAGGGCCGACCGGCCGAGACCAGCGGCGATGAGGGGCTACGCGACCTTGCGGCCAGCTTCGCCATCGTCGAGTCTTCGCTGGCAGGTCGGGCCGTCTCGCTGGATGAGGTGCTCAGCGGCGAGGTCGACGCCTACCAGCGCGATCTCGACGAGTACTACGGGCTGCGCGCGTAGAGCACATGGCCGCGCTACACGCCCAGGAGCGTCTCCACGCCCTCGATGCGCTTCGGGGCGTGGCGATGCTGCTCGGGGTGGTGCTGCACGCTGGCATGCCGTTTATGCACGGCCACGTCCTTGGCGCGTTCCCGGCTATGCAGACTGAGGTCACCCTCTGGCTGGCAAGGGACGTCCAGGCTGACCCGGTCTACGATCTGCTGATCTACGTGATCCACGCCTTTCGCATGCCGGTCTTCTTCCTGCTAGCCGGATTTTTCGCCCATCTGGTGTATCGTCGGCTAGGGGCGCGTGCGTTCCTGGTGCACAGGTTCCGCCGAATCCTGCTGCCGTTCGTCGCCGCGATGCTGACGGTGATTCCGGTCTCATACGCGCTGGGGTACTACGGTGCGCTGACGCGGGTGCCGCCGACGGGAGTGCACGACCTCGCGTCGTACGTCGCCTACACCACGATCCCGACAGACGGCCGGCTGGAGGTGATCCCGCTCCACCTCTGGTTCCTGGAGTACCTGGTCGTCTTCTACCTCGTCACCGTGCTGGCCACGGCCGTGGCGCCACGACTGGCCGGGCGCTGGGGCGCCGGCGCCGGGCAGATCATCCGCGGGACGCTCGGGACGCCACTGGCTCCTCTGATGCTCGCGGTGATGACCTGGCCGTTTGCCGTCCAGATGCCGGAATGGACGATCGAGATTGGCTTCACGCTCCGGATGCCGCTTCACCTGCTCGCGTTTTACGGCGTTTTTTACCTCGTGGGCTGGAGCGTCTTCGTCCAGCGAGAGCTCCTCGCGCGGTGGTCGGCCTGGTCCACCGCGTACCTGTCGATCGGGCTGTTCCTCGTCCTTCCCGCGCTGATCCTGGTGCTCGGGCCCTCCTGGCAGCGCGCGAGCGGGCAGGACCGCGAGCTACTCGACGCCCTGGGGCACGGTGCGCATGTACTCCTGGTCTGGCTGCTGACCCTGGGCGCCGTTGGCCTCTTCGTGCGCCTGGTGCCGAGGCCCAGCCCGGCTCTGCGCTACCTCGCGGATTCGGCCTACTGGGTCTACCTGGTCCACTTTCCACTGGTCGGCCTGCTCGGCATTGTCGTGGCGCCGTGGACGCTGCCCGGTCCGGTCAAGCTGGCGGGCGTGGTTGGTGTGGCATCCGCGTTGCTGCTTTTGAGCTACCAGCTCGGCGTGCGGCATACGGCCGTCGGGCGCTTCCTCAGCGGCAGGCCGGGCCATCGTCCAGGGGAGGCCGTTGTTGCCGTCACGGCCTGACTTCCGCTGACTGTCCTCAGACGTCGAGGTCTGAATTGCTCGGGCCGCGCGAGGGTTTCCGGGCGTCGGGCGGACGGCTATACTCGCGGGGCAATCGGTACGGCGGGCCGGCTGCGAATGTGAGCGGCAGGGGCTGGACACGGGCGATGTCGGTGCAGGGGGCGGAGGCACGGGTTTTCGAGGTCTTGCGGCGCTCTCCGCTCTTTTCGACGCTCGATCCCCGGATCCTGCACGACATTGCCAGCAGCTTTCGGCTGGTGCCAGTCACGGCCGGCTCGATCTGTTGCCAAGAGGGCGACCCCGGCACCGAGATGTTCGTGGTCGAACGCGGTCAGTTCGCCGTCACCGGCCGCGTCGGCGAGCAGATCGTCCAGTTCGCCGAGCTCGGGCCGGGTGCGATCTTCGGCGAGATGGCCGTCGTCACCGGGCAGCCGCGGAGCGCGACGGTCCGCGCCACGACTGATGCGCTGATCTGGGCGTTGCAGCGCCAGGAGCTGATGCGGCTGGTGCAGCGACACCCAGACCTCGGCCGGACGCTGGCGAGGCTGGCCTCCGAACGGATCCAGAGTCGGAAGCAGCAGCCCGTATCGAACGAGAAGCAGGTGCTCGTCTCGCTGGAGAGCGCCCGGCAATCGGTGGTTATCGGGCGGTCCGAAGGTGCGGACATCTTCGTCGACAACCCGACCGTGTCCCGGCGGCATGCGCTGGTCGAATGTGACGAGCGCGGCTGCCGCATCACGGACTTGAACAGCTACAACGGGACCTACGTCAACGGCGAGCGTGTCACGACGAAGGCGCTGGTGGACGGCGACCAGATCGTCATCGGCAACAGCGTCATCTACTTCGATCGATCGGCGCTCTCGGAGTTCTCACGCGGCAGCGGCGTCAAGGTTGACTGCGTGGATCTCGAACGAGCCGTCAACGAGAAGCTCAAGATCCTGAACGGCGTCTCGCTTTCGATCTATCCGGGCGAGCTCGTGTGTATCGTCGGCGGGAGCGGCGCCGGGAAGTCCACATTGCTCAACGCCTTGAACGGGTTTCGACCGGCGACCAGCGGGCGTGTCCTGTACAACGGCGTCGACTACTACGATCACCTGGACCAGTTCCGTCAGGGGCTCGGGTACGTCCCCCAGGACGACATCATCCATCCGGAGCTGACCGTCGAGCAGACGCTGTACTACGCCGCGCGGCTGCGCCTTCCCAGGGACACCAGCGGCGACGAGATCAGTAGGCGGATCGAAAACGTCCTGAAGACGCTGGAGCTGACCGAGCGCCGCAACACGGAAGTCCGGCAGCTCTCAGGCGGCCAGCGCAAGCGCGTCAGCATCGCCGTGGAGCTGCTGACCGAGCCTGGCGTCTTTTACCTCGACGAGCCGACCTCGGGCCTCGATCCAGGGCTGGACGGCCGGATGATGGAGATGCTCCGAAAGCTGGCAGACGAGGGGCGGACGGTCATCCTGACCACGCACGCCACGCGAAACATCATGTTGGCCGATAAGGTCATCTTCATGGGGCGGGGCGGCCATCTCGCGTTCTTCGGCTCGCCGCGTGAAGCTCTGACGTTCTTCGGCGTTGAAGACTTCACGGAGATCTACCATCTGCTGGAGGACAACCAGTCAATCGCCAACTGGAAGGAGAACTACCGCCAGAGCGAGCTGTTCCAGCGGAACGTCACGCAGCGGTTGGAGGGCCAATCGCTGGCGACGGCCGGCGCACGCCGCTCGCAGACGGCGCTCCGCTCGTCCTCGTCGGTCATGGACTGGCCGTCGCAGATGTTCTGGCTGGCCGCACGGTACATGCGGATCCTGGCTCGGGACCGCGTCGCGCTGGGGGTGCTGCTGGCGGCGGCGCCGATCATCGCGCTGACGATGACGCAGACGTTCCCGGGTGACCTGTTCGCGATGAGCTTCGAGGACGGCGGCGACGCCAGGACCGGCGTCGCGCTGCTGTTCATGCTCTCCACGTCCAGCATCTTTCTGGGCGGGTTCGTGGCGGCGCGCTCGATCGCCGAGGAGACCGCGATCTACGCTCGAGAGCGGCTGATCAACCTGGCGTTGTTCCCGTACGTCGCATCGAAAGTGTGCGTGCTCGGCATCTTCTCGGTCGTTCAATCCGCGCTATTGATCGCGATCGTCGCGCAGAAAGTCGACTTCCCGGGCGGCAACGAGACAGTCCTGAAGCTCGCCGCCATCTTGATCCTCACCAACCTGATCGCGGTGGGGATGGGCTTACTGGTGTCTGGACTGAGCGGCAACGGGCTCCAGGCGACCCTGATCATCGTCATCCTGTTGATCCCGCAGCTCAGCCTGGCGGGCGCGGTCGTTCCGCTGAGCCAGGTGTCCAAGATCGCGCGCTACCTGTCAGACACGATGATCAGTCGGTGGTCGATCTCACTGCTCGGTCACACCGTCGACCTGAACGCGCGGCTCGACGTGCAGGCACCGCAGAACCCGTTTCGGGATCAGTTCGATATCGACCCGACGCGGTACGCGCTGATCCTCGGCGGACTGTTCCTGATCTTCTTCGTCGGCACGATCGTCGCCCTCAAGATGCGCGACACGCGCTGAAGGCTCAGTAGCGGCCGGGTATAAATCGCCGGGTGCGCGCCGCGTAGCGCCGGTACTGATCGCCGAACGCCTGCGTCAGGATACGCTCCTCGGCCCGAGCTCGAACGTCGAAGCTGACCATATTGACGAGCACCTGGACGAAGAGGAATAGACGCGGCACCAGGCAGAAGGTGCCAAGATAAAACAGGTTGATGCCGCAGTAGATCGGGTGGCGCAGCCGAGCAAATGGACCGTCCTCGCACAGCTCGTGACCGGCCTCGATCTTCGGCAGCAGGCGGAACGAGCGGAATACCAGGTACGCCCAGGCCATCAGCCCGAGTCCGCTCGCCATCAGACCGAGTCCGACCCATTGGAGCGCTGCCGACCTCGACAGCAGCGTCGGCCCGGCGAGTGCCGGCTTCTTCGACCAGAGCGCCAGCAGCGTCGAGTTGGCGACCATCGACAGGCAGGTGACCCAGAAGATCGTCCAGGTTCCTGGCGCGGCGATCGGCTCGCGCGCCTCGCCGGACCGGTCAGCCGACGCCGATGCCGCCCGACTCGCGGCCATTCTCACGCCGATCAGCAGCCAGAATGCACCGGATGCGATCCGCAGGAGCCAGGCGACGGTGCGCGTGTCAAGGACCATGCGATGCTCCTTCGGGGGCTCGTGGGTTCGCCCCGAGCGCCAGGGCCGAAAGCTCCGAGGCCAGCTCGGAGATCGTCGGCCCGGCGGCGAGGCTCGCGATCGGCAGGGTGACTCCCAGGTCAGATTCCACGCGGTTTCGTAGCAGCATGCCCGTCAACGAGTCGAGGCCGAGCATGTTGAGTGGCCGGTCGCGCTCGAGTTGTGTATCAGCTCGTTGAAGGACGTGGGCGACTTCCAACGCGAGATACGCTTCCAGGTGGGCTTGACGTTCGTCCGGCCTGAGGGTGTGTAGCGTTGCCGGATCGACGCGCCCGCCCATTTCGACGCTGCCCGCGAACGGTTCGGCGATCAGGTCGTCGACGAGCGGGCGGTCGCCGGCCGGGCCGGCAAATTGCTGAAGTCGATTCCAGTCAATCGGAAGAACGGCAACCTGTGGGGGTGCATCGATCATCAGTCGGCCGAGAACGTCGAGGCCGTCGCGCGGAGCGATCGTGCCGATGCCGTCCGGGATCGTCCAACCGTCGTCCACGAACCGGGCTGCCATGCCGGCTTCGTCCCAGAAGCCCCAGTTCACACTCAGTGCCGGACGTCCGGCGCGACGGCGGTCGTGGGCGACGGCGTCGAGGAACGCGTTGGCGGCGGCGTAGTTCCCCTGTCCTGGCGATCCAAGGACCGCCGCGGCCGACGAGAACAGCACGAAGAAGTCGAGCGGGTGGTCGGCGGTGAGCGCGTGGAGGTGTCGCGTGCCGTGGATCTTCGGTCCCATGACCGACCGAAGCTGAGCCAGTGTAAGATCGGAGGTGAGGCCGCCGTCGAGCACGCCGGCGGCGTGCATAATGCCTCGAAGCGGTGGGAGCGTCCGGGCAATCCGGTCCAGCATCGACCGCACGTCGGCCGCCCGCGAGACGTCCGCCGCGACGATCTCGACGCGGGCACGTTGGCGCAGCGACTCGACGGTGGAGGCGGCGTCCGGCGATGGCGGCCGGCGGGCGACCAGCATGAGGTTCCGGGCGCCCTGATCGACCAGCCAGCTGGCGACAGCCAGCCCGAGCGCCCCGAGCCCGCCGGTGATCAGATACGTTGCATCCGAGCGGATCGCAGGCGAACCGACATCGTAGGTGTGCGCGCTGGTCTGATCGAGCTCTGCGAACGAGAGCACCAGCTTGCCGATGTGCGCCGTTCGGGCCATCTTGCGAAACGCCTCGCCTGCCTGCTCGGCTCGAAATGTTTGTACGGGAGCGGCACGCCAGTCATCGCTCCCGATCAGGGCGACTGCCTCACGCAGCAGGGCACGCGCTCGCTCCGGGCGGTCACGGAAGAGTCGCTCCATGTCCACCGCGAAGAACGCGAGATTGAGTTGGAATGGCGCAAGGTCCAGTTTGGTGTTCTGGGCCAGGTCGCGCTTGCCGATCTCCACGAAGCGCCCGTACGGGGCCAGGCAGGCGACGCCTCGGCCGATCGCCTCGCCGGGCAGCGAGTTGAGGACGAGATCGACGCCGGCGCCGTGAGTGAGACACATGATCTCGTCGGCGAACGCCAGCGACCGCGAATCGAGGACGTGCTCGACGCCGATGCTGCGCAAATACTCGCGCTTTTCGGAGCTGCCGGCCGTGGCGTAGACGGTGGCGCCACGCCGCCGAGCGATCTCGACGGCGGCGAGTCCGACGCCGCCGGTCGCGGCGTGGATCAGCACGCGCTCACCGGCTTCGACCCGGCCGAGGTGGACGAGCGAGTGGAGGGCAGTGGTGACGGCGATTGGGATCGCGGCGGCCTCCTCGAAACTCAGCGTGGCCGGTTTCGGCACAACGTATTCCGCCCTCGTCGTCACGAAGCTGGCGAACGACCCCGGTGCCACCGCGACGACTTGGTCGCCGATCGCCAGGCCAGTGACACCCTCGCCCACGGCGCTGACGAGGCCGGCGCACTCGTCGCCGATCCACGAGGCGCCGCCGTCCTCGCCCGGGTAGAGTGCCATTGCCTTCATGACGTCGCGAAAGTTGAGGCCGGCCGCGCGAACCTCGATCTCGACCTCGCCGGGGCCGGGTGGATTTCGCCGCACTGGCCGAGCAGCGAGGTCGATCGTCCCCGGACGCGCGATCGTGATCTCGAACGGCTCGCTCGTCGGCAGATTCAGGCGCTGTTCGGACGTTGCGTCGTTCGTGTTGGGCGACGGACCTGGCGAGGTTGTGTATCTGGTGCGGGCCAGCCGAGCGCCACAGCGGACACCATCTCGAAGTGCGATCTGATCTTCTCGATCGTCGGCGGTCAGTTCGGCGAGCAGGGCGTCGATGTGGTCAGTGGGCTCGTTCGGGTCGAGGTCGACGACCGTGCAGCGCAGAGCCGGCTGCTCGTGGACGATCGTTCGGGCGAGTCCCCAGAGAGGAGCGTGCGCGGCGGCAACCGGCCCCGGCATATCGCCAACCGGCATCGCGCCGCGCGTCACCAGCCAGAGGCGGGGCTGGACGGCCATGTCGAGCGCGGTGGCGGCCTGTACGAGGTGCGTGGCGCCGCCGCAGCTCAACTGTTCGATCCGGTCGAGGTCGGACTCTGACAGGTCGGTGCCTGGCGGGAGGTCGAGAGTCCAGAGGTGGACCAGACCCCGAACGGGCGGACCATCGGACTCCGCGAGCATGGTCAGGGCGCGCCGGAAGTCGTCCGGCCGCGATGGATCGACGGTCACGTGCTGCGCCGTCTGGACCTCGAACGCGTCGCCGGGCGACACCAGGAGCGCTGTGTCTCCCCGTTCGGCGAGGCGGCAGGCCAGCTCGGCGCCGGTGCCGGCGCGGTCCGTCAGGATCAGCCAGCGCCCGCGTTCGCCTGAGTCGAGTCCGACTTCACACGTACTGTTCGTGGTTCCGTTGCGGCGTGGGTGATCCTGGCGTGACTCTGCCGTGAGGGGTTTCGGCCGCCAGATGACCTCGTACAGCCAGCGCTCGGTGTCGAGGGGATCAGGCGCCGTGGTGCCGCTCAGTCGGGCGGAACGGAGCCCGCGAAGCTCGGCGACCAGGTGACCGCTGTCGTCGTAGATGGCGCAGTCGCCGGTCATGGCGTCACCGCCTGACAGAGCAGGCGACGTCAGTGTAGCCCGGCACCACGCGGATTTCCCAAGGCGTCCGTACACGCGTAGCTGGTCTAGGCCGACCGGCACGAACGTCGAGCGATCGTCGTCGCCGGGGTGCGCGGATCGGACTGCAGCCGCGAGCACCTGAGCGGCGCCATCCAGGAGCGACGGATGGAGGCGGTAGCGATCGATCTCCGACACGATCGCAGCTGGCGCGACGAGCCGCCCGAGTGCCTCGCCGTCCCGCGTCAAGAGCGGCTCGACGGCCTGAAACGTCGGTCCGTACTGGTAGCCGCGTGCCTCAAGCTCGCGATGCTGGTCGGCAACGGATCGCTCTATGAGCTCCTGGCGGGATCGCTCCAGCAGCTCCGACAGGTCGACGGAAACGTGTAGGTCGCTGGGCAGGGACGGCTGTAGGGCGCCGCGGGCGTGCCGCGTCCACTCGACGGCCGCGCCCTCGACGCCTTGAGATGCGACGTGCGCACGGCTCGAGATCGTCCAGGTCCAGCCGTCAGAACCGATCGGCACCAGCGCGATCTGAACCCGCCGTGATTCGGACGCGGCCCAGACCATCGCCTGCTCGAACGTCACGTTCGTCACCGTGCAGGCGGGATCGCCGGTCAACTCGACGGCGGCGGCGACTGCCAGCTCGAGGTAGACGGCGGCCGGCATGACGATCGTCCCACGAATCTGGTGGTCGGCGAGGAACGGCGGGGAGGTTGGCGACAGGACGGCCTCGAATGTCGGGAGGGCGATTGGGAGGCGGCGATCGAGGAGCGGATGGTCGGTGGGTGTACCCCCGTCAGTCGGATGGGTCACTCCTCCTTGCTCCCAGGCGAGAGGCCGCCGCTCGATCCAGAACCGCTCGCGCTCGAATGGATAGGTCGGAAGCCTGACGCGCCGTCCCGGGCGATCTCGGTAGACCCCATGCCAGTCGACGTCCAGGCCGTGCGTGTACATCGCCCCGAGGCTCGCCAGCATCACCGGCAGATCGTCACGTCCCTGCTGGAGCGACGGCAGCCACTCCTCGATGCCCGCCAGCTCGCAGCGGCGCGCGAGCATGCTCAGGATCGGCTCGGGGCCGATCTCCAGCGCGACCGTGCACCGCCGACCGGCGAGAGCGCTGACGCCGTCGGCGAATCGGACAGCTTCGCGGGCGTGGCGCCGCCAGTACGCGGCATCGGGCACCTCGCCCGGCTGCCAGAGTGTTCCCGTCACGTTCGAGACCAAGGGGAGCGTCGGGGCGCTGAACCGAACGTCGCGCGCTGCCCGCTCGAAGGCGTCGAGCATCGGGTCCATCAGCGGCGAGTGAAATGCGTGGGAGACGTTGAGTCGACGGCAGATGATGCCATCTCGGTGCAGCGCCGCCACGATCTCGTCGAGGGCGCCGAGCGGCCCGGCGATCACCATACTGTTCGGCGCGTTCACCGCCGCGATCGAGACGTGATCCTGGAATGGGGCGATCGCGGAAGTGACCACGGACTCGTCGGCGAGCACAGCTGCCATTGCGCCGGGCTCGGTCAGCGCCTGCATCAGCCGTCCGCGCTCGGTCACCAGCTTGATGCCGTCCTCCAGGCTGAACACGGCGGCGATGCAGGCCGCGACGTACTCGCCGACGCTGTGTCCCAGGAGCACGGCCGGCTCGACGCCCCAGGAGCGCCAGAGCTCGGCCAGGGCGAACTCCAGGGCGAAGAGGGCCGGCTGGGTGTACGCCGTCTGGTGCAGCAGATGCTCGTTGCCCGTCGTCGGATGCAGGAGGTCGAGCAGCGGCCGGTCGAGCAGCAGTGCCAGGATCTCGGCGCAGCGATCGAGCGCCGCCCTGAACGTCGGCTCTGTCTCGTAGAGCTGGCGTCCCATGCCTGGGTACGGCGACCCCTGACCGGTAAACAGGAACGCCACCCGGAGGCCGCTCCGGCTGGCGACGCGTCCGTGGCGGACCGCGTCGCCGTCGATGCCATCGGCGAAACATTGGAGCGCGGACTGAACCTCATCGGTTGAGGATGCGACGAGCGACAGGCGATGCTCGAAGTGCGCACGCGTGGTGCTGGCGCTGAAGCAGAGATCGGCGAGGGCGAGGTCCGGCTGCTGGGCGACGTGCTGAGCGAGCCGGCGTGCCTGGACACGCAAGGCCGACTCGGTCCGCGCCGAGACGGTCAGCAGGTGGGCCGGGCGATCCCGCTCCGACCACGATGGTACTGCCTCGGGCAGCGGCGCCTCTTCCAGCACCACGTGCGCGTTCGCGCCGCCGAAGCCGAACGAGCTGACGCCGGCGATCCGGGGAGTTTCGCCGCGAGGCCACGGACGCGGTCCGGTCGGTATCACCAGTCGCTTCCCAGGCTTGACGAGCGGGTTGAGCGACGTGAAGTTGATCTGCGGGGCGATCTCCTCGTGGTGAAGGCAGAGCACGGTCTTGATCAGGGCAGCGATGCCCGCCGCGCCCTCCAGGTGCCCAATGTTCGGCTTGACCGAGCCGACGACCAGCGGCTCGCCGGCCGACCGTCCCGGCCCGAGCACGGCCATCAGCGCCTGGAGCTCGATCGGGTCGCCGAGCGGCGTGCCGGTGCCGTGCGCCTCGACGAAACCGACCTGCTCCGGCGCCACCCCGGCGGACCAGAGCGCCGCGCGGATGACCGCCTGCTGGGCCGGGCCGTTCGGCGCCGTCAGGCCGTTGCTGCGACCGTCCTGGTTTGTGGCTGAGCCCCGGACCAGGGCCAGGATGGCGTCGCCGTCCCGGCGAGCCGCCTCGAGCGGCTTCAGGACGACCACGCCGCACCCCTCGCCGCGCACGTAGCCGTCGGCGGCTGCGTCGAACGCCTTGCAGCGGCCATCGGGCGCGGTCATCCGGGCCTTCGAGAAGCCGATGCTCCCCTCTGGCGAGGCGATGACGTTGACGCCGCCCGCCAGTGCCAGGTCGGACTCGCCCCGCCAGATGCTCTGACAGGCCAGGTGGACGGCGATCAGCGACGACGAACAGGCAGTATCGACGGCCAGGCTTGGGCCGCGCAGATCTAGCAGGTAGGAGAGTCGGTTCGCGGCGATGCTGTGGGCCGTGCCGGTTCCGCTGTACGCCTCGGTGAGCGCGAGGTCGCCGGCCTGCCGCCAGGCATAGTCAAAGCTGCAGATCCCGACGAACACGCCCGTGGAGGTACCGGCGAGC